>OGLT01001092.1_pt1 | contig 15941 bp, 14 predicted proteins | sample 1572911 | NCBI WGS metagenome assembly OGLT01 (sample SAMEA2582014, study PRJEB24529) | metagenome | biome: Human gut stool | place: China | collected 2011 | reverse complement strand
GACGGACCAATGGTGTACCAATTATCCCGCCAGGGGTACAGTTGGGTAGCTACGTCCGGAAAAGATAAACGCTGAAAGCATCTAAGCGTGAAACTTGCCTTAAGATGAGGTCTCCCGAAGCGAAAGCTTGAAAGACACCTTGAAGATGACGAGGTTGATAGGCCAGGAGTAGAAGTTCAGTAATGAATGTAGCGTACTGGTACTAATATGTCGAGAGCTTAACTTAAAAAAGAAATGACTTGGAGCAAAGTAATCTTCTGAGTGGTTTTGAAAGATTAATATCTTTCAAAAAAAGAAAAAGAGAATATCTGGTGACGATGCCTAAATGGTTCCACCTGTACCCATACCGAACACAGTAGTTAAGCATTTAGAGGCCGAAAGTACTTGCATGGAGACGTGCTGGGAGGATAGGAAGTTGCCAGTTAGAGCCTTTAGGCTCATTATAATGGAATATGGCGGCTATGGTGAAGCGGTCAACACGGCGGATTGTGGCTCCGTTATTGCGTGGGTTCGATCCCCACTAGTCGCCCCATTAAATTAGGGGTATAGCTCAATTGGTAGAGTAGTGGTCTCCAAAACCATTGGTTGTGGGTTCAAGTCCTACTGCCCCTGCCATTATAGCATACAGTATTCCATTAAGTTTTATTAAAATTTTATATCATGGAGCGATACTCAAGAGGCTGAAGAGGACGGTTTGCTAAATCGTTAGGCGGCTTCGCCGTGCGAGAGTTCGAATCTCTCTCGCTCCGCCACTTTAAAATGTAGAGTCTTTGGATTTTATAATCTAAAGGCTCTTTTTGTTTTTATTGACTTGTGATGATAAACAAGATATGATTAAGTTAGGATATAATTTTGTATCGGTCATAATAAGAAAGGAACTTTATTATGAAAAAAATGGTTAAATACTTTATGATGGTTATTACCTTATGTATATTTGCTTTAACGGCAAATAGTTTTTCCATGGCTGAAGCTTCAGCATTATATACTCCAGCTAGCTATTGGAATAATGATACAAATTATCCATTAGCATTTTCACAAAACGGTGTAAATAGATATGTTGACTTATCTTCAGCAAAAATTATTGAGCAAGAAGAAAAAGTTGAAGAAAATACCAAAACAGCAGTATTTTCTTATGATGTTGTGATGGTAGATGGAGATAAAACAACAAAATTCACTTATAAAACGATGATAAGATTTATAAATGATGAAATGTATGTTGCTAGTGCTAGAGGAAATGGCGATGGCTGGTTCCAATTAAGCAGTCGTTCTTTTGATCAACCACAATATAATGCAACGCTGATTTTAGCAGATTATTTTGGGATAAATAAATAAAAAATAATAGTAGAAAAGGCAGTTTATGATTAATTTCATAAACTGCCTTTTTTTAATGGATTTTTATGAACCATTTGAAGAAATGGAAGCTAATAATGTTTGGTTTTTTTCTTCTAGATCTAATTCATATTCAACAATTTTACGTTTTTCTTCTATAGTTAATTTGTGATCTGGTTTTGTTAAAACGGGAGAATTGTCAATATTTTTTGAAGTCAATAATCTTAATAAAGAAAGAAAATGTTGACGATCTTTAGCTGGTAAATTGATATATTTTGTAATAAAAGATATATCATCTATATTTAGATTATATTCATTAGCTAGTTTTTCTAAGTTATCAGTTGCTTTTGGATTGGGTTTATCTTTTATATTTAGATTATCATAAATCAATGAATTTATATCAACATCTAAAGCATCTGTGATAGCTATAAGAGTACCAATTTTGGGATCTTTGATAACAGAAGATAAAATCTTATTCAAAGTACTGAGGGGAATACCTGATTTTTGAGCTAAAACTTCATTAGTATAACCTTTTTCTTGTTTTATTTTTTTTATTTTTTCCAATATAGGTTTAAAGGATTCCATAATATATTATTCCTCCATTTCGGATTATTGAAATAGTATATCATTTATAAATTTTAGTGTAAAGTTGACAGATTTCTAAAAATTTTAATATTTTCCTGTGAGTTATTTGACTTTTTCCATAAATGGAAGTAAAATAAAACTAAAATATTTCCATATTTGGAAAGGTGGCGATGTTATGTATAATAATTTAGTTAATGAGATTATAAAAAAAGGCTATAAAACAGAAGAAATAGTACATATATTAGCTAATTTGCTAAATTGTTCAGAAGAAATTATCGAAAATAAGCTAAAACATGTTGGGGAATTTACATTCCAAGAAGTAATAAAGATAAATAGTGAGATTTTTAATAATGAAATGGATATAAAATATCTATTTACAGAAGAACAAGATAATGAAGCTACATATCATGACGATATTATACAGAAATCAAAGCCGTCTAAATGGTGGATATAAATGAATAGTAGTTATTTTATTATTTTTTGGGGCAATAATTACTAAACCGAGGGAGGATATTTTTATGGCAAGTAATAAAAAAGCCCAGATTTTAGCAGCAGTAATGTGTGCTTCTTCCATTTTTGGAAGTTATACAGTGGTATCAGCAGCAGATACACCTACTAAAATAGAAAGTACAGACAAAAATTCATCTGTAACAGCTAATGGTAGTACTATCACAGCTACAGCTGGAGCACAAGGTAGTCAACAATCTACAATTACTTTAGGTAATAAAAGTTTAGCTATTAATGTTGGTAAACAAACAACAACAGATGGAATTACTTATGGTGCATTTAGTTTAAATAGCAGTAATGTTGTTGTGAATGGTAATAGATTAACAATGAAATCTAGTACTAGTTCTTATGCAGCAGATTTAACTAATGCAGGATTAACTATAAAAGATGGTAAGACTACAGTAGCAAGTTTAACCAATGCTGGATTAAGTGTAAATAATGCTACAGGTACTAGAATTGCTGGTATTAGTAGTACAGGAGCTATTACTGGTACAGGATTAACTGTAAAAGCAGTATCTGATACTATTAAACCAGAGGGCGATTATGTTGAATCAAAAGTAACAACTAGTGGAGTAGCAGATACTATAAAACAGGGTGGTTTTACTAGAGCTACATCTAATGTAACAACTAATTCTATAAAAGATACAATATACACTGACGGTGGAACAGAATTGTCATCTATAAATGTATTTAAAAATACTGCTGCAAATGGTATTGAAAATGGTAAAGTATCATTAACAGCTAAAAAAATAGTTACTGATAATCAAACATCAACTACAACAACATCTACTTTAACTTTAGGTGGAGATAATGCAAGTTTAAAAGTAGGTAACTATGGATTTACTGTTGATAGTAATAACAATGTATTATTTAGCGGTAAAAATGCAAGCTTAACATCTACAGGATTAACTGTAAATGGAACAGGTATATCTAGTATTAAATCTACAAATGCAACTACAGAGGCTTATACTAAAAATGATATTTCATATGCAGGAATGACAACAACAGTTAGAGGCGGAAAAAATCCGTCAGAATCTGATAATGATAATAAAACAACATCTGCAGTAACATATACAGGTGTAACAGATACAGTATACAATGTAAAAGGCAATCAAGTAGCTTCTTCAAGTGTAACAACAAATGGCATTGTTAATACAACAACAAATTTAAGTATAGATGGATCTACTAATAATACAATGAGTACTAGTATATATCAAGATAAAAGAGGTATATCTGCAAGTGCTACTAAAAAAGATGAAAATGGAACAGTTGGTACATCAACTTTAACTTTAGCTGGAAATAGTGCAAGTTTAAAAGTAGGTAACTATGGATTTGCTGTTGATAGTAATAACAATGTATCAATTGCTGGTAATAATGCAACATTATCTGGTAGTACATTTACATTAAAAGATGCTAATGGTAAAACAGCAACATTAAATACTAGTGGATTAACATTAAAAGATGAAGATGGTAATACTACTGGTGGTATTAGTTCTACAGGTGCTATTACTGGTACAAGCTTAAGAATTACTACTTCTGAAGATACAAATGGAAATAAAACAGTATCTACTGTAGCAACTAATGGTGTAACAGATACGGTAACAAATAATAAAACTAATAATAAAACAACATCTCAAGTAAGTGCTAATGGTGTAACAGATACTGTATATGGTACTGATGGAACAACTAAAGTAGCAAGTTCAAGTGTATCAACTAGTGGCATTTCTAATACAACATCTTTAAAAACTACTACAGGAAAAATAGATACAGCAATTAATCAAAATACATCTGGAGTAGGTATTACTTCTACTAAATATAATACTAATGATGATGTTACAGATAAAACATCTTTAACAATGAATGGTTCAGCTAACAGTATTACTTCTACTAAATACAATGATAGCAATAAGACTGCAGAAACTACATCTGTTAGTGTAAATGGTGGTACATCATCTATTACTTCTTATGGAAATTATGTTTATGATGATGAAAGTGGAAAAGCAACATCTTATAATCAAGCATCTATGAGCTTAAATGGTAATACTGGTACAGCTACAATAAGAGGTGGTAGTAACACAGCTTCTTCAACATTGACTCTTAATGAAGCAGGTGTAGCTTTATCTGGTAAAAATGTAGGCTTAAATGCAAATGGATTAACATTGTACAAAGATGTTGATGGTGTAAAAACTCAATATGCAAGCTTATCTACTGGTGGTTTAAGTGTAAATGGTACAGGTTATACTACGATTAAATCTACAAATGCAACAACAGGTGCTATAGGACAAAGCCAAGTATCTTATAATGGTGTAACAGATAGCTTTACAAAAGATGATGTAACAAATTCTGTAACAACAAATGCTAATGGAACAACTTTTTCAAGTACAGGAAATGGTTCTACAACAATAAAAGGTGACACAATAAAAACTACTAATCTTATAGTTAATGGTAAAGATATAGGAGGAGTAGCTACTGATGTAGCAGGTATTGATCGTAATACTGAAAACGAAGATGGATTAGGTTATTATACTCAAATTGAAGGAAAAACAAAAATATATAACACAGGTCGTTTTTCTACAGCTAATGGTAATTTTGTAGTAGATCCATATGGAAGCATAACATCAAAAGCTGGTAATTACCGTTTTAATATGGATAGAACAAGTGGTTTTGATTTGGGCTATGCAGCAACAACTAGTTTCACTTTAGATGACACAGGTGTAAGTCTTGGTTTTAGAAATAACAGTTTTATATTAGATAAAAATGGTGCAACATTTATAAATGCTAATGGAGAAAATGTATCTTTTACATCTATTAATGGTGGAACTATTACAACAGGTGAAACTGTAATAAATGGTTCTTCAATCACTACAAAAGATTTATATGTAGATAATATTCATTTGAATGGTGCTATTACAGATGGTAATGGTAATGTTGTAGGTGGAGGAGATTTATCACTTGGTGCAGATGGTACATTAGATCTTAAATATAATGCTAATGGTATTACTAATACTTTTGTTAGTGGTGCAACAGGGGTTCATTCTTCCTTTAGCAATGGTACAACAACAGCTAGCAGTAGTGTAGGATATATTGATGATAAAAATACAATAGGAATTAAAGATCAAGTAGGAAATACTAGTGTTACTACAACTACTGATGGTACAACATTTGCAAATGGTAGTGGTTCTACAACAATTAATGGCGGTAATATTACAACAACTGGTGATGTAACAGTTGGTGGAGATTTATCTGTTGGAGATAACTTTAAAGTTGATGGAACAACTGGTAATGTAACTGGTGGAACATATAATGGAGTACAAATTTCTACAGATAAAGATGGTAATGCTATAATTGGTGGCACAAATATCGGCGATTTAGCAACAAATGAAGAAGTAAATAAAGTAAATGATAAAGTAGATGCAGTTGATAATAAAGTTGGAGATACATCAAAACTTGATAAAGAAATTACAGACAATCAGAATTATAAAGATAATCAAAATCTTGTTGGTGCAGTAAATGCCGAAGCTGATATTCGTCGTAATGAAATTTCTAGAATTGATGGTCAGATTGAACAATTAGATGGTAGAGTAGGTAGTTTGGAAAATCGTATGAGTGATGTAGAAGATCGTATTGATAAAGTAGGTGCTATGTCTGCAGCTATCGCAAACCTTCGTACTATGGGATTTGACCCAGAAGCTCCAACAGAAATCGCTATTGGTGTAGGTCAGTATAAGAGCGAAACAGGTCTTGCTCTTGGTGTATTCCATTATCCAAATCAAGACTTCATGCTCAGTGCAAGCATTTCCACTTCTGGTGATGAAGTAATGGGCGGTATCGGTGCTACATGGAAACTCGGTCGTAAATCTGCTGCTGAAAAAGCAAAAGATGAAGAAGCAAGACGTCTTGAAAAAGCTGAAGAAATGAAAAAATTAGCTCAAGATGCAAAAGTAAAAGCTCAGGCTGAAAGACATGCTAAATTATTAGCAGAAAGAGAAGCTCAAAAAACAGCTTAATAGTTAAATTATAAGTTATAAATCTAGAGGATAAGCGACAGATATTCTGTCGCTTATCTATTATAAAAAAATAGTGATAGTAAAGGACGTTGTTTAATATGAAAAAAGTTATATTTACAGTAACATTAATTATGATGATGGCTTTTAGTGGATTATGTTTTGCAGCTGATGGTAATGATTTAAATAAAGAACAAAAAGTAGTAGAAACTTTTATGGAAGTATTCACTAAAGATCAAATTCCTGCATATGATGTAGTTAGTAAAGATTTTTCAGATACCTTAAAAACAAATGTAAATGAAAAAGCTTACAAAGATTTATCTAAACAAATCAAAGAACAATATGGTAATGTTAAAGAAGTTAAGTTCTATAATTTCCAAAGATTTGACCAAGGCGATAGAGTAACTTATGTAGCAGCATTTGATAAAGAACAAGCTGTAGCTATTATGCTTGCATTTGATAAAGACAAAAAATTAACAGATTATGTATTTACTCCATTACAAGTAGAAGAAGCTTCTAAATAATATAGGTAGTGAATATGGACATTCTAAAAGATAATATAGGCATAATAGGAGTTTTTTTTGTAGTTATTATAGGTGTGGGTATATTTTTTTTGAGTAAACCTGCAAAACCAGTAGAAGCACAATCAAATAAAATGATTGGAGAAACAAATATTGGTACTGTATATATAGATACAGATACTATAGAAACAGTAAAAAAAGATGGACATTTTTATTTAATAGTATCTGCTGAAGAACACTACAAAGAAAGTGATTTTTTAACTGAACTTAGAAAAGGTGAAGATTTAAAAGATACTGTTTCTTCATTAACATTATATATGTTTACTAATGATGGAAGATATTATTGTATGCCACAAAGATATTTAATTGATTCACAAGGTAAAGTTTGTGGTGATTTAGGTTCTAGTATGCAATTACAAATGATTGATGATGAAATAATTTTTAAGATTTATACAAATGCATTAAAAACTTTAGAAGATAAAAATCGTTTTCGAAAAATGATGGAGAAATAAATGCATTTAAATAAGATATGCCCAGTTTGTCATCAATCTTTCGAAGCTAGAAGAAAAGATCAAGTGTATTGTACCTATTATTGTCGAAAAAAACATCATAAAGAAACATACTATAGCAAAAATAGGATTGTAGAAGATATAAATGATGAAGAAAATACAGGAGTTATACTAAGACAATTTAGATGTAAAAAATGTCATGAATTAGTAACAGTTGTGAATAAGCATGATAGGCGAACTATTTTTTGTTCACCTCGCTGTGAAAAGTTATATTGGAAACATCCTAAAAAGATAATAAATAAAAATTAAATATTGTAAAGAAGAAAGTAAAAGAGGAAATTAAATTTTTTAATTTAATTTCCTTTTTTTATTTGCTTTTTTTTATTTTTTATGTATAATAATAAAGGTAATAGGTATTACCTTTTAAGAAAGAGGGTTGATTATGGAACAAATTGGGAAAAAAGACTATATTAATGAAAAAATTCCTGTAAGTAAATTAACAATATTAGGGTTTCAACATGTATTAGTAATGTATTCAGCGGCAGTAATTGTGCCAATAATTTTAGCTAATGCTTTGCAATTATCTAATTTAGATTTAGCTTTTTTGATTTCGGCAGATTTATTTACTTGTGGTATTGCTACTTTTTTACAATCCTTTGGTATTGGTCGATTTATTGGAATTAAATTACCAGTAGTATTGGGATGTGCAGTAATAACTTTAGGTCCTATGATTTCTATCGGTAAAACTGGTGGAATGACAGTTTTATATGGTGCAATTTTATTATCTAGTGTATTAGTTTTTGCGTGTTCATTTTTTATTAATAAGATTATTAAATTCTTTCCACCAATAGTAATAGGGTCTTTAGTAACTATCATTGGTTTTTCATTAGTTCCTTTGGCTTTACAAGATATGGCAGGTGGAATTGGATCAGAAAATTTTGGTGACCCAATAAATTATTTAGTTGCTATTTTTGTATTGATAATTATTTTGTTGATAAATCGTTTTTGTAAAGGTTTTGCAAAATCTATAGCTATTTTAGTAGGCTTAATTTTAGGTACAATATTTGCTAGTTTCTTTGGTATGGTAGATTTATCTCATCTAAATGATGCAGATTGGTTTAAGCTTATTCATCCATTGCATTTTGGTGCTCCAGAATTCACATTCAACAGTGTAGTTGTAATGTCTATCTTTTTAGTTATTAGTGTGGCTGAATCTGTGGGAATTTTTTACATGATTGCTGATATTTGTGAAGTGAAAATAACGCCAAAAGATATAGCAAATGGTATTCGAGCTGAAGGTTGTGCTCAATTTTTAGGTGGATTATTCAATTCTTTCCCATATGTTACTTTTTCTGAAAATGCAGGACTTATGACTGTTACAGGCGTAAGAAATAGATTTGTATTAGTAGCTGCGGCAATAATTTTAGTTATCTTAGGTCTTGTACCTAAATTTGCGATGCTCACTACATTAATTCCTCATCCAGTATTAGGAGGAGCTATGATATGTCTATTTGGTACAATTGGTGCAAATGGTATTAAAATCTTATCTAGTGTAGATTTTAAAAAGAATGAGAATATTATTATTGTAGCTTGTAGTATTGGTATTGGTTTAGGAACAACTGTTACACCAGGGCTTTTTAATGAAATGCCAGAAATTTTGAAAATGCTTCTAGAAAATGGTATTTTTACAGGCACTGTTACAGCTATTATTTTGAATACTTTATTTAATTATAGTGAAATTTTTAAAACAAAATAAAATATGGATATATCTGGTAGAGATAAATTGACAGCTTGATTTTTTCAGTCATATAATTAAAACAAAATTAGTTAATTAGTAGAGGAATTGTAAATGAAATTTTGTAAAGTAAAAGAACAAGCATTGAGTCAATTGACAAAACAATCTATTTTACAGTATATACAATCAATGGATTTATCTATATCAAACAAGCTCCCTAGAGAAGAATTATTGGCTCAAGAATTAGGTGTTAGTAGAATTACTGTAAGAAGTGCATTAAATGAGCTTGCTAGTGAAGGTATTATTTTTCGTAAACAGGGAAAAGGAACATTCGTTAATCAACAAGCTTTGGGCATGAATGTAGTATTTAATCCTATTGGAGATTTACGTGATGTAATTGCTAATAGTGGTTATGAGGTAAAAACAGAAGTGTTATCTACTAATAAGCGTTTAGCTACAGATGATGAAGCTAAGAAATTACAGTTAGATAATAATGAGGAAGTTTTTATTGTTGAGCGAATGTTTTATGCTAATGAGATGCCAGCTATTTATTGTGTTGATAGAATTCCTGTAAAAATAGTTAAAGAGAATTTTTTGCAAAACTGCTTAGATATGTCTATATATAAATATTTTAGCGAATTTTTAAAGCGTACAATTATTTGGGACAAAGTAGAATTATCTACAATAACAAATCAGGAATTATCTTCTTTGACTGATTATTTTAAATGTGAACAAATAACAAGCTTTTTAAATTGCGATATTATCAATTTTGATAATAATGATAAACCTGTCTTTTATGCTAATGAATATGTAGATACAAAATTTATTCATTATCAATTAATTAGACAAAAGAAATATTAATTATAAGTAATTTGTGAGGTAAAATTATGGATCATTTATTTTATTTAAGAAAAGCAATTGAAGTATCAAAAAAATCTCGTGAACATGGAAATACTCCATTTGGTGCTATCTTAGTAGACGGTGAAGGCAATATTTTATTAGAACAAGAAAATATTGAAATCACAGAATATAATTGTAGTGGTCATGCTGAAACTAGCTTAATGATAAAAGCTTCTAAAAAATACAGTAAAGATTTCTTATGGAATTGCACTCTTTATTCTACTGCTGAACCTTGTGCAATGTGTGCAGGTGCTATATATTGGGGTAATGTAGGTAAAGTAGTTTATGGTATTAGTGAAAAACGCCTTTTGGAATTAACTGGTGATGATGAACAAAATCCTACTTTTGATTTACCATGTAGAGAAGTATTCGCTAGAGGTCAAAAAGATATAAAAGTAGAAGGTCCATTCCCAGAAGTGGAAAATGAAGTAGTAGAAGTTCATAAAGATTATTGGAATAAATAATTTAAGATAAATAATAAAATAAGTAATATAGGAAAGCTTGATGAAATCTTAGAAAATATAGATAAGATTTTATCAAGCTTTTTATTTTTAGCTATTAATCATAGAGCATTTTGTAAATAATAAGGTTTATTATGGATAAAATGTATAAAATTTTTATCTTTTTTCTTAAAAATAATGTAAATATGTAAATTTTTTATGGATTGTATGATATAATGGAAAGCGTATTATTTTATAAATTAAGGGTGTGATAATTTGAAAAATCTTAGTATGAGCGCTAAAGTTTTTCTAGGTTTTGGGATAGGGATTATCTTAGGTCTTATTTTTCAAAAAGATATTTTATGGTTACAACCTATTGGAGATTTATTTTTAAAACTCATTAAAATGATTGTTGTTCCTGTTGTATTTTTATCTATTATTAGTGGAATATCTAGTATAGGTGATATTGGAAAATTAAAACGCATAGGAACAAAGGTAGTAGGGTTTTATATTGTAACTACAGTGCTTTCTGCAATTATTGGTCTTATTGTGGCACATATAATGAAGCCAGGTGCTGATTTTGCTGTAAGTCAAATTGTAGATACAGGCGAAGTGATAAAACCTGCTGAGCCAATGACTGTTAGCCAGACTATTTTGAGCATGGTTCCTGATAATCCGATAACAGCTTTAGCTACAGGTAATTTAATGCAAATTATCGTATTTGGGGTATTTATTGGTATTGCGATAACTATTTTGGGTGATAGAGTAAAAAATATTAAAAAAGTTATTGATGAAGCCAATATTATTATGTTTAAAATCACAGATATGGTAATGCAAGTAACTCCATTTGGGGTAACTGCTTTAGTTGCTTGTAGTGTTGGCGAATATGGTTTATCTATTTTTAATATTTTAGGTAAATTTATTTTAACTCATTACATAGGTGCTTTTTCTGTAGTGTTATTTATGTATGTATTTATTATTAAATACATTGCTAAGATTTCATTGAAAGATTTCTTTACTAAAATTACAGAGGTTTGGTTAGTAGCATTTAGTACAACAAGTAGTTCTGGTACTTTACCTGTTAGCTTACGTGTTACTGAAGAAAAATTTAAAGTAAAAGATGAATTGGCATCATTTACTTTGCCTATTGGTGCAACTATCAATATGAATGGGATTGCTGTATATTATGCTGTTACTGTATTATTTGTAGCTCAAGTATATGGTGTAGAACTTTCTTTAATGCAACAAGTGATGTTTATCTTTATGACTACATTGATTTCCATAGGTACTCCTGGTATTCCAAACAGTGGCATTGTATTGACTATAATGTTACTTACAACAATGGGGCTTCCTATTGAAATTATGGGTATGATAGTTGGTATCTTCCGTTTAATAGATATGATTCATACTGCACTCAATGTAACAGGCGATGTAGTAAGTACATTGGCTGTAGCACGTATTGAACATATGTATAAAGAATAATTTTAAAGGTGGATTATTATGAGTGATGAAAATAATAAAATGAAGCGAGGGCTGAAAAATCGCCATATGCAAATGATTGCACTTGGTACTTCTATTGGTACGGGGCTGTTTTATGGTTCTGCACCAACAATTAAATTAGTAGGTCCAGGGATTATTTTATCTTATACTTTAGCTGGTGTTTTCATTTTCTGTATCATGAGAATGGTAGGGGAAATGTCTGTAAGAGAGCCTGTATCTGGTTCATTTGTTTATTTTGCGAATAAATATTTAGGCCCTTTTGCAGGTTATTTAGCAGGTTGGAATTATTGGTTTTTATATTTATTAGTTTGCTTTGCGGAATTATCTGCAATTGCTATTTATGTAAATTATTGGCTTCCTGATGTACCTCATTGGATAACAGTTTTAGTCTGTATTGTAGTAGTAACGACTGTGAATTTAATCAATGTAAAAACTTTTGGTGAAGCAGAATTTTGGGCATCATTTATTAAAATTTTAGCTATCTGCTGTATGATTGTATTTGGTTTTTATTTGATATTTACAACAATGGGACCATTTCCTGATAATTTCAGTAATTTATGGAATAATGGTGGTTTTTTCCCTAATGGTGCTTGGGGCTTTGCACAGTCTTTAGCTGTAGTTATGTTTTCTTTTGGCGGTGTAGAATTAATCGGTATTGCAGCAGGAGAAGCTGAAAATCCAGAAAAAACTTTACCTAGAGCTATAAATGAAGTATTGCTTCGTATTTTAATTTTCTATATCGGTACTATGGTAGTATTGATGACACTTGCTCCATGGGATGAAGTTGGTTTAAATGCTAGTCCATTTGTACAGATTTTTTCTAATATCGGTATTCCAGCAGCAGCTAATATTTTAAACTTCGTAGTAATTGTAGCAGCACTCTCTGTATATAATAGTAGTTTGTATAGTACATCTCGTATTTTACACAATTTGGCGCAAAATGGAAATGCACCTAAGATGTTTGCTTCTTTATCTCGTCGTGGTATACCAATGGTAGGTATTTTGGTATCTACAGCAATTTCTTTATTGCTTGTAATTTTGACTTATATTTTACCTGAAAAAGTTTTCATGTATTTATTATCAACTGTAGTTGCAGCACTTGTTATCACATGGGCAACTATAGCTATAACTCATATGAAATTTAGAATGAAATTCATACAGGAAAATCGTTTGGATGAACTTCATTTTAAAGCATTTTTATTCCCGTATATTAATTATTTTTGTTTTATTTTCTTAGCTGCTATTGTAGTGATTATGTTCTTTATGGAAGACATGAGAATATCTTTAGGGGCATTAGTAGTTTGGGTAGCATTTATTTATATAACATATAAATTGAGAGCAAAAGTATAATAAGGTATGAATTAAGATGAAAAGCATTAACTATTGATTTTTGATAGTTAGTGCTTTTTGTCTGTAATTTTTATACATATTATTTTATTATTTATAGGGATTTTTTATTTGTTTATTGTAAAGTTGATAAGGTAAATGATAATATATTATTTATGTTTTTAGATTTTATTAAAAAAGGTGGATAGATATGGATAATAATGAACACAAAATGAAGAGGGGCTTAAAAAGTCGTCATATGCAAATGATTGCTTTAGGGGCTTCTGTTGGTACAGGTTTATTTTATGGTTCTGCACCAACAATCAAATTAGTAGGGCCTGGTATTATTTTATCTTATTTATTAGCAGGGATTTTTATTTTCTTTGTCATGAGAATGTTGGGTGAAATGTCTGTTAGAGAACCAGTATCTGGTTCTTTCAGTTATTTTGCTGATAAATATTGGCATAGATTTGCAGGTTATTTAGCAGGTTGGAATTATTGGTTTTTATATATGATAGCTGGTATGGCTGAATTATCCGCAACAGCAACATATGTCAATTTCTGGTTACCTGATTTTCCACAATGGCTCACTATTTTAATTTGTATTTTAGTAATTATAACTGTTAATTTAATCAATGTAAGTTTTTATGGTGAATCAGAATATTGGGCATCATTTATTAAAATAACAGCTATTTGCTGTATGATTGTTTTCGGTTTGTATTTAATTTTTACAACAATGGGACCATTCCCTCAAAATTTCAGTAATTTATGGGTAAATGGTGGATTTTTTCCTAACGGTGCTTGGGGCTTTGCGGCTTCTTTAGTAGTAGTTATGTTCTCTTTTGGTGGTGTAGATTTAATTGGGATAACAGCAGGAGAAGCTGAAAATCCAGAAAAAACTTTACCAAAAGCTATAAATCAAATTTTAATTCGTATTTTAATTTTCTATATCGGTACTATGGTAGTATTGATGAGTCTTTCTTCATGGGATCAAGTTGGTCTTCAAGGCAGTCCATTTGTACAGATTTTCTCTAATATTGGTATTCCAGCAGCAGCTAATATTTTAAACTTTGTTGTATTAGTAGCAGCATTATCTGCATATAATGGTATTTTATATGGTACATCTCGTATGCTTTATGGTTTAGCAAAAGAAGGAAATGCACCAAAAATTTTCGCTTCCTTATCTCGTACTGGTATTCCAATGGTAGGGATTTTAGTATCAGCAGTTATTGGTATAATTCTTGTAATAATGACATATTATTTCCCTAAAGAATTATTTATGTATTTATTATCTATTGTAGTAGCTGGCTTAATCATCAGCTGGTTTATTATCACTATTACACATATGAAATTTAGATTGAAATTTACTCGTGAAAATCGTTTAGATGAACTTAAATTTAAATCTTTATTTTATCCATATACAAATTATTTCTGTATCTTGTTCTTAATTGCAGTAGTAGTGATTATGACACAAATACCAGATATGTTGATTTCTATAATAGTTTTACCTATTTGGGTAATATTTATTTATATGACATATTTATTTAAAAAGAAAGATTAGAGGTGTAAATCATGAATTTAGAAGTAATTCATCATGTGGCAATTATCGTATCTGATTATGCGAAATCTCGTCATTTTTATGTAGATTTATTGGGTTTTGAAGTGATTAGAGAACATCATAGAGAAGATAGAAATGATTATAAGCTAGATTTAAAATTAGGTAGTTGTGAATTGGAGATTTTTGGTAAAGCAGATGCACCAAAACGTGTAAATAATCCGGAAGCTTGTGGACTTAGACATTTAGCTTTTAAAGTGGAATGTATAGAAAAGACTGTAGCAGAATTAGAAAAATTGGGCATTGAATGTGAACCAATTAGATGGGACGATTTTACGCAGAAAAAAATGACATTTTTTAAAGACCCTGATGGACTGCCATTGGAATTACATGAATAGAATATAATAAAAAGAGATTTATGAATTTGTTTATATAGAGCAAAGGTAATAAATCTCTTTTTATTTTAATAATCTTTTAATTTATTTCTAATAGATTTCTTATTGAATATGTTCATTAAAGATGATAATATAAGGTTAATGAATATATTCAATGGAGGTTGAATTTACAATGAAGAAATTTAGAATTTTATTGATGATGGTGTTATGTTTAGCTTTTGCTTCTACAGCTGCATTTGCTGCTGCTGCAAACAAAGCAGTAGATAATGTGGTAAGTATGCATGGTCAGATTGTATCTATTAATGATGACATGATTACTATAAAAGATACAAATTCTGATAATACAGTGGCTTTAATCGTGCGTTGGGATACTGAAATTTGCAATGGATTTCTGATATCAAACTATTCATTTGACTATCTTTTGGAGTGTGTTTGAACATATCGGTATTTCGTGGAGTCTGACTCCAATATGCAGGACCTCATGTGGTCATAAAAATATGCGCATCAGCCGTAAAACTGATGCGCACATAAAAATTATTTTACTGTAACTGTAATCACTTTATATACACCATTCTGTGCATATACCCATATCTTACAGTTTCCTTTTCTCATAGCTTTGATTACACCATCAGATG
>OGLT01001082.1_pt1 | contig 16050 bp, 15 predicted proteins | sample 1572911 | NCBI WGS metagenome assembly OGLT01 (sample SAMEA2582014, study PRJEB24529) | metagenome | biome: Human gut stool | place: China | collected 2011 | reverse complement strand
CGGGTCTGATAGCTCAGGTCGGCGAACCGCAACTTCACCGTCAGCGTGCGCGCCACCAGCCCCTTGCGCCGCAGCGTGAAGACTGCCCGGGCCTGCAATCGCGCTCACGGGCTGCCTATCCACGTACTGAACAGCCTGATCGAGATCAACGGCGGGGCGTTTGAGGGCCTGCCCTTTGCGGACTTTCCCAAATGCTACCCCAAGGAGAGTGCTCTGTGGAATGACGAGCCCCATGCCTTTGCCATAGAAAAAGGGGAGTCTATGCAGCAGGTGTTTGACCGTATGCGAGACGCGGTGCTGCTGCTCGCCGCCCGCCATCCGGGCAAGACCGTATTGCTGGCCTCCCACGGCTGCGCCATTCGCAATCTGCTGTGCTGGGCACACGGTTGGCCCATTGAGCGGCTGAACGATGTGAACTGGGGTGAAAACACCTGTGTGTCCGTTTTAGAAGTAGAGGAAAGCGGCACACCTCACTTGCTGCTGGAGAATGACGCTTCTCATTTACCGGCGGACTGCGCTACCTTAGGTAAGCAGGACTGGTGGCGGCCGGAGTACCGGCACGACCCTGTGTCACCTACCTGACCACCGCTTTCTGCATAGAACGGAGTATCACTTAATACAATCTGATAAAGTGTCTGGTTTTTCTGTTTTACCTGGCGGTAGCGCAAAATGCTGGTTTCGTATTCGGTAAAATCGTAACCTACAAAATTGGTTTCACCTTCTTTTACAGTAATCCAGTCACCTGTTTCAACGGCAGCAGCATTACGTGCACGTTCTTTCTGTTTCTGCATTTCTGCATTGAATTCCTCTTCGTTTACAGTCATGCCATTTTCGCGAAGAATAAGTTCAGTCAAGTCAAGTGGAAATCCGAAAGTGTCATACAAGGTGAAGGCATCCACACCACTAATTTCTTTTTTTCCGGAAGCCTGGGTGTCAGCCATGGTTTTGTCGAGCAGGCGGATACCGGTTTCCAATGTGCGTAGGAATGATTCTTCTTCTTCTTTGATTACTTTTTCTATTAGTGTTTTTTGAGCATTTAATTCGGGATAAGCTTCGCCCATGTTCTCAATCAGGACGGGCAACAGCTTGTACATAAATGCTTGTTTCTGACCTAAGAAAGTATAACCATAACGAACGGCACGGCGGAGGATACGGCGGATCACATAACCTGCCTTGGCATTGCTCGGTAACTGACCGTCGGTGATAGAGAATGCAATGGTACGGATGTGGTCGGCGATAACCCGCATGGCGATATCCTTTTGGTTATCCTGACCGTAAGCAGTGCCTGCCATTTCAGCAATTGCTTTGATGATAGGCTGGAATACATCAGTGTCATAGTTTGAAGTCTTGCCCTGAAGGGTACGGACCAGACGTTCGAACCCCATACCGGTATCAATCACCTTTGCGGGAAGGCCTTCCAATGAACCGTCAGCCTTACGGTTGAACTGCATGAATACAAGGTTCCAAATTTCAATCACTTGTGGATGATCCTTGTTTACCAGTTGATTGCCGGGAATTTGAGCTTTTTCTTCTTCCGAACGTGAATCGATATGAATTTCGGAACAGGGGCCGCAAGGTCCGGTATCACCCATTTCCCAAAAGTTATCGTGCTTGTTTCCATTCAGAATATGATCTTTCGGTAAGAACTGTTCCCAATATCCGGCCGCTTCGTTATCACGCTCCAATCCTTCTTCGGGGCTTCCTTCGAATACGGTAGCATACAAATCTTTAGGGTCTATTTTCAATACATCTACCAAATATTCCCATGCCCAACTGATAGCTTCTTTCTTGAAGTAATCTCCGAAAGACCAGTTACCCAGCATTTCGAACATGGTGTGATGATAGGTGTCGTGTCCAACTTCTTCCAGGTCATTGTGTTTTCCGCTTACGCGCAAACATTTTTGTGAGTCCGCCACTCTTTTGTTCTTGGCAGGGTGGTTGCCCAAAATAATGTCTTTGAACTGGTTCATACCTGCATTGGTGAACATTAATGTGGGGTCATCTTTAATGACCATTGGAGCCGATGGGACGATTTGGTGTCCTTTCGACTCGAAAAAGCTTTTGAAAGAATCTCTAATTTCTTTAGCTGTCATCATGTCGCTTATAATATATTGTCTTCTAGTTAATATTCTCAAAAAGGATTTGCAAAGATAATTGGTTTTATTATTTTTGTCGTCAAGAATTGTGCAAAATATTGATGTGTTGTGCATTAAAAACTTCAAAAAGCAGAAATAGATGCGTAAAGTCTACTATATTTATAATCCTAAAACCAGAACTTACGACCGTATTTACCCCACAGTGAGGCAACGTGCCATAAGCATCTTGCGCCGTTTGTTTGTGGGGATGGGTCTGGGGGCAGGCAGTTTTATCATTCTATTGTTCATTTTTGGTTCACCTTCCGAAAAGGAACTTCGTATAGAGAATGCACGTTTGCTGGCGCAGTATAATGTATTGTCTCATCGTTTGGACGAGGCGCTGGGAGTGATGCAGGATATCCAGCAGCGTGATGACAACTTGTATCGGGTGGTGTTGCAGGCCGATCCTGTTTCGGATGCGATTCGTAAAGCAGGTTATGGAGGAACGAATCGTTATGAGCAGTTGATGGATATGGCAAATGCCGAGCTGGTAATGAATACCACTCAAAAGATGGATATGTTGAATCGCCAACTTTATATTCAGTCGAAATCTTTTGATGAGGTGGTGGATTTGTGTAAAGGACACGATGAAATGTTAAAGTGTATTCCGGCTATTATGCCGGTATCCAATAAGAATTTAAAGAAAACAGCTTCGGGGTATGGTACACGTATCGACCCTATTTACAATACGCCTAAGTTTCATGCCGGAATGGACTTTTCTGCCAATATCGGTACACCCGTATATGCCACCGGAGACGGTAAAGTGATAAAGGCAGGGTGGGAGACCGGTTATGGAAATTTGATTCAGGTCGATCACGGATTCGGCTATGTGACTTGGTATGCACATCTGAGTAAATATAAAGTTCGTCCGGGCCAGAAAGTGGTGCGTGGCGAAGTAATTGGCGAAGTGGGGAATACAGGAAAGAGCACGGGACCTCATTTGCATTATGAGGTGCATGTGAAGGGTAAAGTGCAGAATCCGGTGAATTATTATTTCATGGATTTGAGTGCGGAAGATTATGATAAGATGGTGCAGATAGCTGCTAATCATGGTAAGGTTTTCGACTGATTTATGATTTGCAGTGTGTGCTAAATAAATTCTTGATAAAATGGCATATAATCCGAATAAAGAGCTAAAGCTTTACTACTCAATAGGTGAGGTGGCAAAGATGTTTAATGTTAACGAATCGCTATTGCGTTTTTGGGAGAAAGAATTTCCATTCATTACTCCCAAAAAAGCAGGGGGGAATGTGCGTCAGTATCGTAAAGAGGATATTGAGAATATTCGTTTAGTGTATCATTTGGTGAAGGAGAAAGGACTTACACTTCAGGGAGCTAAGCAGAAATTGAAGGTAAGCAAAGATACGTCTATCCGTACAACGGAGATTATCGACCGTTTGTTGCTTGTGCGCGAGGAACTGGCAAGTATGCGAAAAGAATTAGATTATCTGACATAATACTCCTGCCATTTATCAAACAGCCGTTATTATCCATACACCGTAGGGAAGCCGGTTTAGTTTCCCTACAGTGACGAAATATGATATTATACACAATACCTAATTAGGTAGATCTTCAAATTTCTCGATGCGTGTGACTGTCTTCACTTCACTGATTTTCCGTAAGTTTGTAGAGATGGTTCTTACATCATCTACATCATGCACAAACAATTGGATTCTTCCTTCAAAAATACCATCGTTTGTTTCTATAGTCAACTTATGAATATTTACATTCAGTTGCTGGGAAATTATTTCTGTGACTTTATTTAGTAGTCCTATGTGGTCTATTCCTTTGATATATAGATTGACGGGGAAATATAGAGACTTGCCTGTTTCCCATTGAACAGCCAAAAGTCTGTTACCATAGCTGCTTTTTAGTTTGGTAGCTAAAGGACATTGACGTTTGTGAATGATGATTCGATTATTGTCATCAATATATCCCAATACGTCATCTCCCGGAATAGGCTTACAACATTCGGCTATTACATAGTTCTTTTGAATAGCTTCAGGAGTAAGCTTCAGGATTTTTTTACTGTCAATCTTTTGTATCGGCTCTTTTTCTTCGGACTTATCCTTATTACTCTTGTTGCCACCGAAAGCAAAAGAAATGTATTTTTTCCAATTGCTTGTGGCAGGCTTGTCTTTTAACTCGTTTTTATCGTTATCGCCTGGAATAATGGTTTTGAAACCAATGGCGGAGAACAACTCTTCCTGTGTTCTTAGGTTGTGTAAAGTGCAGAGTTTTTGTATATTGTCGGGAGTAAATTCCAATCCTTCTTTATTGAAGAAGTCACGTAGTATTTCTTCTCCGCTTTGTTGCATGCCGCGTTGCTCACGCTTCAATATGGCCATAATTTTGGCTTTAGCCTTAGCTGTGGTAGCAAAGTTAATCCATGACGGTTGGACGTGCTGTGACTTAGAAGTCAGAATTTCCACCTGGTCTCCACTTTGCAGCTTGTGGCTGAGGGGTACCAGTTTATGATTCACTTTAGCACCGATGCAGTGGCTTCCCAGAAAAGTATGGATAGAGAATGCAAAATCCAGTGCCGTACAGTTTTGTGGCATCGTTTTTATTTCTCCTTTCGGAGTAAAAACAAAGATTTCGGATGCGAATAGATTTAATTTGATGGTGTCTAGAAAATCCATAGCGTCCGGTTGTGGGTCATCTAGAATTTCTTTGATGGTACGTAACCATTTTTCTAGTTCACCTTCGTCTTCGCTGCCTCCTCCTTCTTTATATTTCCAATGTGCAGCAAAGCCTTGTTCGGCAACGTCGTTCATACGTTCGCTGCGTATCTGCACTTCAATCCACTGCCCTTTATTGCTCATCAGCGTGACGTGTAGAGCTTGATATCCGTTGGATTTTGGGTGGCTTACCCAATCACGCAGGCGGTCGGGGTGTGGCTTGTAAATTTTGGAAACCGACACATATATATTAAAGCACTCATTGAGTTCTTCTTCGGGATCTTTGGGGGTGAAGATAATGCGGACAGCGAGTATATCATAAATTTCTTCGAACGTGATATGCTTAGTCTGCATTTTGTTCCAAATGGAGTAAGGAGACTTGACTCGCGCCATCAGTCGGTAACTGATGCCCATTTTGTCCAGTCGCTCACGGATAGGAGCCGTAAATTCACGAAAAACCTCTTCACGTTCCGCCTGTGTTTCTTGCAGTTTCGCTTCAATTTGAGCGTATTCTTCGGGATGTTCATATCGGAAACTGAGATCTTCCAATTCTGTCTTTATTTTGTTAAGCCCCAAACGGTTGGCAAGCGGAGCATAGATATATAAGGTCTCACCGGCTATTTTATATTGCTTGTTGGGTAACATTGACCCCAATGTGCGCATATTATGGAGTCGGTCGGCTATCTTGATAAGGATGACACGGATGTCATCACTCATGGTCAACAGCAGTTTTTTGAAATTCTCTGCTTGAGCCGAAGCTCTGTCACCGAATATGCCGCCGGATATTTTAGTTAGTCCATCTACGATTTGGGCAATCTTCGAGCCGAACAGGTTCTCAATATCTTCTACTGTGTAGTCGGTATCTTCAACTACATCATGTAACAAGGCCGAACAAATAGAGGTGGAACCTAGTCCGATTTCAGTACACACAATTTTGGCAACTGCTATCGGGTGCATGATATAAGGTTCACCCGAACGTCGTTTTACTCCTTTGTGGGCTTGCTTGGCAAAATTGAATGCCTTTGTGATGATTTCTACCTTCTTTCTATGTTTGGTTGCGAGATAACTGTCCAAAAGTTCTTGAAAACCTTGGTTTATCATCTCTTCGTCAGCTTGTTCCTGAAGTTGTTTTTCATCCGTCATATCTGCCTCCTATATAATCTATAATGCAAAAATATACAAAAAACATCTTTATGCAAGCGATTTCGGTAAATCTATCGTGTTAAATCGTTCTTTTTTACTAATTAGCGTATTCTCAATGATTTTCCGGCTCTGATATTATTGCCTTTTATATTGTTAAGACGTCTCAGTTGGTTGACGGAAACATGGTATTTGGCTGCAATTCCTCCCAACGTATCACCGGATTTGATTTTATGATACACAGCTCCTTTGGATGAAGTGCGGATGCCGGTGTTGTCTTTGATGGCTACGGCTTTCCTCTTTTTTAGATATTCGTTTGCCTTATATGCAAAGATGCTGTCCTGACGGTCAATAAAACTACTGACTGTATTGTTGGGCAGACGCAGTACGCATAATTCGCTGTTGCCGGGAATGATATCCTTTTTATATTGTGGATTCAGGCTGCGTAATTGGTCAATGTTGAGGCTGCAGACTTCTGCTACTTGTTGCAGATGAAGGTCTTTATGGATATGGATAGTATCTGTTGCCGATGGGAGCTGAGTTTCCATCGGGCAAATATCATGTTCGCAATAATAGGTCATAATATAGTTGGCTGCAATAAAAGCAGGTACATATCCTCTGGTTTCTTTAGGTAAGTAATTATAGATAGTCCAATAGTCTGTTGCACCGCCGGCACGTCGTATTGCTTTGTTGATGGTACCCGGACCGCAATTGTAGGCAGCTAATACGAGGTTCCAGTCCTGATAGATGGCATAAAGATCTTTTAGATAACGTGCGGCAGCCCAAGTCGATTTGATAGGATCGCGCCTTTCATCTATCAAGCTATTGTTTTTCAGTCCGTATATTTTTCCTGTTCCCAACATGAACTGCCACAAGCCGGTAGCTCCCTGCCGGGAAACTGCTACGGGATTTAGTGCAGATTCAATGATTGGAAGATATTTTAATTCCATGGGAAGATCATATAAATCAAGTGCTTCTTCAAAAATAGGCATATAGAAGTTTGCCGCTGCCAGCATAAAAGAGACTTTATTGCGCAGACGGCTGGCATACATATCTATAAATTTTCTAACGGCTTCATTGTAAGGCATTTCTATGATAGACGGAATACGAGACAAACGATCCATATAAATAGAATCGCTGACAATGGGGTTGACTGAAGTCATTTTACAGTTCTCGCCCATACTGATGTAATTCTTTGACTGCCAATCCCAAAAGAGGCTGTCCATTTCTGACTGCATACTTTCAGGAATGTCGATTACTTCTTCTTTTCCTGTTGTTTGTGAGTGAACAGTGATACTTTGTGTTTGTGCACTGATTCCTGTCGTTCCTATAAGTGCGAATAAGCCAATTAAAAAGTTTTTCATGCAATTTAAAATTTGAGGCTGCATTGTAAACCGATTGCATTACCACCGATTTTATTGCGACCATCGTTAAAAATAACAGGTTCAATCTTGAGACCCAAGTCTTTTGAAATATCAAAATCCGAAAGTTCGGCATCTACATAAGCGTCTATCACAGACAATAGGTATACACCGATAAACGCGAATATACTTAAGTCGCGTTGGCGGCGATATAGGTCTTTCCTTTTTCTGAAAATTTCCTTGTATCGTTCTTCCTGACCGGAAATATCCGCATTGGGCGGAAGAAAATCTTCATAGCTTTTTGTATTGGGATCATCGTCCATGATATCAAGATATGCCTGTGAGTAATCTTTGTACATTTTGCCATTCCAACTCAGCGCATAGGCACAGCCCATAAACCCGCCGTATACGATAGGCAGTTTCCAATATTTCCTATTGTAAATCTGTCCTCCTCCCGGGATAATCAAAGCCAACCATGTAGCACGGTTCGAATTGGGAATAAATCTTTTCTTTTCCGTTGGAAGTGCGTTCTGTATGGAGTCGTTTTTCTTTGCCAGCAGTGCGGTGTCGACCGGAGCTTCCAACTTCTCTATTTCTTTTTGGTTCAGTATAGCCAAACTGTCGGTCGTTATACTATCTGTAGCCAGACTGTCTGTGATTGCTTGCTGTTTGAGAGCCAGCGAATCTACACGTACTCCCATTCGGCGTTGACGTGCTTTTTGTCCGTAAACATCCGTACTCCCGGTCCATAACAGACACAAGAGCAAAAGAGACAGTAGTTTATATGTAGATATTCTTTTTTCCAATGTCGTAATAACGCTTTATTCTTTCTTCTTTAGCAAATCAAATATTTCCATGATACGCTCCAAATCTTCTTCATTATTAAAAGGAATGCTGATTTTGCCTTTTCCTTTAGTTGTACATGATAACTGTACTTTTGAACCGAAGAAACCGCATAAATGGTTTTGCAGGATAACATACTCCTCCGAAAGTTTACTGCCTTTCGGCTTTATTTTCTTGCCACCGCTGTCTATGGTTTCACCGCTTGTCAGTGCTTTTACTATTTCTTCCACTTTGCGTACCGAATACCCCTGTGTCTGTATTTCATTAAATATTCGTATTTGGGTTTTAGGGTCATCTAATGCCAGCAATGCGCGGGCGTGTCCCATGTCTATTTCGCGGTTCTTTAACGCTACCTGAATCTGTGCCGGTAGTTTTAACAGGCGAAGATAGTTGGCTATCGTAGTACGTTTCTTGCCGACACGCTCACTCAGACGTTCCTGTGTCAGCTCATATTGTTCCAATAAATGCTGATAAGCCAAGGCTATTTCCAATGAATTCAAATCCTCCCGCTGGATATTTTCAATTAATGCCATTTCCATCACATTTTCGTCATCGGCTGTGCGGATATAGGCAGGAATGGTTTTTAGTCCGGCTTGGACAGAGGCACGGTAACGACGCTCCCCGGCTATGATTTGATAAGAGTCTTCACTTAGTTGACGTAACGTTATAGGTTGAATAATACCAATTTCCGCGATAGAGTCTGCCAACTCTTGAAGTGCTACCGGGTCAAATTCACGACGCGGTTGATTCGGGTTGACGGAGATTTTGCTCAGTTCTATTTCATTAATAGAAGAAGAACCGGAGGTCTTTACTTCTTCGGTTGAAATCAGTGCGTCAAGTCCGCGTCCTAAAGCAAATTTCTTCTGTACTGCCATCGTTTACTTATTGTTACGTGTTATAATTTCTTGTGCTAACGCTAAATGGTTCTTGGCTCCGGTTGAGTCGGCATCATATAGAATGACAGGTATGCCGTGGCTGGGAGCTTCGCTTAGTTTAACGTTTCGCTGTATAATCGTCTTGAATACCAGTTCCTGAAAGTGTCTTTTCACTTCATCGTAAATCTGGTTGGCCAGACGAAGACGTGAATCGAACATAGTCAGCAAGAAACCTTCTATTTCCAGTGACGGGTTCAGTTTCGATTTTATAATTTTAATGGTGTTCAGCAATTTGCTGATGCCTTCCAAGGCAAAATATTCACACTGCACAGGAATGATTACAGAATCTGCTGCTGTCAGTGCGTTTATTGTGATGAGTCCCAATGAAGGCGAACAATCTATCAGAATATAGTCATATTCGTTTTTCATTGGACCAAGCACTCTTTTCATTATCTTTTCACGGTCTTCCAGGTTCAGCATTTCTATTTCCGCCCCTACCAGGTCAATGTGAGAAGAAACAATGTCGAGTCCGTCGATGTCGGTGGTATAAATTGCTTCCCGTATATCGGCTTTGTTGATAAGACATTCATAGATAGAACACTCTACCTCTTTAATGTTCACGCCCAATCCAGATGATGCATTGGCCTGTGGGTCAGCATCAATAACCAATACTTTTTTCTCTAGTGTAGCTAGAGAAGCAGCCAGGTTGATAGTGGTGGTAGTTTTACCTACTCCACCTTTTTGATTGGCTAAAGCAATAATTTTTCCCATATTAATCAGTTTTTTCTCGCTGCGAAGTAACTAATAATAGATGAGCACACCTATTAAAATCAGCAGACATTAGCAAAACTGTTGATAACTCATTGGTTTTGTTAATAACTCAACTGGGACAAAGATAATTATTTCTTGCTAATTCTATTTCAATTTTAGCATTGGGTTGTAGAAGATTAAGATAATTTTCTATTCTCAGGGGGGATAGTTCGGCTAAAGAGTTGTATCTTTACACTCCAAGAAAAAATAGAGATTTAATGAGTATGAAGAAAGAAAAAACATTGATATTGTTGTCTAATGATGACGGAGTGAATGCTAAAGGGTTGAATGAATTGATTCGTGCATTGCGCGGATTGGGAGAGATTATTGTGATGGCTCCGGACGGACCGCGTTCCGGTGCATCCGGCTCAATCACTTCTGAGCATCCTGTCAGATATTATAAAGTACGCGAAGAAGAAGATCTGACTGTATATAAATGTAGTGGTACTCCGGTTGATTGTGTGAAGTTGGCTTTGCATGCTGTTGTTCCCCATCGTCCTGATGTGGTGATAGGTGGAATCAATCATGGTGACAATTCGGCTGTGAATGTACATTACTCCGGCACAATGGGAGTGGTGATCGAAGGTTGTTTGAAAGGGATTCCCTCTATAGGCTATTCTTTGTGTAATCATTTGGCTGATGCTGATTTTTCAGCATTATTGCCTTATATCCGCAGAATAACAGAAGAGGTGCTTGAACATGGTTTGCCGGCCGGTATTTGTCTGAACGTGAATTTCCCGGATGTCGCTGAGTTTAAGGGAGTACGTATTTGCCGTCAGACGAACGGTACTTGGGAAAAGGAATGGAAAGTCTGCACACACCCCAGAGGCGGAGAATATTATTGGCTGACAGGGCAGTTTGTGAATCATGAGCCTGAAGCTGTTGATTCTGATCATTGGGCATTGAATCACGGTTATGTTGCCATTACGCCTACACAGATAGATGTTACGGCTTATAGCATAATAAAGGACTTGAAAAACTGGAAATTAGACGTATGAAATACTATTTGATAGTAGGCGAGGCATCAGGGGACTTGCATGCATCCAATTTGATGCGTGCTTTGCAGCAAGAGGATTCTCAGGCAGATTTCCGTTTCTTTGGAGGTGATAAAATGAGTGCTGTCGGGGGAAGCAGGGTGAAGCATTATAAAGAGCTGGCTTATATGGGATTTATACCTGTATTATTGCATTTGCGAACCATTCTTCGTAATATGCGACAATGTCAGGAGGATATTGTCGCATGGCAGCCTGATGTGGTTATTTTGGTGGATTATCCCGGGTTTAATTTAAAAATCGCCGAGTATATTAAGAAGAACACTCAAATACCTGTCTACTATTATATTTCTCCCAAGATTTGGGCATGGAAAGAATATAGAATAAAGAACATTAAGCGGGATGTGGATGAACTGTTTTCCATTCTTCCGTTTGAAATCGATTTTTTTGCAGGATATCGTTATCCTATTCATTACGTAGGAAATCCGTGTGTGGATGCGGTCGATGAATATTGCAAAGGAAATGTGGAAACTTTCGGTGCTTTTGCAGCCGAAAACGGTTTGAATGACAAGCCGGTAATTGCCTTGCTTGCCGGCAGCCGTAAACAGGAGATTAAGGATAATCTTCCTAAAATGTTGGAGGCGGCTGCACCTTTTACAAAGGATTATCAATTGGTGCTTGCCGGTGCACCGGGCATGGAATCTTCTTATTATTCAGGATACTTGAATCCGAAAGTTCCTGTTAAGATAGTCTTTGGACAAACTTATAGATTGTTGCGGCAGGCACAGGCGGCGTTGGTGACTTCGGGAACAGCCACATTGGAAACGGCATTGTTCCGGGTTCCACAGGTGGTGTGCTATCATACTCCTCTTGGAAAGTTTATTGCATTTTTGCGCCGGCATATTCTGAAGGTGAAATATATTTCATTAGTTAATCTGATTGCCGATAAAGAAGTTGTCCGTGAGTTGGTTGCTGATACAATGACTGTTGCGAATATCCGTTCGGAACTTGAGTCTGTTTTATATAATAAGGTGTATAGAGAACAAATGATGGTTGAGTACGAGCGTATTATCCAGATATTGGGACCGGCAGGAGCTTCCCGGCAGGCGGCACGACAGATGGTGTCTTTATTGAAGAAATAAACTTTTTAAGGGATATTTTTGTTGTTTCGGGAATAATGAACCAAAATCCCGGAGTATATGAAATATAACTTAAAAAGTTTTTTGGCGACAGGATTTCTTGTTGGGATATCTGTCTTTTATGGTTGTAGAAATGGCAACGGTAGAACGTCCTCTGACGGATGAGACTTCCCCCTCATTTACTCCATTCGATTTACCGGAATTAAAATAGAGATACCACATATAAATAAACTACTGCTGCCGGGATAGCGAGGATGGCACTGTCAAAACGGTCAAGTATTCCACCATGTCCCGGCAGAATGTTTCCGGAATCTTTCAATCCCAGATAACGCTTGAACAGTGACTCACTCAAGTCACCCCATGTACCGAATACGACGATAGTCAATCCTAGTCCTACCCACACTCCTGTTGACATAAATGGGAAAAAATAAGCCATGACAAAAGCAGCGATAATGCTGAATACACCGCCACCGATAGAACCTTCCCATGACTTCTTGGGTGAGATGCGTTCAAATAGGCGGTGCTTTCCGAAGAGCATTCCGGTACAATAAGCACCGGTGTCATTCACCCAGTTAAAGATAAAGATGGAGAGAGGAAGAATAGGATTGTATTGTGAAACACTGATTGTTTCATCAGAATGGAATGCCAATACATTTAATAAGGCGAACGGTAATGCAAGATAAATTTGGCTGAACATGGCGTAAGCCCAATTGTTCAACGGATTTTTCTTCTTGAGATACAGCTCGCTTACCATTAGGTAGATGATTAGTGCCAAATAGGGAACGAATATACCTGTTTGAGCGGGGTTGATGCCATAATAGAAAAAGCATAGAAATAAGAATATGCCTCCTAATATGCAGATACGCTTATTCATCTGCACGTCTTCTTGCTTGTTGATTAAATTGCCAAATTCATTAATGGCTGCTGCACTGATGATAGCAAACAAGATGCCGAATGAAACGGGACCTCCTAGTATGCAGCCGATTAATACAGCTACAAAAATAATCCCGGTAATGGCACGTTGCATGAAATTGTTTTTCATGGTAATTTTATTATGTAAATATACTAATGCCATCCCATATTTTCTTTGTCTGTCTTGACTTGAAAATATAGAATGGCAATACTTTTTTATTTATGCTTCTTCTTTTTTTTCTTCTATTTCCTTTTCATCAAAGTTTTCAGTTTCTTTTATGGTTTTAGAAGCACCTTCTTCGGCTGCCATAATTTCTTCTGAGCGTGAGGTCCAAGGGCGTTTGCCAAATATGCGTTCGACATCTTCGGCAAAAATAACTTCTTTTTCAACCAAAAGGCGGGCTAGCTTGTTGTGTCCGTCTTTGTGCTCGGACAAGATTGCTTTGGCACGGTCATATTGTTCGTTAATCATGCGTTTAACTTCTTCATCAATAAGTTCGGCTGTGCGATCGCTATATGGTTTGCTGAAAGAATATTCTTCATTACTGTAATAACATAAGTTCGGCAGCTTGTCGCTCATTCCGGCGTATGCAATCATGCCGTAAGATTGTTTGGTCACTCTTTCCAAGTCGTTCATTGCTCCGGTTGAGATATGTCCGGTGAATAACTCTTCGGCAGCACGCCCGCCTAAAGTAGCACACATTTCGTCCAACATCTGCTCTTTAGTGGTGATTTGCCTTTCTTCGGGCAAATACCACGCAGCACCCAAAGCGCGGCCACGCGGAACAATGGTGACCTTGATTAATGGATTGGCATGTTCCAGGAACCATGAAAGAGTGGCATGACCGGCCTCGTGTAAAGCAATCGTATTTTTCTCGGCAGCGGTCATAATTTTGGTTTTCTTTTCCAAACCACCGATGATACGGTCTACTGCATCCAGAAAATCCTGTTTTCCCACGGCAGGTCTGCCATGACGGGCAGCAATCAGGGCGGCCTCATTACATACATTGGCAATATCTGCGCCGCTGAATCCGGGAGTCTGACGGGCTAATAAATCGATGTCTACCGAATGATCCAGCTTCAAAGGCTTTAAATGTACGCCAAACACTTCTTTGCGTTCATTCAAGTCGGGTAAATCAACATGAATTTGACGGTCAAAACGTCCGGCACGAAGCAATGCTTTATCGAGGATATCTACACGGTTGGTAGCGGCCAAAATAATGACGCCACTGTTAGAGCCGAAGCCATCCATTTCGGTTAATAATTGGTTCAGTGTGTTTTCGCGTTCGTCATTTCCACCCATACTCGGGTTTTTACCGCGTGCACGTCCTACTGCGTCAATTTCGTCAATGAAAATTATACAAGGAGCTTTTTCCTTGGCCTGACGGAAAAGGTCACGAACACGTGAAGCACCTACACCCACAAACATTTCAACGAAATCAGAGCCGGATAATGAGAAGAACGGAACATCTGCTTCACCTGCCACAGCTTTTGCAAGCAGGGTTTTACCTGTTCCCGGAGGGCCTACAAGCAAAGCGCCTTTAGGTATTTTACCTCCAAGTTCCGTATATTTCTGTGGTTGTTTCAGAAACTCTACAATTTCTTCTACCTCCTGCTTTGCTTCTGCCTGACCGGCTACATCCTTAAATGTAATTCGGTTGGTCTTGTCTCCCTTTTCATATACTTGGGCTTTACTTTTACCTACATTAAAAGGATTGGCGCCACCCGAACCTCCGCCTCCGCTCATACGGCGCATGGCAAACATCCAAATACCGATTAGAAGTAGGAAAGGAGCGATATTCCAAAACAGAGCGCCGAAATAGTCACGTTTTTTCTCGTAACTGATCGAGCCCGTAAAATGACCCTCTTCCTGAGCTTTTTCCAAAAATTTGTCCAATGATTCTATCGAACCGATTTCTACACTCAGTGAGGGACTTCTTCCTACTCTCTTATAATCATTCTTGAATACATCTTTGATATACTCAGGTTTGATAAACATTTCAACTGTATTATTGTCATAGGCAATGATTTTATTCGCATACCCCTTATTCACCATGTCTTTAAACTCGGTATAAGTGATTTGCTTATCTATTCCTCCTTCCTGATTGGAAAAATAGAGGATACCAAAGCTCATTGCGATGATAACATATAACCAGCTTAAATTAAAGCGTGGCATATTTATTTTAGGCTTGTTGTTATTATTAGTTTCACTCATTTTTTTTCTATCAAATGTTTAATCTAAATCGGGTAAGTAGGTAAGCTTGGCATCTGCCCATAGGTGCTCCAGATTATAGAAATCTCTGACCTCGGGTAGGAATACATGTACTAAGACATCACTATAGTCCATTGCTACCCATTGTGCATTTTGGAGTCCGTCTATTGCAGTCGGCTTATTATCTGTTGCTATACGGACATAATCTTTTACCGAGTCGACAATCGCTGTGACTTGGCTGGGAGAATTTCCCTGACAGATAACAAAATAATTGCAAATCGTATCGTCAATGGAACTAAGGTCTGCTATAACAATGTTTTTACCTTTTTTTTCTTGAATACCTTCTGTTATTTTTTTTACTAAATACTTTGCTTCGTTCATTCTATTTAATACTAATTTTACTCAATAGTCTACATTTACAACAAAGTACAAAGATACTTGGTTTTCTAATTACAACGAAAAAATGTGCTTGAAATATGCGCTCTTTTTGTTTTTTTTAGTTAGAGAACCTTTTAATATTAGGTTAATCCCTTAGATAAGTTTTGATTTACCTCTGTTTTTACCTCAAATATATTAAAGGATGAAAGATAGGGTGGTCGTACTGGACAAACAGAATGGCTCTTTGAATGTTTTGCCGGAGTTGGATGTGTTTGTTTCGGATGTCAGATTGGATATTTATAAATATATTCTGATTATTAATAAATTAGATGGATTTGTTGACTTTGGTTTTACTTGTGAAGAAGTATGTTGGATGATGATAATACTTCTATGCCAATTCACTTTACAGTAAAATAATGGAGTTTTTTTAGAAAAAAGTTATGTAAAAGTTTGTAGGTTTCAGAAAAAGCGGTATCTTTGCACCGTCAAAAACGAAATGAGGCTTTTGATAAAGGACATTGGGATATGGTGTAATGGTAACACAACAGATTCTGGTCCTGTTTTTCCAGGTT
>OGLT01001060.1_pt1 | contig 16377 bp, 16 predicted proteins | sample 1572911 | NCBI WGS metagenome assembly OGLT01 (sample SAMEA2582014, study PRJEB24529) | metagenome | biome: Human gut stool | place: China | collected 2011 | reverse complement strand
TGCTCTGAATATGGTGAGTACAATATTCAGTGTAACGGTATTGGACCTGGTTACATCGAGACTCCTCAGACTGCTCCTCTTCGTGAGAGACAGCCGGATGGCAGCAGACATCCTTTCGATTCCTTCATCATCTCCAAGACACCTGCCGGCAGATGGTTACAGGCAGACGAACTTGGCGGACCAGCAGTATTCCTTGCTTCTGATGCATCCAATGCTGTAAACGGACATATCCTGTATGTTGATGGTGGTATCTTAGCTTACATTGGCAAGCAGCCAAACTAATTTTTCATATTTATTTAGGAGATAAAGAAATGAACGAAGTATTAGAAAAAATCAGTAAAATTGGTATTGTACCAGTCGTTGTTTTAGATGATGCAAAAGACGCTGAGCCTTTAGCAGAAGCTTTAATCAAGGGTGGTCTTCCTTGTGCAGAAGTTACATTCAGAACAGCTGCAGCAGAAGAATCTATCAGAATTATGGCACAGAAATTCCCTGAAATGTTAGTTGGTGCAGGTACTGTATTAACAACAGAGCAGGTTGACCGTGCAGTAAATGCAGGCGCTAAGTTCATCGTTAGCCCTGGTTTAAATCCTAAGATCGTTAAGTATTGTATCGAGAAGGGTGTTCCTGTAACTCCTGGTACATCTAATCCTTCTGATGTAGAAGCAGCTATCGAATTAGGTCTTGACGTTGTTAAGTTCTTCCCGGCTGAAGCAGCAGGTGGACTGAATATGATCAAGTCTATGGCAGCTCCTTATACACAGATGAAGTTCATGCCTACAGGTGGAATCAATGCAAAGAATATCTGTGATTATCTTGCATTCGATAAGATCATCGCTTGTGGTGGTTCCTGGATGGTTAAGAAAGATCTCGTAGCAGCTGGCAAGTTTGATGAGATTCAGGCTCTGACAGAAGAAGCTGTTAGAACAATGCTTGGTTTCGAATTAAGACATATTGGCGTTAACTGTGAGGATGAAGCAGCAGCAGATTCTGTAGCTTCCAAGTTCGACAATCTGTTTGGTTTCTCCAAGAAGGTTGGCAACAGCTCTATCTTTGCAGGAATTGAAGTAGAAGCTATGAAGAAGATCGGTCGTGGAACAAACGGTCACATCGCAATCGGAACAAACAGCGTAGCTCGTGCTAAGAATTACTTAGAGTCTGTTAAGGGTGCTAAGTTCATCGAAGATTCTGCTGTTGTTAAGAATGGCAAGCTGACAGCTATTTATCTGGAAGACGAAATTGGTGGTTTCGCAATTCATCTTGTACAGAAATAAGTCTGGAATATTGTGGACATCATAGGTTCATAGAGATACGAAAGAGGCATCATACCGTCTGGGTGATGCCTTTTTCTGCGAGTAACATGAGATAGAGAGGTAGATTACGAAATGATAGATAATAATTGTGCATATTGTATGGAAGGTGAGTTAGTAGACAAGTTCGGTATCAAGATTTGCGAACTTCCTGCTTCAAAGGTATATTTATTTAAGGAACAGAGCCATAAGGGAAGATGTATTGTTGCAAGCAAGCATCATGTAAGTGAAATGATTGAATTATCAGAAGAAGACAGAAATGCATTTATTGCTGATGTGAATCATGTAGCTAAGGCTATGCATGCGGCTTTTCATCCTGATAAGGTAAATTATGGAGCATATGGTGATACTGGTCATCATTTACATTTCCATCTGGTTCCCAAGTATAAGGATGAGTTTGAGTGGGGTGGAACTTTTGCCATGGATCCTAAACAGAAGACTCTTACCAATGCAGAATATGATATTCTGATTGCAGAATTGAAGAAATATTTATAAACAAATGTTGCATATTTTTACATTCTCTGAAAATACTCTGCAATAATGAGTTTCCCATCCAGTATTGATTTTTACAGAAAAACAATTCCTATATATTTACTGCGTTTTTTGAACTTGCATAAATATGTGAATTTGCACAATATTTTACGGAAAATGTTCCATAAAATGCAATAAGATTAGAAAAAAAACTAAGGACTTGCTTATGGCATTAAAATGCGCCATAATAACAAAGTAATGTATGAACAGGTATACATAAAACATTCCTATAAGTTTAAAAAAGCAAGGGAACAGAAAAGGAGTCAAATATGGGTGTTAAAGTGCTATTGAATTCAGTAGATAAGGTAAAGGATTTTATTGATATTACAAGAAGTGTTTCTTATGATATTGATCTGATCAGTGGAAGAGATACTTATCTGGATGCAAAATCATTACTTGGAGTTTTGAGCTGTGATTGCACGAAGCCATTGACATTGGATATTCATGCAGAAATGGAAGAACGAAGAGAACTGATGGAACGTCTTGAAGAGTATGTAGTGGCTTAGGTGTATACATACGGAAGCGGCGTACTGATAAATAAGAGGATACATAGCGGAACGCGAAGCAGCAGGAACTGATTTGCGTTCCGTTTTTTACACGACAAATTTGATGCTGTGCAAGGGACTGAAAATTATCCGGTATTGAAGTACCTGAATGTTTGCAGATGATTGAAAGGCATGGTTATTTGTGTATGCGTATACTTGATAAAAACTCGATATGCGCAGAAATGAGGATTAATATGAGAAAAAAAGAGCAGTTAATGACCAGAACAGTAGTGGTATGGCTTGGCGCACTATTGTGCTGTGCATTGTGGGGAAGTGCTTTTCCCTGTATTAAAATAGGATATCAATTGTTTGAAATACCGTCTGGAGCTACTGCAACACAGATTCTGTTTGCAGGCTGTAGATTCACGTTGGCAGGAATTCTGGCTATTATCATAGGAAGTGTATTGAACCATAGGATTTTGGTGCCGAAGAAAACTTCATGGGGAAAAATCGCAAAGTTGTGCATGCTTCAGACTGTGGCACAATATTTGTTTTTCTATATAGGACTTGCAAACACGTCAGGGGTAAAGGCGTCTATCATAGAAGGTGTCAATGTATTTATCTCGATTCTGGTGGCAAGTCTCATCTTCCATCAGGAGAGACTGACAACAAGAAAGATGGCAGGCTGTCTGATTGGTTTTGCAGGAGTTGTGCTGGTCAATATAACGGGTGGAATTGATATGGCATTTACATTTACGGGTGATGGATTTATTGTGTTGTCTACGATTGCCTATGCCTTTTCCTCTGTCATGATCAAAAGATATTCACAGGGAGAAAATCCGGTTACACTGAGTGGATATCAGTTTGTACTGGGTGGTCTGATCATGGTAATATGCGGTCTTCTCATGGGAGGCAGACTGGAAGTAATTACGCCGGCAGGAATTGCCATGCTGTTATATCTTGCGGTGATCTCTGCAGTGGCATATTCTTTATGGGGCATATTGTTAAAGTACAATCCCGTATCAAGAGTTACGGTGTTCGGGTTTATGAATCCTGTGTTTGGAGTGATTCTGTCAGCTATATTCCTGAAAGAATCGGACAATGTGGGAATCATCTGTGTTGTGGCATTGGCACTTGTCTGTGCGGGAATCTATATTGTGAATAAGAAGCAGAATACAGGGGAAGCATAAGACAGTTAGTTTTCATGAACTTTTAATACTTAGAACTATTGGTTTTTTAAGCCAATTGTGATACCATAATATTTTGGAAGATTATTTTTATAGTTTTAGTCAAATAATTGATAGGAGGTTTTTTATCATGACGAAAATAGATATTTTTTCCGGATTCTTAGGAGCTGGTAAAACAACTTTGATCAAGAAGTTACTGAAAGAGGCAATGGATGCTTCTAAAGTAGTGCTGATTGAAAATGAATTTGGTGAAATTGGTATTGATGGCGGTTTTTTAAAGGAAGCCGGTGTAGAAATTAAGGAAATGAATTCTGGATGTATCTGCTGTTCTTTAGTAGGTGATTTCGGAACTTCTCTGGCAGAAGTACTGGATAAGTATCATCCTGAGAGAATCCTGATCGAGCCATCAGGTGTAGGTAAGCTCTCAGATGTTATGAAGGCAGTACAGAATGTAAAATCTGATGTAGATGTACAGCTTAACAGCGCAGTTGTAGTTGTTGATGCAAATAAGTGCAAGATGTATGCAAAGAATTTTGGTGAGTTCTTCTTAAATCAGATCGAGCATGCAGGTACAATCATTCTGAGCAGAACTGCAGATATCAGTGAAAGCAAGCTGAATGCTGCACTGGAGATCATCCGTGAGCATAACAGCAAGGCAACAGTTATCACAACTCCATGGGATGAACTGGATGGTAAGAAGATTCTGGAGACAATTGAGAATGCCAAGGATCTGGAAGCTGAACTGATGGAAGAGGTTGCCAAGCTTCATGATGAACATGAGCATCATCATCATGACCATGGTGAGGACTGCACATGTGGCTGCCATGATCACGACCATGATGAGGACGAGCATGAGCATCATCATCACCACGACCATGATGAGGACGAGCATGAACATCATCACCATGACCATGATGAGCATCATCACGATCATGAAGAGGAACATAATCACGGGCATCATCATGACCATGACGACCATGATGAGAACTGCACATGTGGCTGCCATGACCACGACCATGAGCATCATCACCATCACCATGCAGATGAGATATTCACAAGCTGGGGTATGGAGACACCCACAGCCTATACCAAGGATGAGATCGAGACAATCCTTAAAAAGCTGGATGATGCAGACACTTACGGCGTAATCCTTCGTGCAAAAGGCATGCTTCCTTCTAATGATGGAACATGGATCAATTTTGACTATGTACCGGAAGAGAGCAATGTCAGAACAGGAGCACCTGAAGTAACAGGTAAGATTTGTGTGATTGGTTCCAAATTGAACGAGGACAATCTGAAAGCATTGTTTACAAAATAAGAAATAGGATAGAGGAAAAATATGAAGCCCGTTTATATTATCAATGGATTTTTGGAAAGTGGCAAAACAGAATTTATCACTTATACACTTTCACAGCCATATTTTCAGATTAGAGGAAAGACATTGTTGATCGTCTGCGAGGAAGGTGAAGTAGAATACGAAGAGGTTCTGCTTCGCAAAAGCAGAACGGTTATGGAAGTCATTGATGAGGAAGAGAACTTCACACCGGAGAATCTGATCGAGCTGGAGAAGAAATATAAGCCAGAACGTATTGTAATTGAATACAATGGTATGTGGAACTGCAAGAATATGAAGCTGCCATGGCATTGGTCAGTAGAGCAGCAGATCACGACGATCAATGGCGCTACATTCCAGAATTACTATACAAATATGAAGTCACTGCTGGCGGAACAGATTAGAAAATCAGAGCTGATCATCTTTAACCGCTGTGATGGATTAAATGAACAGTTAGGCAATTTTAAACGTAATATCAAGGCTGTAAATCCTACAGCAGATGTTGTTTTTGAAGACAAGGATGGAGAAATCAATCAGATTCTGGAAGAGGATCTTCCATATGATCTGAATCAGCCGGTGATTGATCTGGATACGTATGCATATGGCATATGGTATCTGGATGCAATGGATAATCTGAGCCGATATATTGGTAAGACAATCAAGTTCAAGGCTATGGTATTAAGACCAAAGGATGGAAGTACAGATTATTTCGTACCGGGTAGAATGGCAATGACATGCTGTGCAGAGGATATGGCTTTTCTAGGTTATGCCTGCAAATATGATAAGAGTACAGAATTGACAAATAAAGAGTGGGTAGAAGTAACTGCTACCGTTCATCAGGAGTTCTGGAAAGACTATAATGGTGAAGGTCCTGTTCTTCATGCAGTCAGTGTCGTACCGACCAAGAAGCCAAAGGATGAAGTAGTAAGCTTCAACTAACTATATTTATGTGAAAAATAAAATGCAGATACCGGAGAAAATTGCTCTCTGGTATCTGCATTTTTTCATTCTATAACAATTCTATAAATCTGCACTGCTGTATTTCTCTTCGCAGTACTTGCAACGGTATACTTCTTTTTCTTCATCAGTAAGAACGAAGATATGAGGAAGCTCCTGTTCGATAGAGGTGATACAACGTGGATTCTTGCATTTCAGCACATTCTTGATTTCACGGGGCAGAGTGAGCTGGCGTTTCTGCACGATTTCTGAATTTTTGATGACATTGACGGTGATATTGTGGTCAATAAATCCCAAAATGTCAAGGTTAAGCGTGTCAATGTCACATTCTACCTTGAGAATATCCTTTTTACCCATCTTGCCACTCTTGGCATTTTTGATGATAGCAACTGTACAATCCAGCTTGTCCAATCCTAAATGCTTATAGATACTCAGGCTTTTGCCAGCCTTGATGTGATCCAGAACGAAACCTTCTTCAATTTTACCTACATTTAACATGATGTGACCTCCTACTCTTCTACATGAATCTTTAATAAAGTCAACAGCAGTGCCATTCTGACATATACGCCGTATTGTACCTGACGGAAGTATGCTGCTCTTGGATCATCATCTACTTCAACAGATATCTCGTTGACACGGGGAAGGGGATGAAGCACGATCATGTCCTGCTTTGCCATTTCCATTTTCTCTTTGTTGAGAACGTAGAAGTCTTTCAGACGAACGTAATCCTCTTCGTTGAAGAAACGCTCTTTCTGAACACGGGTCATATAGAGAATATCAAGTTCAGACATAACATCTTCAAGTCTGGTCACTTCTTCATAAGGAATGCCTTTTTCATGAAGCATTTCTGTGACATACTCGGGAACCTTCAATTCATCCGGGGAGATGAAGATGAAACGGACGTCATCATAACGGACCAGTGCATTGATCAGGGAATGTACGGTACGACCAAACTTCAGATCACCGCACAGACCAATTGTGAAGTGATTCAGTCTGCCTTTTAAGGATTTGATTGTCATCAGGTCGGTCAAAGTCTGGGTAGGATGCTGATGACCACCATCGCCGGCATTGATCACCGGTATTCCAGAATGGGAGGCTGCTACCATAGGAGCACCTTCTTTAGGATGACGCATAGCGCAGATATCTGCAAAACAGGAGATAACACGGATGGTATCGGATACACTTTCACCCTTGGATGCGGAAGAACAGTTGGCATCTGAGAAACCGAGGACACTGCCGCCCAGGTTAAGCATGGCAGCTTCAAAGCTCAGTCTGGTACGTGTGCTTGGCTCATAAAAGCATGTAGCAAGCTTTTTACCGGCGCAGGCATGCGCATATTTAGCGGGATTGTGTTCGATGTCACTGGCAAGTGTGAATAACTTGTCAAGCTCCTCCACAGAGAAATCAAGCGGACTCATTAAATGTCTCATAGAAAACCTCCTTAGAATTGTTACGAATTTTTGGCAAAATAAAAGAAGAGATATCTTCTCTTCTTGAAAAATTACCAATATAAAAAGTGAAATGTCTGAAAATGAAAAAAGGAAATAATGTGGCTATCGGATGGAATACGTCGATATACTTATCTTCACTCATTGATACAGCCATGGTCTTACTCCTTCTTAATCGTTTATATAAATTCACTCACTTGTGCTATCATAGCATATCTTGAGTGTGCTTGCAATGGAAAAATTATATTTTATGAATAGGACATTTTTAAATTTTATGTTATACTATACGTAAGAAAAAACAGAGGCTATTGGTCATGCAGAGTAGGAGGATGAAGATGGAATTTAGAGAGCGAAAGAGATGGGTATTTTTTGGACTGCCGTTTACTTTTACGATATACACGGTAAAAGAAGAGGTCCTTACTGTAGATACGGGATTTCTGAGCAAGGAAGAGAATGACTGCTATATGTATAAGGTGCAGGATGTGACCTTGAAGACTTCTCTGTGGGAGAGAATATTTGGCTTAGGTACGATTATCTGTTATACAGGTGATACGACTAATCCACAGCTTGTTATGGCGCATATTAAGAACGCCAGGGCAATAAAGGACTTCATTCTGGAGCAGTCGGAGATAACAAGAAGAAAGCGCAGGACAATGAATACGCTGGATATCGGTGCTGACGGTTCGGATTTTGATATTGATAACTAAATGCATAGTGCAGTTGGGAGAGGGGGAATGCCCTCTCCTTTTTTGAACTCTGGGAAGTGAAGCAGGGAGTGCGGTATAATTCAGCCTTTAGATTGGCTGGATGGTTTCTCGGTAAGCAGTTTCTCGAAGAAAAGTCCGGTGGCAAACCAGTAGGGGAAGAAGTCAAGGCGTATAATACCCTGAATATTCCAATGATGGCTGGTATAATCCCAGGGACACAGTTGATGCTTCTGTAAAAGACGTCCACTTAAAAATTCACCAGCAAAGATCATAAGGGCATAGATACATCCGCGGACTGGAAAGGCCAATTTCTGCATGCGTAGAAAAAAGGGCCGCAATAATGCCATGGAGCCGTAAATGGGGAACATCCAGATGGAAGTAGTGCCTTTTAGGGTCATTTCACGCCTGCGCAGTGCCATGGAGGAGGTAAAGAGAATCTCCAGACACCATCCTGCAATACCGCATTTTATAAAGTTATTAAGATAAAGGTTTGATTTATGATTCATAAAAACAGTATGACCGGTTCTGCATGAAATATACATACAAGACCGGTCATGTTATTTTTATTTATTCTGTTGGGCAGCAGCCTGTAGTGCTGCATCGAAAGTGGAGATATCAATTGGTCCGTCCAGAGGGATTCTGTAGACAGGAACGCTGCTTCCGAATTTCAGGAAATAGACATATTTGGAAGTGGTCTGGATAGTATTGTATGCGCCGTCAGCAATTACTTCCATATAAGAACCATCCTTGGAAATACGCTTGAACTGTGGAGTATCGCCGGATGTCTGATAGTAGATATATTGTGGTGAGGCATTGAGCATATCAGTCCTTGTATCATCCAGAGTTGTCTTTTCCCCGGTGGTCAAATCCATGCGGATTAAGGCATAATTGTTATGGATGTCTATGCCATAAAGTGTGCTGCCTTCTACAATAGGCATATAAATATCTTCAGAAGACACCTGAAATACCTGGTTGGTCAATGTGTTGACAGCCATAAGATGCAGGTCTGTCTTGGTATTCTGATAATAAAGAGTGTTATTGTCAACACAGGCAGGAAGGATAGGGTTCGTCAGGATAGTCTGGGAACTTTTGCCATCGGTGCTTTTTGCCATCAGAAAGGTTCCATTTTCAGCAGAAATATTATAGTATAAGGAATTACCGCTTAAAACGACGTTGCTTCCATATATTTTATCCAGGCAGGTGTTTTTGGCAGGATTTTTCTTGGATACACGATAGATGCCGGTTGCGTTGAACATGTAGCCGAAGCCTTCACCTGAACCAATGCTCTGCTGATAATAATATAGGTAATCACCGCCTGAATTAATACTGCTTACCTGGGTGGATACAAGCTTCTTCATGTCTGATTCATCAGGACGCATGCGGTAAAGGGCACCGTTGTCGTAGGCGTTGGAGAAATAGACATATTCATCATCCTCGCAGAAAGTCCCCCCATTATATAAGTTACCGGCAGTGTTGCCCACAACGTAATCCGGATTTAATTTGATTTTATGGCTGGATGAGATTGCAACAGCTGTACCGATGCATAATGCCGCAATACAAAGAATTGACAAAATAGTAATAATTTTTCTCTTCATGATAGTAGCCCCCTTAATTACTTATATTATACAGAATATTCTGACAAATTAAAAGGGGATTACAGTATTTTATCCATTACTTGAACGTAGTGAACAGGAATGTTATACTCTATGTATATTGTACCGGGAGGAGATAACAGATGGATTTACTGGAATTGAGGAATGAGCTTGATGGAATTGACAAGCAGATTGTTGAGCTGTATGAGAAAAGAATGAATGTCTGCGGGCAGGTCGCAGAATATAAGATAGAGACCGGTAAACGTGTTTTTGATAAAGAGCGTGAGAAGCAGAAGCTGGAAGCAGTCAGGGCATTAACACATAATGATTTCAATGCCTATGGTGTGACGGAGCTTTTTGAGCAGATTATGGCAATGAGCCGTAAGCTTCAGTACAGACTGCTGGCAGAGCATGACAGCGTAGGCAAGCTTTCCTTTTCCAAGGTGGATCATTTTGATACATCCAAGTGCAGAGTGGTATTTCAGGGAGCAGAGGGAGCTTATTCCCAGGCTGCCATGATTCAGTATTTCGGGGAAGGTGTGAATTGCTTCCATGTAGATACCTTCAGGGATGCCATGCTGGCAATTGATGAGGGCAGCGCTGATTTTGCAGTATTGCCGATAGAAAATTCATCAGCAGGAATTGTCAGTGAGATATATGACCTACTGGTGGAATTTGAGAATTATATCGTGGGTGAGCAGATCATTCCTATCAATCATTGTCTGCTTGGCTGTGCGGGAACGAAGATCAGTGATATTAAGACAGTCTATTCCCATGCACAGTCACTGATGCAGAGCGCCCATTATCTTCAGGAGAAGGGATGGCAGCAGATCAGCATGAAGAACAATGCATTTGCTGCGCAGAAGGTCGCAGAGGATAAGAACCCGACAGAAGCTGCCATTGCCAGTGAATATGCGGCTAAAGTATATGGACTGGAGATTCTGGAGAAGGGTGTAAATGATTTGAAAGAGAATTCCACTCGTTTCATTATTATTACCAATCAGAAAGTATTTTCCAAAGATGCATCTAAGATCAGTCTGTGTTTTGAAGTGAATCATGAGAGTGGTGCGCTTTATCATGCCCTGTCACATCTGATCTATAATGGATTGAATATGACCAAGATCGAATCCCGTCCATTGGAAGGAAGAAACTGGGAATACAGGTTCTTTGTGGATTTTGAAGGTAATATGGAGGACAGCGCTGTAAAAAATGCACTGAGAGGTCTGCGGGAAGAGACCAGAAATATGAAGATACTGGGAAATTATTAGAAAAGAGGCATAATTACAATGAGAATAAAGGAACTGATCGTATATCGTAATCTGAAACAGGATAAGCTGCTGTCAGATATGGCATGGCTTATGGAGCATTTTGATGACGATTATTATAACCTGGAGGACAGAGAGGACTTGTTCTTTGAATGCATTCATACGATGCTGGACAAGGCTGCACATCATGGATTCTATGGGAATCTGTGGCATTGCTATATTGCCAATCTGCTGGTAAATGATGAGAATGCGTACAGCCTTGGCAGTGAGATCAGGGGAGAGCAGCAGGGTACATTAAATGAAGTGGCATTACATGATTTCGCAATTATCAAAGAACTGACCGACTATGACTTCACACAGATGGGAGATAAATTCGGACAGGATACCCTTGCGTATATCAGGCATTTTGAAGGCAATCATGAGAAGAGCCATGTATACAATTCCAGAATCAGGGACCGTATCTGCGAAGTAGCCGGAGAAATTGGACATGCAGACAGTGCAGAGGCTATCAAGCAGATTATTACAGAATTTTATGCCAGATATGGTGTAGGTAAGTTTGGTCTGAATAAATCTTTCCGTATTTCGCATCCTGAAGGAGAGAAGATGGAGATTAAGGCAATCAAGAATATCGACCATGTGAAATTGGAGGATCTGGTTGGCTATGAGATTCCTAAGCAGAAGCTCATTGATAATACAGAGGCATTCGTACAGGGAAGACCTGCAAATAACTGCCTGTTGTTTGGTGATGCAGGTACTGGTAAATCCTCCTGTATCAAGGGTATTATCAACCGCTATTACGATCAGGGACTGCGTATGATCGAGGTGTACAAGCATCAGTTCAAGGATCTCAATGATGTGATTGCACAGATCAAGAACAGAAACTATAAATTTATCATTTATATGGATGATCTGAGCTTTGAAGAATTTGAAATTGAATATAAATATCTGAAAGCTATTATTGAGGGTGGACTGGAAGTAAAGCCGGACAATGTGCTGATCTATGCAACCTCCAACAGAAGACATCTGGTAAGGGAGAAATTCTCTGATAAGGAAGAACGCAGAGATGACCTGCATGCTTCTGATACAGTACAGGAGAAGCTCTCACTGGTAGCACGTTTTGGTGTATCTATCTTCTTCTGTGCACCAAACAAGAAGGAATTCCAGGAGATTGTGAAAGCGCTGGCTGCCAGAAATAATATAGGGATGTCCGAGGACGAACTTCTGTTAGAAGCAAATAAGTGGGAATTATCCCATGGAGGACTTTCCGGAAGAACAGCGCAGCAGTTTATTGATTATCTGGCTGGCAAGCAGCAATAGCAGAATCATAAAAGGGGTGATTACATGGCATATAAGACCTTTGCCGCAATTGATGTAGGTTCCTATGAACTGACCATGAAGATATTTGAGATATCTTCAAAGAATGGAATAAAAGAAATAGACTGCATCCGTCATAGGATTGAGCTTGGAACGGACTCTTACCTGACGGGTAAGATCAGCAGTGAACGTATGGATGAGCTGTGCAGATTGTTGCGCGAGTTTATACAGATCATGAACAGCTATAAAGTAGATGCATACCGTGCCTATGGGACGAGTGCCATCAGGGAAACGAAGAATACGTTGATCCTGCTGGATCAGATTCGTACCAGGACGGGTATTGAGCTGGAAGTACTGAGCAATTCGGAGCAGCGTTTCCTTGATTATAAATCGGTGGCATCCAAAGGTCAGGATTTCCAAAACATCATTGAAAAGGGAACAGCTTTTATTGATATAGGCGGGGGCAGCATACAGCTTTCTTTGTTTGATAAAGACTCACTGGTTACGACACAGAATATCCGTCCCGGTGTTCTGCGTATGAGAGAAGAATTGAGCAAGGTATCCTATAAGACATATCAGCTTGAAGAAATCGTAGAGGAAATGGTAATTGACCGTCTCCAGAGCTTTAAGCAGATGTTTGTTGGTGACAGAACGATTGAAAATATCATTCTGGTAGATGATTATGTGTCATTGATCCTGCAGAAGGGAATCCTCAAATCCGGCAAAGAGGGGCATGTAGATGCACAGACTTTCCAGGAATTTGTAGGCAGATTAAAACAGAGAAATTCCCAGGAAATAGCAGCAGCTCTTGGAATTCCCGCTGAGAATACATCACTTTTGTACTTATCAGCTATCATGATCAAGCATATGATGAAAGTACTGGGGGCTAAGACATTGTGGGCGCCTGGTGTCAGTCTGTGTGATGGTATTGCCTATGAATATGCGGAGAAGAATAAAGTATTATCTGTATCACATAATTTTGAACAGGATATTCTGGCATGCGCAAGGGATATTAATAAGAGGTATCACAGTGGAGAACGCAGCACCAGAGAAAGAGAAGAAATCGCACTGACCCTCTATGACCATCTCAAGAAAGTGCATGGTCTGAATAAAAGAGACAGGCTGTTGCTGCAGATTGCTGCAATCCTGAATGAATGCGGCAGATATATCAGCCTGACCAATGTGGGGGAGAGTTCTTATAATATTGTGATGGCGACAGAAATGATAGGGTTGTCTCACCTGGAAAGAGAAATTGTAGCTAATATTGTAAAGTATTCAACAGAAACTTTTGAATATTACGAAACAGTAGGACGAGTAACGACACTGGATAAAGAGTCTTTTCTTAAAATAGCCAAGCTGACAGCAATCATACGTCTGGCGGATGGACTGGATATCAGTCATCGTGAGAAATGTGATAATGTAAAGACTACATTAAAAGAGGATTCTATTATTATCACAGTCGAGTCCAATGCTGATATGACGCTGGAATTAAGCATGTTTGCAAGAAATGCAGAGCTGTTTGAAGAAGTGTATAATATCAAGCCCATTGTAAAACAGAAAAAGAGCAATATATAAGGGGGATGAGCAGCATATGAAGATTGACTATAGCAGACCGGAATATTACTACAACAGGGAATTGAGCTGGGTAGCATTTGACCATAGAGTATTGGGAGAGGCAAGGGATAAGTCTCTGCCATTATTTGAGAGACTTAAGTTTTTGAGTATTACGGCATCTAATCTGGATGAATTCTTTATGGTGCGTGTGGCATCCCTTAAAGATATGGTAAATGCGGGATATAAGAAGAAGGACATTGCAGGAATGACCGCACAGGAACAGCTGGAGGCAGTGAATATGGCTACCCATGAGCTGGTCAATATGCAGTATTCTACATATAACCGTTCTCTGATTCCCCTACTGGGACAGAATGGATTACAGGTAATTGAGAAGCATGAGGAACTGGAGGAAGAGGATAAGAAATTCGTAGACCGCTATTTTCAGGATAATGTATATCCCGTATTGACACCAATGGCAGTGGATTCTTCCAGACCTTTTCCACTAATTCGTAATAAATCTCTGAATCTTGGCGCACTTGTATCACGTAAAGAGAATAACAGTGTATTAAAGAAGCATCTGTTCAAGCGTTCTGCTGCGGCAAAAGAACTGGAGTTTGCAACAGTACAGGTACCGAGCGTGCTTCCAAGAATCGTCAGTCTACCGGATGGCAAAGATGGCAGCAAGCGTGTAATCCTGCTGGAACAGATCATTGAACGAAATATGGGTAAGCTTTTCCTGAATTATGATATCGAATGTGTATACCCGTTCAGAATTATGAGAAATGCTGACTTTTCCCTGGAAGAAGAGGAAGCAGCAGATCTGCTCAAGGAGATTGAGAAGCAGTTAAAGCAGAGACAGTGGGGACAGGTCATCCGTCTGGAAGTAGAGGATGGAATCAATGAAAGACTGTTGTCATTTATCCAGAAGGAGCTTTGTGTAGAAGAACAGGATATCTATGAAATCCCGGGACCGCTGGATCTGACTTTCCTGATGAAGATGTACGGACTGGATGGATTTGATGCTTATAAGACACCGAAATATACTCCGCAGCCAGTGCCAGAACTGAATGGGTGTGCAGATATTTTCGAGGCGATCCGTAAAGGGAATATCCTGATGCATCATCCATACCAGACCTTTGACCCGGTGGTAAATCTGGTGCAGAAGGCAGCAAAGGACCCGGATGTCCTGGCAATCAAGCAGACCCTGTACCGCGTCAGCGGTCATTCCCCGATCGTGGCGGCCCTGGCGGAGGCAGCTGAGAACGGCAAGCAGGTATCGGTCCTCGTAGAGTTAAAGGCGCGGTTTGATGAGGAGAACAATATCAACTGGGCGAAGAAGCTGGAGAAAGCCGGATGTCATGTGATCTACGGTCTGGTGGGCTTAAAGACCCACTGCAAGATCACACTGGTGGTACGCCGCGAGGAAGACGGCATCCGCCGTTATGTCCATCTGGGAACCGGAAACTACAACGACTCCACCGCAAAGCTCTATACGGACTGCGGCCTTATAACCTGCCATCCGCTGATCGGTGAGGATGCCACAGCAGTTTTCAACATGCTTTCCGGTTATTCGGAACCCTTAAACTGGAATATGCTCTCCGTGGCACCGCTGTGGCTGAGAACAAAATTCCTGCGTCTCATTGAGCGTGAGACGAAGAATGCCCGGGCAGGAAAGCCGGCTTCCATTATTGCAAAGATGAACTCTCTCTGTGATAAAGAGATCATCGCGGCCTTATATGAGGCGTCCTGCGCTGGTGTCAAGATCCATCTGGTGGTCCGGGGAATCTGCTGTCTGAAGGCAGGAATTCCGGGACTTTCCGAGAATATTGAAGTCCGCTCCATCGTCGGGGAATTTCTGGAACACGCGCGGATCTTTATCTTCGAGAATGACGGAAGCGAAGAGATCTACATGGGAAGCGCCGACTGGATGCCGCGCAACCTTGATAAGCGCGTGGAGATTATGTTCCCGGTGGAGGATCCGGCTTTGAAGGAGCAGGTTGTTCATATCTTAAAAGTACAGCTGGAGGACAATGTGAAAGCGCATATCCTGCAGCCGGACGGCACTTATGAGAAGATTGATAAGCGAGGCAAGGTTCTTGTGACTGCCCAGAAGCAGCTCTGTGAGGAGGCCATAGCCATGGCGAAGGCTGCCGTGCAGCAGGATGACGTGCACAATACCCGGGTGTTTGTACCGGCGGAAAGCAATTAGTATTTTGTCTGTCCCTGGTATTCTGCTTCGTAATTTGTTACCAGTTCAATAAAATATTTTTCCGGCTTGCTTAAGTAGGTTCCCTTTAAGTAAGCCACGCCCCGGTGCCATATCTCATGGGGCGAAACGGAGAAGAAGACAATGTCCGGATTCGGCTGCGCGTAAGACTGCGGCAGGAATACCGGACATTGCTGGTTTTTGGTCATGTTCAGCATCGTGCGGTTGTTGCCGGTCTCAAAGAGAATTTTGGGGCGGATGTTGTTGTAAAGGAAAGTACGGTCCGCCAGTTCCCGGCTCAGGGTGTCACGGGTGGGGAGCACAAAGTAATCCTGACTCAGCAGGGATAAGTCCAGATCCGGCAGTGTTTTCCAGCTTTCTTCCCCGGCCAGATGGGCCAGCGGGTGACTGGCAGGAAGCGCAAGGACCAGATACTCCGCGCCAAAATCCCGGTATTCCAGATCCGGGTTCTGCTTGCCGGTGGCGTA
>OGLT01001045.1_pt1 | contig 16521 bp, 10 predicted proteins | sample 1572911 | NCBI WGS metagenome assembly OGLT01 (sample SAMEA2582014, study PRJEB24529) | metagenome | biome: Human gut stool | place: China | collected 2011 | reverse complement strand
GATGTAGTAATGAATAAATAGATACGCGGACGACACGGACAAGGCGGACGAACGCGGACTTTAATTTATCATTATAGTATAGCGCAGCTTTTTAAATCCGCATTCGTCCGCCTTGTCCGTGTCGTCCGCGTACCCATTTTACCTCATAACCCACCTTAAAGAAATGAATTTAACTACCGATCTGCATTACTTCTTTTTCAATATCTCCTGCAATAATACTGGTTCGTTGGTGGTGATGAAATCCGCTCCCTGGCTGATGAGCCATTCCATATCTTTGGCATCATTTACTGTCCAGGCGTTAACCTTCATGCCAAGGTCGTGACATTCTTTGATCCACTCGGGATGTTTTTTGAAGACGGAGAAATGGTAATCAGGACCGGCACAACCCATGTCTTTCAGTTCCTGCGGATTGAGGTCACCTTCCAGATAATATACGGGAGTACCTTTAGGAGCCAGGCGAATGAATTCTTTGGTCGCATGGCGTGAGAAAGTGATGTATTCGGTACGTTCTTCCAGTTCCATCTCCTTAATCATTTTCACAATTTGCTCTACGGCGAGCGTTTCCCGTTCGGGAGTCTTGTGTGCTTTGAGTTCCAGGATAAGGCGGGTTTTCAATCCTTGGGCTTTATCGAGGTATTGCTGAAGGGTAGGGAGGTTCTCACCGTTGTCGAGGGTGATAGAGGTACATTCTTTCTCGGTGGATGTTTCCATGCGGACACCTTTGAATACACCGTCGTGGTCTACGATAAGTTTGTTGTCGGCAGTGAGCCAGACATCGAACTCGGAGCCGTAGCAATGAATGGAGTCAGCTTTCACCAGGGCGGCAATACTATTCTGGGCAGAACCGTCGGTCTTCCAGAAACCACGGTGGGCGATGACTTGGGTGTTTTGGGCTTGCAGAATGCCGCATGCGGCAAGAGACATAGCGGAGGCAAATAAAAGTTTTTTCAGTTTCATAGTTCCTTATTTATAATTCTGCCGCAAGGTACAAAATATGTCTGAAAAGTGATGCTTCATTTATGTTATTAATGCGAATCAGGAGATAAAGGTGTTATCTCCTTTACCTCCTATTACCTGCGTATACGGCGTCTGCGCCTGTGGTGACGTTTCTTTTGCTTATAAATGCTGATCCGTTTCCAGACAATCCACACAAACAGTATCCCGAAGACTGCAAAGATGAGAAGCACGATACCCGTATTCAGATTATCGCCTTTCACGCGGCTCCACATTTCGAGAACAAGCTCTGTGCGGTCACCGAAATCACGGATCATGGCGCAACGCTCCACGACTTTACGGTCAGGGTATTGTATCGGATTGATCTGAACGCTGTCTGCACCTGGACCGAAGAAATAACTGAGGTCGGAGAACTGTTCAAGAGTAGTGTCGATCTTTGCCTCCATAATCTCGGGCGTTGCTACGGCACTGACGTAGCCGATGGCATCCATATTGCGCAGAGCAATATCCGGCTGGCAAAGATAATTGATGAAGTAGCTGGCAGCTTTTACGTTACGGGCATACTTGGGGATGGCCCAGCCATCGTACCAAATGTTGCTGCCTTCACGAGGAACTACATAGTCCAGGCCCACGCCTACAGCTTCCGCTTCGTCAATGGCCCAGACGGCGTCGCCACTCCAGGTAAGGTTGAGCCATGCTTTGTTTTTCGTCATCATTTCTTTGCCGAAGTCGGCTTCCCACCCGGCAATGTTGGGTTTCAGATCTTTCAGGTATTGCTCTGCAAGGGCAATGGCTTCAGGGGAATTGTCGTTCATCAGTTGCTCCACGGTGATGGTGCTGTCGGCAAGTTGCCGGGCATGGGCATAGATGATGGCAGTGCCGTAGGCATCGCGGTAACTGTCTTTCATCAGAATCTTACCACGGTTGACGGCATCCCAAAGGCATCCCCAGGAGCTGACTTCTTCGAGGGTCTTGAACTTCTTGTTATAGAGTATTCCGGCGGTACCCCACATGTAGGGAACGACGTAATCATTGGTGTGGCGACCGGGCTGGCTGATCTTCTCCAACTCTTTCTGAATATACGGGGAGATGTTGGGGATATAGTCCGGAGTCTTCCCAAAATTGCGGTTGATAGGGAGGAGGAGATCTTTCTTCAACATTCGTTCGATGATGTATTCCGAGGGGCATACAAGGTCGAAATCTTCCTGTCCGCGCTCTATCTTAGTGAGCATGATTTCGTTGATATCGAATACCTGGTAGATGATGCGGATATCTTCGCCTGTCTGCTCTTTGTACCAGGCAGGAAATTCGGCGAGGACTTCTTCGTCGATGTAATCTGCCCAGTTGTATACTTTCAGTACACGGCTGCGCTTCTCACTGGCACCGGTACAGGAGGCAAGGAGAAGAATGCAGAGAAGGAGGGGGATGTATTTCTTCATTGTTTATAGGGTTATATTAGTGATTAGCGTTTAGTGATAAGTGAATAGTAGGCTGCGCTATCATTCCGCATGGCACTAATCACTTATCACTAAACGCTAATCACTATTCTTGTTTCTTTCTGCTCTCTTATTAATCACAATCAGCAATACTAACACCGTTACAAAAATGATTGTTGACAGTGGGCGCAGTTCAGGAGTCAATCCACCCTTACGTGCGTCCGCATAGATGTATGTCGACAACGTTTCCAATCCTTCATTTCCGATAGTGAAGATCGTTACTGCGAAGTCATCGATGGAAAGCGTGAAAGCGAGGATGAAACCGCTGATCATTCCCGGCAGAATTTCCGGGAAGATGACTTTGCGAAGCGCCTGGAAAGGAGTAGCTCCGAGGTCGAGGGCTGCTTCGTATACATTCTGATTCATTTTCTTCAGGCGGGGCATCACACTAAGCACCACATAAGGGGTACAAAAAGTGATGTGTGCCAATACTACCGTAGTAAATCCCTGCGAAATGCCAAAGCTGACAAACAGCAGGAACAGGGATACACCCGTAATGATATCCGCATTCATCATCGGAATAGCATTGGTGAAATTCATCACCTGACGTGCCCGGGAGCGCAAGTTAAAGATGCCGATAGCTGCCAGGCTTCCCAACAGGGTAGAGGCTGTGGCGGCAATCGTAGCAATCGCGAATGTGTTCCAGATGGCATTCATCAGCGAGTGGTGCATGCCGCCTGTAAATAGTGAACTGTATAGTTTGGTAGAGAATCCTGTCCAGTTACCCAGTACCTTAGCCTCGGTGAAAGAGAAGATCATAATAATCAGGATGGGCGAATAGAGCAGGGCAAGCAGAAACCAAAGATAGCCTTTCGCCAGAATACGTGTCATCATATCACACCTCCGCTTTCATTTTGTGCACTGTCGTCCTCATTGGTAAAGAGGGCGGTGACGCCAATCAGCAACAGCATGATGAGCGACAAGGCAGCGCCATAGTTCCACATTCCGTTATATATATTCTCTTGTACGGTAGTACCGAACAGTTTGATGTTGTTCATCGTCAGCAACTCGGCAATGGCAAAGGTGGAAACCGTGGGCATGAAAACCATCACCACACCACTCATGATGCCGGGCATCGAAAGGGGGAGGATCACTTTACCGAATACCTGTACAGGCGTAGCTCCCAGGTCTTGGGCTGCTTCTATCAGACTGTCATCCATCTTCTGCAATGTATTGTAGATAGGGTATATCATGAACGGCAGGAAGTTGTAGACCATACCGAATACCAAAGCTCCTTCGCCCAGCGGCAGGTTGAGGAAATCAAACAATGCCACCGTGGCAAGTGTACGTATCAGGATGTTCACCCACATAGGCAGGATGAACAGTACAACCATGGTCTGGGAAGTGTTGAAGCGCTTCTGACTGAGAATATAAGCAGCCGGATAACCGAGCAGGAGGCATACCAGAGTCGTGATGACAGCTATTCCGATGGAGTAGACGAATGTGTTGATAGATTCGGGATGCATCATGAATTTGCGGAAGTTGGCAAACGTGAATGCACCTTCAGCATCGGTGAAGGCATAAACCACAATGAGCAACAGAGGCATCACAACGAAGATGATGAGAAACAATGCGTAGGGAACTGTCCAGTTCCGGCGACGCATGAAGAAACGGGATATATTACTGAGCACTTCCTTTCTTATTAGCAGATTCGACAATAGGGATAGAACCGGTGGCCTGTGCCGGTGCGACAATTCGTATATTTTCAGGTGCGATGGTGATGCCGACACGGTCACCGTCGTCCCAGACGTCAGTGGTGTCTACAAAGATATCCTCGTCCCAATCGGTAAACACGGTGAGATGGTAATGGTTTCCTTTATAAAGGATGAATTTCACTTCGCCCGTCAGATGACCGTCTTCTTCGTTATCTTCGAGGATGACGTTCCGGAAATCTATTTCTACGAGGACGGAGCTGCCCGGTTCGATGTCCTGCACTTCGGCACACTCAAAGGTGTAACCGAGGAATTCGACGTGTGTGGCGTCTATGAGCTTGCCTTCGAAGGTGTTGCAGGTGCGTTCTTTCTTCATTACGTGAATGTCGAAAGGTTTCACGAGCAGACCGACTTCCCGTCCGGCTTCGAAACTGTGATAGTCTTGCACCATGAATTCGTAGCCCTCGTTAGTCTGTACCATCATTTCGTAATGCACGCCTTTGAAGATGCAGGAGGTGACAGTACCCATCAGTTGGGCAGCGGCAGAAGGTTCGAATATATAGATGTCTTCGGGACGGATGACTACATCGACGGGAGTGTTTTCGCCAAAGCCCTTGTCGACACATTCAAATTCGTGTCCGGCAAAGGATACGGCTTTGTCCTGAAGCATGAGGCCGTTCAGGATATTACTTTCTCCGATGAAATCGGCAACGAAAGAGTTGATGGGTTCGTTGTAGATGTCTGTCGGGGTGCCTATCTGCTGGATGCGGCCTTCGCTCATTACGACGATGGTGTCGCTCAGAGTAAGGGCTTCTTCCTGGTCGTGGGTGACGTAGACGAAGGTGATTCCAAGCTTCTGGTGCATCTCTTTCAACTCCATCTGCATGTCTTTGCGCATTTTGAGGTCGAGGGCGGCAAGGGGTTCGTCCAGTAACAGCACTTCGGGTTCGTTGACGATGGCACGGGCAATGGCAACACGTTGTTGCTGTCCGCCGGAGAGGGAGTCGACGTCACGGTCTTCGTAATCCGTCATACCTACCATGCGGAGGGCTTGTTTCACTTTCTTGCCAATGGTGGCTTCGGGCATCTTTTTGAGCTTCAGTCCGAAAGCGATGTTGTTGTACACGTTGAGGTGGGGGAAAAGGGCATACTTCTGAAAGACGGTATTCACCGGACGTTGGTGTGGCGGTGTTTGCGTGATGTCTTTTCCGGCGATGGTGATGATACCTTCCGAGGCGGTCTGGAAACCGGCTATCAGGCGCAACAACGTAGTCTTGCCGCAGCCGGAGGGGCCCAATATCGTTACAAATTCGCCCTTACGGACAGAGAGGTTTACATCATTCAGTACGGCTTTGTCTCCGAAGTATTTCGATACGTGCTCTACACCGATGATGCAGTCAGACTTTTGCATAAGCGTTATTAAGTGTTTAACCTAAAACTAATAGAACGAATTCTGCCTTTCTAAAAAAGCGGGTACAAAGGTAGGGAATAAATTGGGAAAATGAAAGTGCTGCCTTCGATTTGCATTATCTTTGAAGAAGATAAGCTGCACCTCGGCATAAAAAATGAACTCGTTCATTTTTTACTGTTCTCGGTTTACATTATCTTTGTAGCATTAATGAATACTATTATAGTAGAAGGAGGCAAGGACATGGGTAACAGAATATATCCTATCGGGATACAAAACTTCGAGAAGATTCGTAAAGAAGGATACGTTTATGTGGATAAAACTGCATTGATGTATAAGTTGGTGAAGAGTGGCAGTTACTATTTCCTTTCCCGCCCCCGCCGTTTTGGGAAGAGCCTGCTGATTTCCACGCTCGAAGCCTATTTTGAAGCGAAACGGGACTTATTTGAAGGCTTGGCGGTGGAAACTTTGGAAAAAGACTGGGTGAAACGTCCTGTGTTCCATCTGGACTTGAATATCGGGAAATATGATACGCCGGACAGTCTGGACAAGATACTGAATGAAACGCTTGATTACTGGGAGTCACTTTATGGAACGCGTTCTGCCGAAACTACCCTTGCCTTGCGCTTTGCAGGAGTTGTGGGACGGGCCTATGAGCAAAGTGGTGAGCGTGTAGCCATTCTCATCGACGAATATGACAAACCCTTGCTCCAAGCTATCGGCAACGAGGAACTGCAACGCGAATTCCGCAACACTCTGAAACCTTTCTATGGCGTACTGAAAACCATGGACGGCTGCATCAAGTTTGCCTTGCTGACGGGAGTGACCAAGTTTGGCAAAGTCAGTGTGTTCAGTGACCTGAACAATCTGAATGACATCTCCATGGACGAGCCGTTTATTTCCATCTGTGGAATCACCGAAAAGGAGATACATCTTAATTTTGAAGAAGACCTGCACGAATTGGCAGCCGCGCAGAAAATGACGTATCAGGAAGTGTGCAATGAACTGAAAGCGTGCTATGACGGTTATCACTTTACAGAAAATACGGACGGCATCTACAATCCTTTCAGTTTGCTGAATACATTCTTTAAGATGAAATTCGGCAACTATTGGTTTGAAACCGGAACGCCTACTTACCTTGTGGAGTTGCTGAGACGCAATCATTACAATTTGGAACGCATGGCGCATGAAGAAACGGATGCTGATGTGCTGAATTGTATTTATGGCGACAACGAACCCATACCGGTTATTTTCCAAAGCGGTTATCTCACGATAAAGGGATATGATAAGGAATTCGGTCTATACCGTCTCGGTTTCCCTAACCGGGAAGTGGAAGAGGGCTTTATCAGATTTCTGATGCCGTTTTATACCCGCTTCAATCAGTTAGAAGCACCGTTTGAGATACAAAGGTTTGTTCGTGAGATACGTTCCGGCCAACCTAACGCTTTCTTTAAGAGGCTGCAAAGCTTTTTTGCCGACACACCTTATGAATTGGTGAAAGACTTGGAATTACATTACCAAAATGTGCTGTTTATCGTCTTCAAACTGGTGGGTTTCTACACACAGGCGGAGTATCACACTTCGGAAGGGAGGGTGGATCTGGTAGTGAAGACTGCCGATTACATTTACGTCATGGAATTCAAACTGGAAGGTACTGCAGAGGAGGCCTTGCAGCAAATAGAAGAAAAACAGTATGCTCTTCCTTTTGAGGCAGACCCGAGGAAATTATTCAAAATAGGTGTGAACTTCAGTAATAAAACAAGGAATATAGAGAAGTGGATTATTGAATGACAGATTTGTGTAATTCGCGTTCTTTTATTCCGTTTATAATTTCATCTCTCGGACACGCTGGAAAAGTCAGGGATAAAAGGGCTCCCCATAAGACTGTTACCAGATAAGTTTTATATTTCATCTTTGTTGTGTGTTAAGTTAACGTAAGTTCCTAATTTCTAATTCTCAAAATTAGAAAAAATGGTATCGGGCAAAAACAAAATGGAAGAATTAAAAAATAAAAAAAAGAAAAGTCGGAAAAACCGGCCAGAATACTTGACTTCGCCTTTCGGATATCGTATCTTTGCAGGGTAGTTGATAATAGAGAATTCATACGACTTGTTTTCTAAGATAATAACAGACAAAAAATAAGAAAGGCGGTAATTTCAATAGGAAATTATCGCCTTTCTTGTTGATATTTATCGGATTCGGGCTTAAAAGAGGCTTTTTACGTTTTTAATAAACGTTGAGCACATTCTTTAAAAACGTTCCTGTTATTCTTTAAAAACGAATAACAAGAAGCTTAATAAAGCAGAGAAATGCCTGTGATTTGTCTATATTTGAGACTGTGATAAGAATGCTCAGCATTCTATTGATGGATCTCGCTTGGTAAATTGTTTACACAGTAGACTCTGCTTATAACAGGCTTTATCAGCCCACGTTCCCGGCTGCCTCGTGCACATCTGCCACAGCCCGTCCGCTCGGATCATTTTTCCCTTGCAACGTGGCATCCCAGGCGAGTGCTTCAGCAGTAGAGCAAGCCACGCTCGGCACACTGGGTACGCTTCGGGCAGCCGACTGACTGGGGAAGTGTTCTTCGAAAATGCTACGATAGTAATATTCCTCCTTATTCTGTGGCGGATTGATGGGAAACCGTTCGGCGGCATGTTCCATCTGATGGTCGGTGACGGCGGCAGAAGTAATGGCTTTCAATGTATCAATCCAATTGTAACCGACGCCATCGGAGAATTGCTCTTTTTGCCGCCAGGCAACACTCTGAGGCAGCATATCTTGAAAAGCTTCGCGCACAATGCGTTTCTCCACTTCTTTGCCCGGACACATCTTGACGGCAGGACTGAGGTTCATTGCCACATCCAGGAATTCTTTATCGAGGAAGGGAACACGACCTTCCACACCCCAGGCAGAAAGGCTCTTATTCGCACGCAGACAGTCGTACAAGTGCAATTTGGAGAGCTTACGGATCGTTTCTTCGTGGAAAGCTTGCGGTGTGGGGGCTTTGTGGAAGTAGAGATAACCACCGAAAACCTCATCGGCACCTTCGCCACTAAGCACCATCTTGATGCCCATAGACTTGATGACACGTGCCAACAGGTACATCGGTGTGGAAGCACGAACAGTGGTAACGTCGTATGTTTCGATAAAGTAGATGACATCACGCAAGGCATCAAGCCCTTCCTGAATGGTATAATTGATTTCATGGTGAACAGTGCCGATGTATTCTGCCACTTCACGGGCTTTAATTAAGTCCGGTGCACCGCGCAGGCCGACGGCGAAGGAGTGGAGTTGAGGCCACCAGGCTTCGCTCTGGTTATCAGTTTCAATGCGCTTGCGGGCATACTTCTTGGCAATGGCAGAAATGACGGAAGAGTCGAGACCACCACTGAGCAGAACACCGTAAGGAACATCGGACATTAACTGGCGTTGCACGGCAGCTTCAAGGGCGAGTTTTATAAGTTGACGAGGGGACGAGTTGACGAGGGGACAAGAGGCTACGCTGTCATCTTCCCTTGTCAACTTTTCCACTCCTTCCCAAGTCATCCAGGGGCGTTGATACCAACGATGCATTTTCCCTTCACGTCCCCAGAAGTAATGTCCGGGCAGAAAAGGCTCGTAGGTATCACAGAAACCTTCGAGAGCTTTCAGTTCGCTACCGACGTAGATATGTCCCTGGTCGTCACGACCGATATAAAGAGGGATTACCCCGATAGGGTCACGGGCAATCAGATAATCGTCTGCTTCCTCATCGTAAAGGGCAAAGGCAAAGATACCGTTCAATTCTTCGAGGAAATGAATGCCTTTATCCTTATATAATGCGAGGATGACTTCACAGTCCGATCCTGTACGGAAAGCATACTTGCCGGCATAGCGGGAACGGATTTCTCGATGATTATAGATCTCACCGTTGACGGCAAGGATTTGCTTGCCATCCGGAGAATACAATGGTTGTCCGCCACTTTCCGGATCGACGATGGAAAGACGTTCGTGAGCCAGGATGGCACTGCCGCCTACATAAATACCACTCCAGTCCGGTCCGCGATGACGGATTTTCTGCGCCATTCGAAGCGCTTTGTTTCTCAATTCCTGAGATTGAGATTTGATATTGAAGATACCTACGATTCCACACATGATATTTAGTGATTAGGGGTTAATGATTAGTGATTAGTTCAGTGATTAGGGTTTAGTGATGAGTGATTAGTAATTAGTAATTAGTAAGCATAGCACAGCCTGCTAATCACTAATCACTTACCACTAATCACTCAAATACTTGTCTATCCGTTCTGCCACTCTCCGTCCGTCCGCCAGTGCATGCACCACAAGGCTGGCACCACGTGCCGCATCACCTGCTACGAACACATTTTCCGGAAATTCCGGTTGTTCCGGTTTCAGGAAGCCCATGGCCAGAAGCACCATATCGGTGTCTATCACTTCCTTCTTTCCGGTAGGCTTCATGGTAGGGCGTCCGCCATCCTGAGCCGGAGTCCATTCCACTTCTTCCACCTCTACACCGCAGACTTTTCCATTCTTGCCAATAAACTGATTGGATGCCAGCGACCAACGGCGCGTGCAACCTTCTTCGTGACTTGAAGTCGTCTTCAGCACAATGGGCCATTGCGGCCAAGGAGTAGCGTCATTGTGACCTACGGGAGGCTGTGGCATGATTTCAATCTGTGTCACACTCACGGCTCCCTGGCGGATACTCGTACCGATGCAGTCTGATCCTGTATCACCGCCACCGATGACGAGAACCCGTTTGCCTTTGGCATTTACCAGACGGTCTTTGGGGAACGTTTCTCCATCGAGGATATGATTTTGCTGGGACAGCATTTCGAGGGCAAGATAAATACCTTTCAGTTCGCGTCCGGGGATATTGAGGTCGCGTGCCTGTGGCGTCCCGGTACAGATGCAGTAGGCATCAAAGCCCGCGGGGAGTTTCTGTACATCTACCGTTACGCCCATTTCGAACTTGATACCTTCGGCTTCAAGCACTCCCATCCGGCGGTCGATTACTGCCTTATCGAGTTTAAAATTAGGAATACCATAGCGCAGTAATCCGCCGGGCATGGGTTTGCTGTCAAAAAGAGTCACTTCATAGCCTTTAGCATTCAGCCGGCAGGCAGCGGAGAGTCCCGCAGGACCTGCACCGATGATGGCAACCCGCTTTCCATTACGTTCGGGCTGAATGGGCACGATATACCCTTCGCGAAAAGCCGCTTCGGCAATAGCCGCCTCGTTTTCACGAATGGTGACAGGCTCATCACACGAAAGCTTCAGTACACATGACTTTTCGCAAAGTGCCGGACAGATGCGTCCGGTAAATTCGGGGAAGTCGTTTGTGGCGGCGAGCACTTCGTATGCTTCGCGCCATTTACCTTTATAAAGCGCATCTTGAAATTCAGGTTGTTTATTGCCCAACGGGCATGCCCAGTGACAGAAGGGTACACCGCAATCCATGCAACGTGATGCCTGGAGTTTGCGTTCGTGACTGTTTAAAGTTTGCTCCACCTGACTGAAGTCGGTGATACGTTCGTGGACAGGACGGTATCCCGCTTCCTGTCGTGGTATGTTTAAGAAGGACATGATAAACAAATTAATAATTAATAATTAAAGAATTAAAGCTGGTGATGGGTGAATTAATAATTGAAAGGGAGGGGAAGAGGGGCATGCATTGCGCAGCCTTTCATTCCTTCATTCTTTCATTATTAATTCGTGATTATTAAATCGCAACGCGATTTAATAATCACGTTGCATCTCTGCAATCTTCTGTTGCAGTTTCCGCATTTGCTCCTCTTGCAGTACCTTCTTGTACTCGATGGGGACGATCTGGATAAACTCATCCACATATCGGTTCCAGTCATCAAGCATAGTGCGTGCCAGGTTGGAGCCTGTATAGAGGTAGTGCTGACGGATGAGTTCGTGCAACTCCTTACGATAGGAGGCTTCTTCGATGAGGCTTAGTTCCACCATTTCCATGTTACAGAAATAATCGAAGTTTCCATCCTTATTCCATACATAAGCTACACCGCCCGACATACCGGCTGCGAAGTTGCGCCCTGTTGAACCGAGGACTACCACACGACCGCCCGTCATGTACTCGCAACAATGATCGCCTACCCCCTCTACGACGGCAATGGCACCGGAATTGCGGACAGCAAAACGTTCGCCTACGCGCCCATTGATGTAAACTTCACCGCTGGTTGCACCATAGAGCAAGGTGTTTCCTGCAATCGTATTCTTCTCGGCCTGGAAGTTAGAGCGTACCGGAGGCAACACGGCAATCCGTCCGCCCGAAAGGCCTTTGCCGAGGTAATCGTTCGCTTCACCTTCCAGCTTGAAGTTGACACCCGGTACAAGGAAGGCACCGAAACTTTGCCCTGCAGAACCTTTGAACTTTACGTTCAACGTATGTTCCGGCAGTCCCGCTTCACCGTACTTCGCGGCAATGGTGCCCGAAAGCATGGCTCCGCAAGCACGATCCGTATTGGCAATCGTATATTCCAGTGAGATTTCTTTCTGGTTTTCCAGAGCTTCGGCAGCGGCATGCAGCATTTCAACGTCTTTTACGTGGTCGATGCCGTGTTGCTGGTCAATGGTGTGTCGGATGGCTGCACCATTATCGACGCGTGCCAGTATTTTGTCGAAACTAATCAGGGATTGCTTGGGTGATTCGTTTTCTGACTTGCGGATAATAAGATCCGTCCGTCCGATGATGTCATTCAGGCGTTCCACACCGATTTCGGCGAGATACTCCCGCACTTCCTGCGCCAGGAAAGTGAAGAAGTTTACCAGATATTCGCTGCGTCCGTGGAAGCGCCGGCGAAGTTCCTCGTTTTGCGTTGCCACACCCACAGGGCAGGTGTTCTGATGGCATTTACGCATCATGACGCAACCCAGTACAATCAAAGCGCTGGTTGCAAAACCAAACTCTTCGGCACCCAGCATCGCCATCAGCACGATGTCACGACCGGTTTTCAGTTGCCCGTCCACTTGCAACATCACTTGCCCGCGCAGACCGTTCAGTACAAGAGTTTGTTGCGTTTCGCTTAGTCCCAGTTCAGGAGAGATACCGGCATAGCGGATACTGGAGGCAGGAGAGGCGCCCGTACCACCTTCCGCACCGGAGATGACGATAAGGTCGGCTTTTGCTTTGGCCACTCCGGCGGCAATGGTTCCTACACCGCTTTCGGCTACCAGTTTCACACTGATCTTGGCACGAGGATTTACATTCTTCAGGTCGAAGATCAACTGTGCCAGGTCTTCGATGGAATAAATGTCGTGATGGGGCGGGGGAGAAATCAATGAAATGCCGGGAATGGAGTGGCGTGTTTTCGCAATCACCTGATCTACTTTAAAGCCCGGCAACTGACCGCCTTCACCCGGTTTGGCCCCTTGTGCCACTTTGATTTGTATTTCATCGGCGTTCACCAGATACTCCGTTGTTACGCCGAAACGTCCCGAAGCTACCTGCTTGATGGCGCTACGCAGACTGGTTCCGTCTTCGCGGGGCGTGAAGCGTGCGCTGTCTTCGCCGCCCTCACCTGTGTTGCTGCGTCCGTGAATCCGGTTCATGGCAATGGCCATTGCCTCATGCGCTTCTTTGCTGATAGACCCGTAACTCATGGCACCCGTCACAAAGCGGTGCATGATGCTTTCTACCGGTTCAACCTTATCTATAGAAATGGGGGCACGGCGGAAATCCAGGAAGTCGCGTAGGAAGATAGGCGCTTCTTTTCTGTCTACCAGACTGGTGAATTCTTTGAATTTCTTATAGCTGCCCAGGCGTGTGGCAAGTTGCAAGGTAGAAATGGTTTCCGGGTTCCAGGCATGTTTTTCTCCATCTTTACGGAAAGCATACAAACCGTTGTTGGGGAGTAATCCGTCTACTTGTGCGGCAAAACCTGCATCGTGGAATGCGATTGCATCGCGCGCCACTTCATCCAGCCGGATACCGCCTATTGTGGATCTCAACCCGCCGAAATAAGCATTGCTGAGCTCTTCACTCAAACCTACGGCTTCGAATATTTTCGCTCCCCGATACGAACGAATGGTACTGATACCCATCTTACTCATGATCTTGAACAATCCCTTGCAGATGGATTTGATATATTTCTTTTCGGCTGTGGCATAATCCAATTGGATTTCTTTCTTCGCCACCAGCTTGTCGATCACGGCGAATGCCATGTAAGGGTTCAGGGCGCTGGCGCCAAATCCCAGTAACAGGGCTGCGTGCATCACCTCGCGTATTTCACCGCTTTCCACGACCAATGCCGTCTGCACACGTTTACCCACGGAGATAAGGTGGTGGTGCACTGCGCTTACTGCCAGCAGGGAGGGGATAGCCGCATGAGTGGCATCCACATCACGGTCGCTCAATACAATGTAGTTCACCCCTTCGCTGACGGACTCTTCCGCTTGCTTGCAAAGTGCTGTGAGTGCTTCCTGCAATCCGGCACGACCCTTTGCTACTTCAAACAGCAAGGGCAGTTTCACCGTTTTGAAACCTTTGTAGCGGATGTTGCAAAGAATATCCAGTTGTGCATTGCTCAGGATGGGATGGTTGAGGCGTACCATCTTACAATGGCTTTCGCTGGGTGTCAGGATGTTCATGCCCACGGCGCCGATATATTCCGTCAGTGACATTACCAGTTCCTCGCGTATCGGGTCGATAGGCGGATTGGTGACTTGTGCAAACTGTTGTCGGAAGTAATTGTACAGTAGTTGCGGCTTATCCGAAAGCACGGCAAGCGGCGTATCATTCCCCATTGAGTGGATAGGCTCGGCACCCGTGGTACACATCGGGACGATGAGCCGCTCTACATCTTCCTTGGAATAGCCGAAGGTACGCAGCATCCTCTCGTAATCGGGCACAGTGTGCGCTACCTTACGGCCGCTTTTCAGCTCATCCAGTTCGATGCGGTTCGTTGCCAGCCAACTGCGGTAAGGCTTGGCTTCGGCCAACTGTTTTTTCAATTCTCCGTCGTAGTAGATTTCGCCTTTTTCGGTATCTACCAGTAGTATCTTACCCGGTTGTAGACGTCCCTTTTCTTTGATGTCTCCCGGTTCGAAATCCATCACGCCCACTTCGCTGGCCACTACCATCATATCGTTGTGCGTAATCAGATAGCGTGCAGGACGCAATCCGTTACGGTCGAGCATACCGCCCGCAAAACGTCCGTCGCTGAACAGCAAGGCGGCAGGGCCATCCCAGGGTTCCATCAGGATGGAGTGGTATTCATAGAATGCTTTCAGATCTTCGCTGATAGGATTCTTTTCATTGAAAGATTCCGGTACTAGCATGGCCATGGCATGCGGCAGGCTGAGGCCTGACATAACGAGGAATTCCAAAACATTGTCCAGTGAGGCACTGTCGCTCATCCCCGGCTGAATGATGGGGCGTATCTCCCTGATGTCGCCCAAGACGGGAGAGGAGAGCACACTTTCACGGGCTTCCATCCAACCCCGGTTGCCGCGGATGGTGTTGATTTCGCCGTTGTGGGCCAGGAGGCGGAACGGTTGTGCCAGTCCCCAGGTAGGGAAGGTGTTGGTGCTGAAGCGGGAGTGCACCAGTGCTATGCCGCTGGTGAAGTAGGGGTTTGTCAGATCGGGGAAGTAGCCTCGCAGTTGCAGTGAAGAGAGCATACCTTTATAGATGATGTTCTTCGTGGATAGGGAGACAACGTAGAAATCTTCGCGCGTGGCAATATCGGATTTGCGTACTTTGTTTTCTATTCTTTTTCTTATGAGATAAAGTTTACGGTCGGCTGTCTCGCTTTCCGTAAATCCGGTGATGAAAATTTGTTTGATATCCGGTTCGTTGGCAAGTGCCGATTCTCCCAGAATTTCTGGACAAGTGGGCACATTGCGCAGGTGCATCAATGTCAATCCTTCTTTTTCAATCTCTTCGATGATGATACTTAAGATAGCACCCTGGTCTTTCTCATCTTTCGGTAGAAAGAAAAGACCTGTACCGTATTTCCCTTTCTCGGGAACAGGAATACCCTGCAAAAGAATAAACTCATGCGGGATTTGCAGCAGGATGCCGGCACCGTCTCCGGTTTTGTTATCCGCACCTTCGGCGCCCCGGTGACGCATGTTCTCCAACACCTTCAATGCAGACTCCACCAGTTCGTGTGACTTGCCTCCGTGGATGTTCACTAACATACCGACACCACAAGCGTCATGCTCGTTCTCTACATCATACAAGCCCAACTGCTTGGGCTGTCGTTGATATACAGGATGTTGGCTTTCTTCCCTTCCCTGTTGTCCGGCTTTTCTCTTTGTTTCGTTGTTAAAAAGTTTTTCTTTCATCTTTTTAAGTTTACTTTATTCTGTGGTAATACCTATTATTGCTATTAAAATGTTTGGCAAAAGTATTAATTTAATTTCAAAATGGTACAATAATACGGGTTTTTGTGACTTGCAAAATATCTGTTTGTTGGAGTTGTATTTTAAATTGAAATAAAATATAGGCTTTTGTGTTTTGAATTGAAATAAAATACATAATTTGTATTGTGTATTGTAAGTATGACTTTCCCTTGTTAGAGAAATTGTCATATTGCCATAATGCCAAATAGCCAAAAGGGAAGTGCATGACATTTTTTTTCGTTTCATCCTTATCCGGATATAACCAAGTCTGTACCAACTCCGTGTCAAGTCCATACCAACTCCGTACCAAGTCCATTCCTATAGACACGGAGATGGTACGGACTTGATACAGTGTTGATATGGGATTGACATGGATTTAGTCTCTTTACCCGTTGGCAGAATTAATTTCTTTCGGATGGGTTATGAATAAAATAGGTACGCGGACTACGCGGACAAGGCGGACGAACGCGGAGTAAGACTGCCCTTCGGTATGCAAGTAATTTTTCATCCGCAGATGACGCAGATAACACAGATTTTTAAAGCTGCGCTATGTTTAGCGGAAGATTGAAAAAGAATCGGCGTTATCTGCGTCATCTGCGGATGAAAAATAAAAGTCCGCGTTCGTCCGCCTTGTCCG
>OGLT01001040.1_pt1 | contig 16629 bp, 10 predicted proteins | sample 1572911 | NCBI WGS metagenome assembly OGLT01 (sample SAMEA2582014, study PRJEB24529) | metagenome | biome: Human gut stool | place: China | collected 2011 | reverse complement strand
TTTGACGGAGAAATTATTGCTTTTTGGAGGACAGATTCAGGTAGCGGGTGCGGTAAAGAGTAATAAGATTAAGAAAACGGCTACGTCCGACTGGATGGAAATTGAGAAGCAACGTGGTATTTCGGTGACGACTTCCGTGATGGAGTTTGATTATCGGGACTACAAGATTAATATCCTCGATACTCCCGGACACCAGGATTTTGCCGAAGATACATACCGTACGTTGACTGCAGTGGATAGTGTGATTATTGTAGTGGACGGTGCAAAAGGTGTGGAAACACAGACGCGCAAGTTGATGGAAGTTTGCCGTATGCGAAAGACTCCGGTAATTATTTTTGTTAATAAGATGGACCGTGAGGGAAAAGACCCGTTCGATTTGCTGGATGAATTGGAAGAGGAGTTGATGATTCAGGTTCGTCCCTTGTCATGGCCGATTGAACAGGGACCTCGTTTTAAGGGGGTATATAATATTTATGAACAGAAACTGGATTTGTATCAGCCGTCTAAACAGATGGTGACGGAAAAGGTTGCCGTCGATATTCATACGGAAGAGTTGGATAAGCAGATTGGCAAAACGCTGGCGGATAAGCTGCGTGGTGATCTGGAGCTGATTGAAGGGGTTTATCCGGAGTTTGATGTTGAATCTTATTTAGCGGGTGACTGTGCACCGGTATTCTTTGGATCGGCTTTGAATAACTTCGGTGTTCAGGAGTTGCTGAACTGTTTCGTGGAAATCGCTCCGAGTCCTCGTCCTGTACAGGCTGAAGAAAGAGAAGTGAAACCGGAAGAACCTAAATTCACTGGATTTATCTTTAAGATTACCGCTAATATCGACCCGAATCACCGTTCTTGTGTTGCATTTTGCAAAATCTGTTCCGGAAAATTTGTACGAAATGCTCCTTATCAGCATGTACGTCATGGAAAAACAATGCGTTTTTCATCGCCTACCCAGTTTATGGCACAGCGTAAGACAACGATTGACGAGGCATACGCCGGAGATATTATCGGTTTGCCGGATAATGGTACTTTCAAGATTGGCGATACGCTGACGGAAGGTGAAATGCTTCACTTCCGCGGCTTGCCGAGTTTCTCGCCGGAAATGTTCAAGTATATTGAGAATGCCGATCCGATGAAGCAGAAGCAACTGGCTAAAGGAATTGATCAGTTGATGGACGAAGGTGTGGCTCAGTTGTTTGTCAATCAATTCAACGGTCGTAAGATTATCGGTACGGTGGGGCAGTTGCAGTTTGAGGTTATCCAATATCGCCTGTTGAATGAGTACAACGCGTCTTGCCGATGGGAGCCGGTGAGTCTTTATAAGGCTTGTTGGGTAGAAAGTGATGATCCGGCAGAATTGGAAGCTTTCAAGAAACGCAAATATCAGTATATGGCAAAGGATAGGGAAGGACGTGATGTATTCCTGGCAGATTCCGGTTATGTACTTCAGATGGCTCAAATGGATTTCAAGCATATTAAATTCCATTTTACAAGCGAGTTTTAAAGTATATTCCATACTTTGGAAATTTTGGAGAGTGTGAAAGAAAGTTCCTTTGAGCTTTCTTTCACACTTGTTTTATATGTCTGCGAGCAAGAAACTTTATGGTTTTATACTTTATTATCCCTCCCTTAATTAATTTTATAATAAATATTTGGTATTTTCGAACGCTTTTTGAATAAACGACTGAAATTACTAATAATTTAATTATATGGAAAATATCGAAACAGCGATCCTGCTGATGGTAGTCGGAATGGCTACAGTATTTGTTATTCTGCTGATTGTGATTTATTTAGGCAAATTTTTAATTACTCTGGTCAACAAATATGCTCCTGAAGAAGTGCTTCCTGCGAAGAAGGAAACACAGAAAGGTCCTGCGCCTATTCCGGGAAATATTCTGGCCGCTATCAGTGCTGCTGTGAATGTGGTGACATTAGGTAAGGGAAAAGTCACTAAAGTGGAAAAATTATAAATCTATAAAAAGTTATATCATTGAAAGACATGAAAAGAGAAGTAAAGTTTAGTTTGGTTTTCCGAGATATGTGGCAATCTGCCGGAAAATATGTACCTCGTGTAGATCAACTCGTAAAGGTAGCTCCTGCTATTGTTGAAATGGGCTGTTTTGCCCGCGTAGAAACCAATGGCGGAGGTTTTGAACAGGTAAATTTATTGTTTGGTGAAAATCCTAATAAAGCTGTACGTGCATGGACGAAACCGTTCCACGAAGCCGGTATACAAACTCATATGTTGGACCGCGCATTGAATGGTCTTCGCATGAGTCCCGTGCCTGCCGATGTGCGTAAGCTGTTTTATAAAGTAAAGAAAGTTCAGGGAACAGATATCACACGTACATTCTGCGGATTGAATGATGTTCGCAATATTGCTCCCTCCATCACTTATGCAAAGGAAGCGGGAATGATTTCCCAGTGTTCACTTTGTATCACTCATTCTCCCATCCATACGGTGGAGTATTACACCAATATGGCATTGGAACTGATTAAGCTGGGTGCTGATGAAATCTGTATCAAGGATATGGCAGGTATCGGACGCCCGGTATCATTGGGCAAGATCGTAGCCAATATCAAGGCTGCACATCCTGAAATTCCTATTCAGTATCATAGTCATGCAGGTCCCGGTTTCAATATGGCAAGCATCCTCGAAGTTTGCGAGGCAGGTTGCGATTATATTGACGTGGGTATGGAACCATTGTCGTGGGGTACGGGACACGCTGACTTGCTGAGTGTGCAGGCTATGCTGAAAGATGCAGGTTTCCAGGTTCCTGAGGTGAATATGGAAGCATACATGAAAGTGCGTGCATTGATTCAGGAATTTATGGATGACTTCCTCGGTTTGTATATCAGTCCGAAGAACCGCTTGATGAACTCCCTGCTGATCGGTCCGGGACTTCCGGGTGGTATGATGGGTAGCTTGATGGCCGACTTGGAGTCTAATCTGGAATCCATCAATAAATATAAAGCAAAACGTAATTTGCCGTTTATGACGCAGGATCAGTTGCTTATTAAGCTATTTAATGAAGTGGCTTATGTATGGCCGCGTGTAGGTTATCCTCCGTTGGTAACTCCGTTCAGCCAGTATGTTAAGAATCTGGCGATGATGAACGTGATTGCTATGGAAAAAGGCAAGGAACGTTGGGGCATGATTGCTGATGATATCTGGGATATGCTGTTGGGTAAAGCAGGTAAATTGCCGGGTACATTAGCTCCCGAACTCGTAGAGAAAGCCGAACGTGAAGGTCGTAAATTCTTCACTGGAAACCCACAGGATAATTATCCGGATGCGCTCGATAAGTATCGTAAGATGATGAAAGAGAATAAATGGGATTTGGGTGAAGATGATGAAGAACTCTTCGAATATGCCATGCATCCGGCGCAATATGAGGCATACAAGAGTGGCAAGGCAAAAGAAGACTTCCTGGCAGATGTGGAAAAACGGAAGGCGGAACTTAATAAGTCTCCGTTGGATGACGCCAAACCGAAAACACTTACCGTACAGGTGGATGGACAGGCTTATCGCGTGACAGTGGCTTATGGTGATATTGATTTGCCGGCAGATGCTACAGCGAAAGTGGAAGCCCCTGTAGGTGAAGGACAAGATGTACCTGCTCCGTTGGAAGGCAAGTTCTTCCTGACGAAGAATGCCCAGGAAACCCCGATAAAGGTAGGTGATAAAGTGAAGAAAGGTGATTTGCTTTGCTACATTGAAGCTATGAAGACATACAATGCCATTCGTGCCGATTTTGACGGTACTGTGACGGCTATTTGTGCTACTTCGGGTGACTCTGTTGCAGAAGATGATGTATTAATGAAGATAGGATAAACAGCGATGGAAGAAATATTTGCAAGACTCTACGATATGACGGCCTTCAGCAACATCATTGCTGACCCGTCGTTTCTGGTGATGTATGCCATTGCTTTCATTCTGCTGTATCTGGGTATCAAGAAGCATTACGAACCTTTGCTGTTGGTACCTATCGCTTTCGGTGTGCTCATCGCCAACTTTCCCGGTGGTGAAATGGGTGTCATCCAGGCAGATCAGGATGGAATGGTTTTGGTAAATGGAGTAATGAAGAACATTTGGGAAATGCCGTTGCATGAAATTGCACACGACCTGGGACTGATGAACTTCATCTATTATATGTTGATTAAGACGGGCTTCCTGCCGCCTATCATCTTTATGGGTGTGGGTGCGTTAACCGACTTCGGACCGATGCTTCGCAACCTGCATCTTTCTATCTTTGGGGCAGCAGCACAGTTGGGTATCTTTACGGTATTGTTGTGTGCTGTGATGATCGGTTTTACGCCGCAGGAAGCAGGTGCTCTCGGTATCATTGGTGGTGCTGACGGCCCGACTGCAATTTTTACGACTATCAAGTTGGCTCCGCATTTGTTGGGTCCGATTGCTATTGCCGCATACTCTTACATGGCATTGGTGCCGGTGATTATTCCGTTAGTGGTGAAATTACTCTGTTCCAAGAAAGAGTTGATGATCAATATGAAGGAGCAAGAGAAACTCTATCCTTCGAAAACTGAAATCAAGAACCTGCGTGTACTGAAGATTATTTTCCCGATTGCAGTGACTACGGTTGTTGCTCTCTTTGTGCCGACGGCAGTGCCTTTGATTGGTATGTTGATGTTCGGTAACTTGATAAAAGAAATCGGTGCGGATACCAGTCGTTTGTTTGATGCAGCTGCCAATAGCATTATGAATGCGGCAACTATTTTCTTAGGACTGAGTGTAGGTGCCACAATGACGAGTGAAGCGTTCCTGAACTGGACGACTATCGGTATTGTAGTAGGTGGTTTCCTTGCATTTGCACTTTCTATTTCAGGTGGTATCTTCTTTGTGAAGCTGTTCAACCTGTTCAGCAAGAAGAAGATCAATCCGCTGATCGGTGCAACAGGACTGAGTGCTGTGCCTATGGCAAGCCGTGTGTGCAATGAGATTGCTACGAAGTATGATCCGAAGAACCATGTGTTGAATTACTGCATGTCCAGTAATATCTCCGGTGTTATCGGTTCGGCGGTGGCTGCGGGTGTGCTGATCTCGTTCCTGGGATAAGGTAGGCTTAAATATATTTATTCCCCCTCACTATTCAAAAAAAATGAATGGTGAGGGGGATTTTTATGGAAGAATAAGTAACTTTGCATAGTTGGAACTATAAATGTTATTTCTATGATAAGGCAAGAACTGAAAGAGGCTTACATCAATGAAGCCATGAGCCTTGTAAATGATGAGGCCATGATGCAACAGGCACTTCGTGCGCTTCGTAGCATTAAGATGCAACGAAGTAAAATGCCTTGCAACTATACAATAGAAGAGTTGGAAGAACGGCTCGAACTATCGGAAGACTCTATTCGTGCAGGGAGAACCTATACGACGGAGGAATTACGTAAACGCCATCCGCTATGCGATTAGAATGGTCAACTCATTTACTATTTAGAAAATGAAGTGATATATATTGCTGCAGTATGGAGTTGTCAACGGAATCCGGAAAGATTGACACAAATATTATGCGAGGAATCTGTTCCATATGAAAAGGTGAGTAAGGAATAATATCGTAAAGTTCTTCATTCTTCAAATAAAAATAGCGTCCGCAAGATACATATAGGAATGTATTTTGCGGACGTTTTGCTGCTATAATGAAGTTAATTTAGCTTTTATGGGATTTCTTATTCACTAATCACCTTTCTGTATTCTGCCACTGCCATTTTCTCTGCCAGATATGCATTGATCAGGTTCGTATGCGCCTGTGTCCACGATAATTGTGCGGACAAGACATCTGCCATACTGGACTTCCCTTCATTATAAGAGAAAGTGACAAGGTCCAGATTCTCTTCGGCAAGAGCCATATTTTCCTTTGCTGTCTTTACTTGCTGCTCCGTTTCCGTCAGTTTGGTAGTGGCGGCGGAGAGTTCTTCAAGAATATTATCAGTGATATAACTTTGTTGCAGCTTCTGGATACCAATGAATGCTTTCTGTTGCCGGTTTGTCTTGAAACGCGCCCCCCAGCGGAAGATGGGGATACTGACGTTTACTCCGGCTACAGGCGTATGGGGGATTTCCTGTCCCATGTACGTGATACCGGTATCCCAACCTGTGGCAAGGAACATGCTTACCTGAGGATTGTACTTGCTGAGGGCGGCATGGCGTTGTGCTTCACTCCGGGCAATGTTTACCGTTGTGCTGGCATAATCGGCACGGCGTGGGAGTACATCGTCAAGTCCAAGAATGTCGACGGGTTCACTGGCTATACTGATTTCACTTAGGCTATCTACAGGGGTATTGGGGGCTACTCCCATCAGAATGTTCAGTTGTTGCAGAGCAAGGGTATAGTTCTGGCGGGCCTTGATATACTGCAATTCAGCTTCTTTCTGGCGGGTGGAAATCATCAGCAGGTCTGTACGGCTGATAGCGCCATCGTTGAAACGATCCTGAATAATATCGTGCTGCTTCTTTATGATATCCTGAAATGTAGCAGCAGCCTCAAGACTGGCATAGGCGGCTGAGGCATTCCAGTAAATGGCATCGCTTTGATAATGAATTTGGTCGAGAGTTAGTTCAGTAGTGAGTTGGCTTAACTCTTCGTCAGCCTGTGCCATGCGCTTCTGAGCTATTAGAGAACCACCCGTATAGAGGGGCTGTGCCAAAGTTGCAAGTGCCTGATAGGTGTAGGGGCGGTATTCACCTTTCGGACTGTTCCACTTATCCAGGTGGTTGAGGTTGGCGGTACCTTCGGCAGTGATGTCTATTTGTGGCAAGAAACCGGTATTTGCTATTTTTCGCGCTTCGGTGCTTGCCATGGTTTTCAGGCGCTGCTGTTTCAACACCTGGCTGTAGGCTTCTACTTTGTCACGATATGCTTCGCGACTTAAGTACTGCTGTGCTCCGGCTTTCAGGCCGAAGCAACAGAGTAGGGTGATTATAAATATCTTCTTCTTCATGATTACTTGTATTTCTTCTTTTTATATATTTACGGATAAATGACAGTTATCATGCCGAAAGGCACTTGTAGCTTGTAGCTCGTATCTTATCACTTAGTTTATCCTTTGATCTTATGTATCGCGCAATATGCAACCGGAAGCACGAACAGCGTCAATGCTGAGGCTACCAGCAGACCACCCATGATGGTTGCCGCCATACCACCGAACATAGCGTCGAATAGCAACGGTAACATACCCAGAATCGTAGTTCCGGACGCCATGGCTACAGGTATGATACGGCTGGTTGTAGCACTGATTACCGCATTCAGCGGCGTTTTTCCGGAAGCAGCTTCTATATCGATCTGGTCGACCAATACAATTGCATTTTTGATATTCATACCAATCAATCCCAGTAGACCGAGAACAGAGAAAAAGTCGAATGATTTATCAAGCAAAATTAATCCCAGTACGATTCCGATAAAGATAAGCGGCAACATCAATAGGATGACAATTGGCTTGCGGTAGGTCCTGAACAGGAACAACAGGGTAATAAACATTAAGAAAAACGTTAGTGGCATGTTAGCTGCCAATGCTGCATTACTTTCTGCCTGACTTTCCTGTTCACCAAAATACTTCATGGTGTATCCTTCCGGTACTTGAATTTCTTCTTGTACTTCTTTCCATATCTTATTGAATGCTGCTATGGCATTTACTCCCCGACGTGGATCGGCTTGCGCCATCATTACCATCTGACGGTTATAGTCTTTCACATTCGAGAACTTATATTGGAAATCAAATTCACTGACTACTTGTTCCAGGGTAGTGGTTTCCTGTGTTGTTCCGAATATGGGTAGTGTACGCAGGTCGTTGATGCGGAAAGAATCGACTGTATTATCCTTTAGAAGGATGGGCAATACCTGATCTCCTTCACGATATTCACCTAATGTCATACCGCTTGTACCGATTTGAATGCTCTGTGCCATACTTTGCCGGGAGACACCTAACGGTTGGGCACGTTCCGGACTGTAAACGGGTTTCCATACAGGAATCTTATTCCCCCATGAATTGCGTACGTTGATGAGATCATCATCCCGATGCATGATTTCCAGAACTTTGTTGGTCAGCATCACCAGTGAATCGACATTATTACCGATAAAGCCGATTTCAATGGCGGCATCTACCGCAGGCGATAGCTTAAACAAAGTGGTACGGGTTATGGCATTCGGATAGTTTGCCTTCATATACTGGTCGAAGTTCTCTTCGTATTCCTTTGTATATTTACTGTCGGTCAGTTCGATAAGTATATTGGCAAAGTTGGGCTTGGGACCGACGGAAGTAGATGCCAGATAGTAACGTAACGGCGTACTTCCGAATGTGGTGGATATTCGTTTCACTTCCGGTTGTTGCAGGAGGTGCGCTTCCACCTGTTTCATTTCCTTTTCCACGTCACGGATGCTGTAACCGTCCGGGTAGAATATATCGGCACGGAAATAGGGTTTATCCAGTGAAGGGAAGAAGTTTTGAGGCATCATTCCCATGATGACCAGTGAGATGATAAACAGGACTATCATACTACCCAGTGTTAGAGTCTTCTTCTTGATAAGTACTCCGAGGATAGAGGCGAACTTGTGATAGAAAGGTTTATCATACGGGTCTTTATTGGTATCGCCGGATTTGGCTTTCAGAATAAAGTTACCGAAAGTGGTGGTTTGTGTGAGTGCCAGTATCCAGCTTAATCCCAAAGAAATGGCAAGTACGACAAACAGGGGTTTTACGATTTCCGCTACGGCAGAAGGGGCGAGGTACAACGGCAGAAATGAACAAATGGCGATGAACGTAGCGCCAAGTAATCCCCATTGCGGTCCGGTAGCTCCATCTATCAATGCTTTTCGCCGGTCTATACCTCGGGCAATGGCTATTTGCGCATTGTCTGTCACTACGATAGCATTATCCACCAGCATACCCATGGCAATGATGAAACCTGCCAGTGAAGTACGGTTCAATCCTACTCCCATGAAAGACATGATGAGTAGCGTACCGCCAATGGTGAATATTAACGAACTGCCGATAAGTATACCTGCACGCAGCCCCATCACCAGCATGATGATAACGATTACAATGAGTAGGGATTCTATCAGGTTAATGATGAAACCGTTATTTGCTTCCTGAGCTATGACATTTTCCGGATACAGACTTTCCAATTCCAACCCTACCGGAATAAGGGGAAGAAGTTCAGCCAGTTTCTGATCTACCAGTTCTCCAGTCTTTACTACATCTTTTGTCGGGTCGGTGGAAACACCGATACCTATGGCACGCTTTCCGTTGACGTGCATGATGTTGCCGGGAGGGTCCATGTATCCTTTTTCAATGACGGCAATATCGCCCAGTTTCACCTGTCCGCCCGGAGTGGTAATCACTTGGTTCCGGATGTCATTAACGGTGGTATAGGTTCCGTTGGCTACAATGCGCAGTTGTTGTTCACCGGCATTGATTTCACCTGTATTGATAATCTGGTTTTGCGATTGTAACAGGCTTGCTACTTGCTTCGGATCTATACCCATACCGGCCAGTTTATTGACGGATATATAGATATTCACCACTTCGGTTTGTGTACCGAACAAAGCTACTTTCATTACTCCGTCAGCAGTGATAACCTGGGTTTTGATACGTTCTGCCCAGTTGCGCATTTCTTCGTAAGAGAAACCGTCATCGCCTACCAAGCCATAGTATATACCGAATACATCGCCGAAATCGTCCGATACCGTGGGAACGGAAGCACCGGCGGGTAGTTGCGGTTGTATGTTGAGCACCTTGCGGCGCAATTCGTCCCACTTCTGCGGAATGGATTCTGCGGAAAGGGAAGGTTGAAGCTCAAATGTTATCTTGGATAGTCCGTACATGGACTCCGATTTAATTTTATATACACCACTCATCGACTGTATCTCGCGGGAGATCGGTTCGGTGATCAGTCGTTCTACTTCTGCTGGTTCTGCCCCCGGGTAGCGGGTCATAATGACCGCTGACTTGATGACGAAGGGTGCATCCTCTTTCTTTCCCAACCGGCCGAATGATAGTATACCGCCGATTAGCAACACAGCCAGGAAGAAATAGACAATCTTGGTGTTGTCTAATGCATATTTAGCTAAATTCATATGATTTATATTTGGGCGACCTCAAGATCGCAGTAGTTGGTAGTCTAATTGATAACTTTCACCGTCTGTCCGTCCACCAGTTGGTGAACTCCGGCAATCACAATAGTTTCTCCCGGCTGTATACCGGCAGAGATAAGAGCATTAGCTTCTCCGGTAGGAGAATATACGGTTACTTCCCGCTTGCTTACCTTATTATCCTTTACTACCCACACATAGGTTTTCTGGTTCTCGCTTTCACCGAATATGGCACTGAGCGGAATATTCACAAGCTTTTCTTCCAGGAAGGGAGCCACGTCCGAAGCCAGCTTGATTTTGCACGTAAATCCCGGTTTCACATCGTATAGGGAACGGTTGAAAGCAGGATCTTCAATCGTAATAGTTACCGGGATACCTGTTCCGGCTGTAGAAATGTCCAGATATTCTTCCAGTCTTGCATTGAATACCGTGCCCGGATAGGTATCGAATACCACTTTGAATGTTACGTCCTTTGCCCGGAGTAGATAGAGATAATCATCCGGTACGGTGAATTTGATACGGAGCTTTTGTGTATTCACCAATTGTACAATACCTTCTCCGGAGTTCACTCGCTGATAATTTTCTACCAGACGTTTTTCAATAGAACCGTCGAAGGGAGCGGTAAGTTTGGTATCCCGCATATTATTGCTGGATAATTCATAAGCTGACTTTGCCTTTTGATAATTGGCAACGCTGATTTCATATTCCTGCACGGAGATAGCTTGGCGTCCCAATAGGCGTTTGTTACGTTCTACCTGGGCTACGGCAGTCTCGTAAGCGGCTTTGTCGGCAGCGTATTGCAGGGAAATGTCACGCGGATCAATGGCGGCGATCAGCTGTCCTTTCTTTACCCGCTGGCCTTCTACCACAGGCAGATTTATGACCTGACCGCTGACGCGGAAGGCCAATTTCACGTATTCTACGGCTTCTACAATACCGGAGAAGTCTTTCCGGATGACCGATTGGGAGCTGGCAGTAGCTGTCTTGACAGGTCGGATCAGGGTGGCATCGCCCTCTTTCTTGTGCCCGCATGATGTGGCAAGCAGCATCACGCCGATGGCGAACAAATAGATTTTCTTCATACTAATGTATAGTTGTTCGTTTAGGTATAAAAACATAAAACCGGAAAAACAGATAATTGTTCTCCCGGTTTATTTTGTTACGCGTTGTTAATGATACAGGCTTCTACTCCTCTATCCTGAGCAACAAATCGGTGCCCAATTTGAGCTTATAAACGTTTTTATATACTTGTATGTTCAGTTCTTCTCCGGCAATAAGTGAAATATTTATTTCTTTGCCTACATGCATATGAAGTGTACGTCCCTGATAATTTATCTGGAAGGAGTAACTGTTCCACTTCTCTGGAATGACTGGGAAGAAAGAGAGTATGCCCTCCAGAATCTGCATCCCGGCAAAGCCTCGTACAATGGCAAGCCAGCTGCCCGGCATACTGGTGATATGCAGTCCTTGGTGAGTTTCGTTGTTGTAATCATCCAAGTCGAGACGGGTGGCATGCAGAAAGAGTTGGTAAGCCTTTTCCACTTCGCCAATTCGGGCGGCAAGAATGGAGTGGATGTGCGGGGAAAGTGAAGATTCATGCACCGTCATTGTTTCGTAGAAATCAAAGTTACGGCGGACAGTTTCCTTATCGAAATTGAAGTAATACAGATATAGGCCCAACAATACATCGCTTTGCTTGATGTAGCATGAACGAAGAATACGATCCCAGGACCAATGCTGATTGATGGGACGTTCTTCGGGTGGGATGGCATCGGTACTGTTCAGTTCCTTATCCAAGAAACCGTCATTTTGTACAAAGATTCCCAGTTCTTTATCTTCCGGCAGATACATATGGTTGATGATGTCGCGCCAACGTTCAGCTTCTTCTTGTTGGCGGAGGTTGGTGACACGGCGTACACGCGCATATTCATCGGGGTATTCTCCGGCAATAATTTCAAGATAGTTAAGTGTCATCTGCAGGCACTGCACGCACGAGTAGTTGGTGTACCAGTTATTATCCACATTGTTCTCGTACTCATCGGGTCCGGTGACACCTAGTATCACATATTTCTGCTTCGGTTTGGAGAAGGATACGCGCTGGCTCCAGAAACGGGAGACGGCGATCATTACTTCCAGTCCGTATTTGGCAACATAATCTTTGCTGCCTGTAATTGCGGCGTGTTGTGCAATGGCATAGACGATGATATTGTTGCGGTGTATTTCTTCAAAAGTGATCTCCCATTCGCTGTGGCATTCCTCACCGCTGTAAGTGACTTGCGGAAAGAGTGCGGCACCCTCTTTGAAACCCAGTTTGCGGGCATTTTCTATTGCTTTCGGCAATTGATTATAACGGTATATCAACAGATTTTTCACAATCTCCCTCGGAGTAGAAAGCAGGAAGAACGGTACACAACAAAGTTCCGTATTCCAGTATGTGTTTCCACCGTATTTTTCACCAGTGAATCCTTTCGGACCGATATTCAGGCGCGGATCATCACCGCGGTACGTCTGGCATAGTTGAAAGATGTTGTACCGGATACCCTGTTGTGCTTCCGGATCGCCTTCGATAACCACATCCATTTCTTTCCATATATTGGCCCAGGCTTGCTGATGATCGTTTTCCAGCTTATCCCAGCCGTCTATTTTAGTCTGACGGGCTTTGGTGACGGAATGTTCTATCAGTTCCTGGCGTTCATCATAGAGCGACGAACTTATAACGGTATATTTGATGAGCATTACATTGTCTCCCGGTTTCACATCTGCCCCGATGCTGAACCCGGTTTGTTTCTCCTTTTCAATGCGTATCGGGTTCGAGGTGGTTTCTTTGCCGTTCTTGAAGAACTGATAGGTCATGGCATAGCACACTTGCGCATCTTCCCGCCGGGTTTGCGTCCATAGATAAGCACAATCTTTTGTGACACCAGAACGGAGGATATTCCATATCTTCTCGTTCGGATCATCGTCCTTATTGACTATGACTGCATCCAGGGAGGGAATCAGTGATATTCTTCCCGTATAATTGATAGAGGTGACGCTGTATTTTATCAGACATAAATCAGGATGAGCCATATTGTTGATATGCTCCACATGTACCCGTATTTGGTGTCCTTTGGGAGATGTGATCTCGAAGTCCCGGTAGGAGATACCCGCTTTCATATCGAGCCTGCGGCTGAAGCTGTTCACGTCCCATTGTGCCAGATCCAGTTCTTCGTCGATGAGGCGCAGGCTGACACGACTCCAGTCTGCTGCATTGGGAATGCGGGTATAGAAATGAGGGAAACCGTTTTTCCACCAGCCTACACGCGTTTTATCAAGAAAGGTGATACCGGCAACGAATGAACCACGGTATGAGTCGCTTGAATAAGGTTCCTCGAAATTGCCCCGTTGGCCAAAGCGACCGTTCCCAAGACTGAATATACTTTCTGACATTCGCAGGTTGTCGGCGTGAAAGTTATCTTCAATAATATTCCATTCATCGGTTTTAAGGTATCTTTTCATGGCGTGTATCTCAATGGTGATTATGGCGGTAAAGATAAACAAATAAACGGATAAACGGCAATGATGAGGAAAAAAAGAAGACAAAGAATATCTAAAGAATACGATGTGTTTGATTCCTTTATAAGAATCGCCCCGATCCTTTTAAAGAAACGGGGCGATTATCGTAGAGAAAAGAGTTGTTTGTCGTAGAGGGATAGATATCCCCTTTAAAGTATGTTTTCGCGGGGATTATGCTTTTGCTTGTTCTCCTTTGGTCTCTTTGATTAAATATACACAAACGGCACCGATAATCAACATCACGCCTGCCATGACAAGCATATTTATTTCAGGCGGTAACATACCTTTAGGGGTGAACAGAGCCAGAATACTACCACCCAGCGTAGCAGCTACAATCTGCGGGATACAGATAGTTCCGTTGAACAGTCCCAGGTAGGTACCCATGTGTCCGCCGCTCAGAGCATTGGTCAGGATGGTGAAAGGCAATGCCAGCATAGCTGCCCATGCGCAACCGATAAGCAGGAAGGAGATGAACAATACATATTGATTGTGAACGAAATACGTGGAGATGAAACCTATTCCACCCAAAACAAGACTGAGTGAGTAGATCTGTTTGCGATTCTTGAACAGCGGGATACATACAGCCCAGAGTACAGAACCGATGGCCTGTACGGCAAACAACACGCCTACCCAGTCGGCAGCATTCTGATATTGGATACTCTTAGTGTCCAGCACTACTTTGCTTGCGCCGTTCACCACTGTTTCAACGGTAGGAGCATCGAATACATTGGCAGCTACACTACCATTGGTATAGGTCCACATGAACATGAAAGCAAACCAGCAGAAGAACTGGACCAAACCTACTGTCCAGAAAGCTTTCGGTGCTTTCACCAGTAGTTTCACCATATTGATTTTTTCCTTTTTTTCCTCTTCGGTGATGCCATGGTATTCTGCATATTCGGCAGGTGGCATTTCTTTCACCTTCACCGTGGTGTAGATGACGCAAAGTATCAGAATGGCTGCTCCGATATAGAAGGAATAGATAACCGAGTCGGGAACTACACCTTGGGGAGCTATGTTGCTGATACCTATCCATGTAAAGATGAACGGAAACAGGAAACCTACCAAGCTGCCGGCATTGCACAGGAAACTCTGGATAGAGTAGGCAAGGCCTTTCTGCTTTTCGTTTACCATGTCGCCCACCATCATCTTGAATGGCTGCATCGCCATATTGATGGATGTATCCAGGAACATCAATGATACTAATCCGAATATCATTGCCGTGCTGACTGCCATACCGAAACTACCGGCATTCGGCAGCAGGCACATTACCAGTACGGCTACCAGTGAACCGACAAACAGGTAAGGAATACGTCGTCCGAAGCGTGTCCACGTTTTGTCGCTTGCAGCACCTACGATGGGCTGTACGATGATACCTGCCAATGGTGGCAATATCCAAAAATAACTTAAATTGTGCGGGTCTGCACCCAATGTCGCGAAAATACGGCTGATGTTCGCACTCTGCAAAGCATATGCGATCTGTACGCCAAAGAAGCCGAAGCTGATATTCCACAGCTTCCAAAAGCTCAAATCAGGTTTTACTTTCATTCTTAATTTTATGTATTAGATATTTATTCAGTTATTTCGTTGTTCCCCTCACTACAAGATTCGTTCTCACAATTTTGTTGCTACTCTTGTCATCGCCCCCTTCCAGCTTGCCTGTCAGAATGCTGAATGCGCTTTTTCCGACTTCTTCTCCGTGCTGTTCCACGGTGGTCAGTTTAGGATCCGTGCTTTGGGCAATGGCGCCGTCGGTAAACCCGCAGATCGATACTTCGTCGGGAACTTTCTTTCCAACCAGTTTGCAGGCATACAGAATGCCTGAAGCTGTTTCGTCATTGATGGCAAAGAAACCATCGGGATGGTCGGGACCTTCCAGTATATCAGGGGTAATGGATATGGCGCGTTCTCGTGTATCACACAGCATAATCATGCTGTCGTCTACGGGAATCTTGTATTTCTTCATGGCATCCAGATAGCCATTCCGGCGATTCTTGGTGATTTCCAGATGCGGGGCTGCTCCATAAAACAGGATACGCTTGCAACCTGTCTGTATCATATACTCCACGGCGGCAAAAGAACCGGCATAGTCGTCCACTACCACCCGTTCCGTTTTCAATCCGGTACAGATGCGGTCGTAGAACACAATGGGGATATTATTATTCAGCAGGTCCTGATAATGGTCGTATTGGGAAGTATCTTTTGCCAGAGAGGCAATCACACCACAGACGCGGGCGGCAAGGAATGAATGTACGATTTTTACTTCCTGCTCGTAAGACTCGTTGCTTTGGGCTACAAGAATATTGTATCCTGCTTCGGCAGCAGCCTTTTCAATGCCACTCAGCACGCACGAGAAAAAGTGATGTACTAGTTGCGGCACAATTACACCGATTGTATTCGAACGGCTGGCTCGAAGATTTACTGCAAGTACGTTAGGCTTATAATTATGCTCGCGGGCGTAAGCATGTATAAGGTCGCGGGTTTCCTGGCTGATATCCGGGTTGTCCTTCAACGCTCTTGACACGGTAGAGGGCGAGACGTTCAACGCCCGTGCTATGTCCTTGATGGTAATCTGCGGTTTATTCATGGTATTCTCTAAGTATTCCTTTATCCAAAGGTAGTGCAAACCGAAAACAATACAAAATAAGCTTGCTTGTTTTTTTATTGCTGAGGTGCAGCTTATCTTATTGAACTGACCTATCCGGTTGCAAAAATAGCTGAATACATGAAATATCGCTTCTTCATTGACAGTTATCGGGTTAGAGATTTATGCAAACGTTTGCATGTATCCTAAGAGTTGGTAAGTATGAGGCAGAAAGTATTGGGCTAGGTGTTACATGGAAGGAGTGAAAAGTCTCAGAGCATAACAAACGATTAGATAGGTTACTTTAAAGGATTCCCTCATAAGATTTAGACAATTTTTTAGAAAGGTGCAGGGCGTTTGTGACAGATTAATTTTATCTTTGTCCCC
>OGLT01001032.1_pt1 | contig 16800 bp, 16 predicted proteins | sample 1572911 | NCBI WGS metagenome assembly OGLT01 (sample SAMEA2582014, study PRJEB24529) | metagenome | biome: Human gut stool | place: China | collected 2011 | reverse complement strand
ATTTTTTCAACGAATGTTCCAGCTACATTTCCATCTGAAATCGATAGGATGCTCTTCCTCCTTATATTACTTATCACGTCAAACGGGACTGTCCGCTTTATGCGGCAGTCCCGTTTTTATAGATGTTCTTAGTGTCCGAGCTCCTGGCGGAGCTTTACCGTACGGCAGATTTTCTCATATCCGGTATTTGTTCTTAAAAGCCGGATCGTTGCCCATTTTTTCCGGGCGTCATCCCAGTAGCGCAGCACACTTCCGTCGATGCCTTCGGAACGGATAGAGGGCGTCTGAAGATGCTCGATCACGCACCCCATCGTATCCGTCCGCACTCCCTCGAGGTACTGCTGTACCATGCTGCGGAACTCCTCGCTGCCCAGATACTCCCGGCGCCATTTCCGTCCCTTTTTCTCCTCGGAGAGCACCTTGTAATTATGTACGATCTCCCCGGCTTTTGTCACCGATGCAGGTCCGTAGTCGCGGGCTGCGAAGTGCACGTAATACAACTGCCAATCACTGGTGAGAAGGAACGCCCTGGTCGGCGTATTTACAATCTCCCCCACGCAGCAGATTGCCCCGATAAACCCGATCCAGAACACCGGTGTGAGAACACACGCCGCTATCCCGAGCGCTCTACGGTCAAGGTTTGCGGCAAGCAGCGGGATCACCGCTATCGATCCTGCCGCCATCACGATAAAAACTGCCGCCGTAACAGACTGTCCCGTTCCCGCTCTGCGGTTGACGCCAACTTCCACCGTCATCACTCTGTCGTTGCCCCGTCCTGCGCATCCGGCTGTTCTGCGCCTTTCTTTTCATCTTTTACCACAAGATTGACAGAATCCAGTCCCGACACATTGATGTTGCGGTTCACCTGCGCATCGTAGGACTCTGCGTTGATGATGTCTGCCAGATCAATACCGGTCGCCTCTTTCATGCTCTCAAATACTTTTGCCATGACAACCGGCACATTGCCGGCAACCTGATCCACACCGTTTCCACCTTCTCCGCCGCCGATAATCGTGATCTTGTCGATCTGGCCGAGCGGCTCTGCCACTTTGGCTGCAATGTCCGGAAGTACCTTGATCATCATCTCTGCCACTGCCGCTTTATTGTACTTTGCGTACGCCTCCGCTTTCTTCTCCATCGCTTCCGCCTCTGCAATACCTTTGGCCTGGATCGCAGATGCCTCTGCCTCACCGACCGCACGGATACCGGCAGCCTCCTGTTCCTTGGCGTAACGCTCTGCCTCTGCCTGCGCTTTTCTCGCCTCCGCCTCGCGCTGTGCCTCGAACTGTCTCGCCTCCGCGTCCTTCTGACGCTGGTAAAGTTCTGCCTCCGCGCGCTGCTGCGCCGCATACTTATCCGCTTCCGCCTGTTTCTTGATCTCCGCCTCCAGAGACTGCTCCTTGACTGCAACCTCTTTCTGCTTCAGCTCAATCTCACGCTCCTGCTTTGCAATATCCGCGTTGGCGGTTGTCACCTCGATCGTCTTACGCTGCTCCTCTTTCTGGATCTCGTAAGCCGCATCGGCCATAGCCTTCTTCGTGTCCGCCTCCATCTGAAGTTCGGACTTCTTGATGGCAAGCTCATTCTGCTTCTTCGCGATCTCCGTCTGCGCCGCAACCGCTGCATCATTGGACTCTTTGTCTGCCGCTGCCTGTGCAACCTTGATGTCCCGCTCACTCTCGGCACGGGCAATCGCCGCACTCTTTTTAATCTTTACGATGTTGTCAATACCCAGATTTTCAATGACCTCATTGCCGTCCACGAAATTCTGGACATTAAAGCTGATAATGTCGAGTCCCATCGCCGCAAGATCCGGCTCCGCATTTTCCTTGACCAGGTTGGCAAACTTCTGGCGGTCGGATACCATCTCCTCGAGCTTCATCTTACCGACGATCTCACGCACATTACCCTCGAGAACCTCTCTTGCCACCCCGGCAATATACTCGGTGTTTTTATTTAAGAAGTTCTCTGCCGCAAGCCGCAGCTTCTCCGGATCGTTGCTGATCTTGATGTTGACGGTCGCATCGACATTAATATTGATGTAATCCGCTGTCGGCACGGCATTGCTCGTCTTGACGTCGATCGGAATCAGCCGCAGGTTCAGCTTATCCAGACGCTCAAAAAACGGAATGCGGATGCTCGCTTTTCCGATGACCACCTTGGACTTCTTCTTGACACCGGAAATAATGTACGCCATATCCGGTGGTGCTTTCACGTATCCGACGCACAGCAGTACGATGAGCAGCACGATCACAATCAGTGGAATCAATACTGTCGCTGATAAAATTGAATTCATTTGTAAATTCCCCTTTCTTTTGTATAAATGTTATGCCTTGTCTCTCCTTCATATTATAGCGGATTACCATTCTGTTTTGTGAAAAAAATAACAAATTTAAGAAATTCTTTTGTTCTGTCTCGCTTATTTGCTGATAATTCTGACAGAAAGCGCTGTCACATAACCCGTATGGCTTACCATCACTATGCCTGATCCATGCCCCGCGCACCGTTCTCCTGCGCGGCGGCTTTTTTTCCAAGGTATGCCAGAATATCTTTTCTCGTCACAATACCGATAAACACACGCTTGTCGTCCACGACGGGAACAAAGTTCTGGTTCATTACCTTGCCGAAGAGGTCTTCCATCGACTCGTCAATCTTGACTGCCTCATTGTCCCTGCGGCGCTGGATGGAGGTGATCGGCATATCCTCAAGCAACTTCAAATCCGGAAAATTGCGGTCCTTTAAAAACCAGAGCAGATCGCCCTCCGTGATCGTTCCGATATATTTTCCCTCGCGGCTAAGCAGCGGGATTGCCGTATAGCCGTGATGCTCCATCTTCTCCAGAACCTGACGCATGGTATCGTCCTCATCCACATGCGCCACGTCTTCCTTCGGGGTCAAAAAAAATAATATATTCATGATCTGTAAAATCTCCTGTTGTTCTTTTTTCTCATCTATTTTACCAAAAATTGCGGCACAGTGCCACCGTTTCACAAAAGATTCCCCAATCCTTGCACCATGCCTTGTAATCGCTACCGCAAAATGGTAGTATAGAAAGGTCGTTTTAACGTTATACCATTCAACAAAGGAGGTTTCCTATGCAGGAAAATAAAATGGGCACAATGCCTATCGATAAATTGATCATATCCATGTCTCTGCCAATCATGATCTCCATGCTGGTACAGGCTCTCTATAATATCGTGGACAGTATTTTCGTGGCTCAGATCAGTGAAAACGCACTCACTGCCGTATCCATGGCTTTCCCGATCCAGAATCTAATGATTGCCGTAGGTGTAGGTACTGCGGTCGGCGTCAATGCACTCCTCGCCCGCTCACTCGGAGAGAGGGATTTCGACAAAGTCAACAAGATTGCGGAAAACGCTGTTTTTCTGGTATTGCTCAGCTATCTGCTGTTCCTTATCATTGGTCTGTTTTTCGCGGAACCGTTTTTCCGCAGCCAGACGGATATTGAGGAAATTGTTCTCTACGGAAAGCAGTATCTCACCGTATGCTGCTGCCTGTCCTTCGGCTGCTTTACCCAGCTGATGTTCGAGCGAATGCTGCAGGCAACCGGAAAAACCGTCTACACCATGATTACACAGACCACTGGAGCGGTCATCAACATCATCTTAGATCCGATCCTGATCTTTGGTCTGTTTGGTTTTCCGAAAATGGGCATCACCGGTGCTGCAGCAGCCACCGTCATCGGTCAGATGATCGCTGCGGTTCTCGCTGTCGTCATCAACCAGACCAGAAATAAGGAGATTCAGCTGAGTTTAAAAGGCTTTCGCCCGGACGGCACCATCATCGGTCAGATCTATGCCATCGGCGTGCCTTCCATTGTCATGCAGGCGATCGGTTCCGTCATGAATTACGGTATGAACCGTATTCTGATCAGTTTCTCCTCCACGGCAACGGCAGTGTTCGGTGTTTACTTTAAATTACAGAGCTTCGTGTTTATGCCTGCGTTTGGTCTGAACAACGGTGTCATCCCGGTCATGGCATACAACTACGGTGCCGGCAGCCGCGAGCGCGTGGTCAAGACCTTACGCCACACGGTCACCTATGCCGTCTGCATCATGGCGGTCGGGCTTCTGATCTTCCAGCTCTTCCCGACGCAGCTGCTTAAAATGTTCAGCGCTTCTGACACCATGCTTTCTCTCGGCGTCCCGGCACTCCGGATTATCAGCTTAAGCTTTATCCTCGCAGGATTCGGCATCTCCTGCAGCAGCATTTTCCAGGCGCTCGGCAAAGCAGTCTACAGTATGTTTGTCTCGATCGCAAGACAGCTGGTTGCACTGCTGCCGGTTGCTTATTTTCTGGCGCAGTTCGGCAATGTCAACCTGATCTGGTGGGCATTCCCGATCGCAGAGCTGATCTCCATTATCATGACGATCCTCTTCATGTTCCGGATTTTCCGGACGATCGTAAATAAGATCGGGGAAAAAGAGATGGCGTAAGGATAGAAGAACCACCTAAAAATAAAGCTTTCATAGCGTTTTGTATATTACGCATAATTACTATGGTAATTAAATGCCTACCTTCCACCAGTCAGGTACGAAGGTAGGCATTTTTATTTTTACTTTTGCTTGTTATTCCATCATTTTCTTCAGTTTAATTTAAAATATCTTCGTAATATCCTGATGCCGATTCACCACCCGGTAAATCTCCACATACTCTTTTCCAATCTTATACAGCACAACATAATTCCCACAAATCACATATTTATAATCCGTTCGGAAGCTAACCCTTTTAGCAAGATCAGCTCCCGTATAGGGAAATTGCTGTATATTCTCAATTCGAGCATATATCTCCTGAATGGTGTTTACTGCCATTTCTTCATTGTCTTCAGCAATATATTCTTTAATAATCTTCAAGTCCTCTGCCACAATAGGATTAATCCGCAATTTCATCATAAGCTATACCCTGACAGATTTCTTCAGTTCATCCAAACTCATCCAGGCGCTTTCATCCTTAACTGCTTCTTCTGCTTCCTGTAGCTTCATCAACAGCTTTTTCTCTGCCTTCTCACGCTCATAGTCCTCAATATCCATAACTACAAACTTACCTCTGCCATTTTTGGTCAAAAACACAGGTTCTCCGACTTGGCAATTTTTCAACACTTCATTATAATTTCTTAAGTCTGATACAGGTAATATATTCGGCATAAAATCAACTTCCTTTCCTGGATATCGTTTCTTTATTTACATATATTATACGAAATTAAGCTGTAAAATTCAACGTAAAATTCTACAGCTTCAAATTTTTTTAATAACATCCCTTCCATTTATCAATATTCTCACCATTCACATGTCTTATATATGCATAAAGAAAAGTCCCATAAACACCAGTCAAATCGAAGATTTGATTTGTTTACAGGACTTAACCATATCTTATATTATCTTAGAAATTCTTAATTAGCAAACACCCTGAGCTAACATGGCAGCTTCTGAGGTGTCCTCAGATTTACTGGGGTTTTGAGGTCGTTTGTATATCACGTGTATAGAGTGATTGTCGGACAATTTCGATGAACACCTATTTTTGAAAAGATTATAATATATGCAAACAATGATTGAATAAAATGGAATTTGCTATATTTTATCATCTGGCGGATATATTAACCCACTCTTTCATATGATACTAATAAATATCATTATGGGAAATATAGTTTTCTCCCGAAACAATATCTTCTGCAACATAGAAAGGAATACCATACTGCGGTTTATTATGTAACTAATTTGTCTCCGCTTCAATTTTTTGTAATTTTTTCTGAGTTTCATCAACTTCGTTTCCAAATGCATGTATTTTTTTCCTAAGTTCATTCCACTCATTAATAGATATTTTATAGTTGTCACTATGTTCAATACAATCTTCTGGGCATTTTCTCGCTTCTAATTGTCTCATAGTGTCATAATAAAGTATGTATTCCTGTGTCCTACAAACATCTAATTTTTTATGTGCCAATGTATTTCTTGCTTTTACGATTTCACTCAAATACTGTTCTACTGTCACATCATCAAAAGTCAATTCTGAATCATATTCTAACATCTTCGCAAATATTTCATATTTCAAACTAATTGGAAAAAGTTCACTACTTAAGCCAAGAATTTTGTTTATATTTTTTATTCCATCTTTTTCCAAATTAGCAATCTGATCATCAACTTTTTCAGTAAATTCATGTTTTTTTGTCTTTATGTATTCCAATAGTATGTTCGAAATTTCTTGTTTTTGTACCGATGTAAGCTTATCAAATTTATATAAAATATATGACTGTACTGTAAAATCGTTCTCAGAGGTTTGGTCCATAAGATAACCTCGAATATTCGACAAAGACGTCAAACGTCTTGCATTCTTATTAATTAACAAATAACTTTTGTCATCAAAATTATCTCTATTCGCAACATAAACTCCTTCAAATGAACCTATATCTTCTTCTATTATCCTTCGTATCTCACTTTCTTTATCCGACGAATAAAAAAGAATATCTGAGTCCATATTTTTAGCTCTTAAATCTGTTATTAATTGACTACCTACAATTCCAGATGATAATGAATAATCTATGAAAAAGATATCATAAAGTCTAAAACCCTTCTCATTATTTTTTATTTTCTCAAAAAACACATTTACATCTTGTATATAATGAAACTTTAATGAGATTCCATTATCCTCCGCATATGTTTCCAAGATTTCTTTTGTTTCTTCATAGTAGGTTGCTGTATCTTCAACCCACAATATGTTCAAATCGTATCTCATACTCTACCAAACCTCACATGCAATGCAAACCCTTTCTGGGGTTCGGACTCTATCGTCACAGTTCCTTGCAAATCTTTTTCTACAATATCTTTTATATGATACAAACCCACGCCAGTTCCTGTTAAAGTATATCCTTTACCAAACTCAAACAGTTCATTCAAGTCAGCTATATCAGAACTAACACCATCACCGTCATCAATAAAATCTATTGTATATTGTTTTTCATCTTTTCCTAATAAAACTCTTAATTCATTCGCATTATATTTTGTGGAATTGCTAACTACATTATCCAAAATAATAGCAATATTCTGTGGAACGAATTTCATTTCTATTCCCTCAGTATCACTTCGAACGACCTGAACTTTAAGCCTGTCAGAACGATTCAAAATATTCATGGCATATTCTTCTATGAAGTCAAAAAGATTCCCTTCCATAAACTCTTCTTTAGTATTAAATTGTGCCATTGCACTATATTCTAATACAGCCTGCATTCTCGAATTTAAATAAGAAATTTTTTTCAAACAATCCCATGCATCTTCTTCTTTGAATTTTCCTCGTTTTAATTTCATGACATTGTTTTTTACAACTTTAGAAATCGTAGAAGAATTTATGCGTATCATATGCAAACGTTTAGCAAAATTTATTTGATCCTCATCAAGTGAATCTACTAAAAAATGATTTCTTTTCTTCTCACTTCCCAAATGTGCATTTAATAATTCTGCTCTCTTTTCTTGCTCATTTTTTTCTTTTTCCGCTTGTTCTTTTTGTGCAACTGCAGCTTCTCTCTCTCGTTCTGCCTTGATGCGTCTCTCTTCCTCTTCCCTTCTTTCCTTTTCTATTCTCTCAGTTTCCGCTCTTCGAAATTCTTTTTCCTCATTATTTATTTGTGTACCAATATTAGATCTTGCACGAATAAGTGCATTAATAATTGGTTTTAATATATCAATCAATAACTGAACTCTTTCATTGTCTTCAACAAATCCTTGTCTGTTTGAAGTTGCAATATCTCCTAATTCATTATCATCCAATATATCAAAACTGATTTCACCCTCAATATAATTTGCAAATGCCTGTGTATTTTTCACATAATCAAGAAAGTTTTCAACTGCCAATTTATTTCGAACATATAATCTCAGCTGATTCGGTCTATATACTTTATTTTTTAGATATTCCTCATCATTCCACTGTGCCTCTACCTTTTTAATCGATGTATGAATACCAATCCATCCAGTCATACGATATGGCATTTTTTCTTTTGTTAGTGTTCCGTCAGCTTTTATAAAATTTTTCTTACCCTCTATTTCATAATTATTCGCATCTAATACTTGGACTTTTCTAGGAATCTCTGTTATCTCTTCAATTGTACTACCGATTTTTACATACTTAGATAATTTAGATTCTAAATCCACATCAGTATTATTGTAAAAAGCATAAAAATTTTTAAAAGCAATTGATTTTTTTACTTCCTCAAAGCTTATATTATCACCAGCATTATTTATAACACAAACTTCTATTTTTCCCTTTAACTCATCCGTTAAATAAAAATCAGATAGCCTAGCTTTTAATCCTTCTAATGTTTTTACACCAAAATTTGTAAGATTTACATTAGTCAATCTTATTAATGTACCCGTCTGGATTTTTTCCCATTCTTGATAACATTCTATCCCTATATTTGATACTATACACTTATCAAGTTTTGGGATATCCGAATCTTTAACATTCGATGCATCTAAACACCATGCCGTTTCTTTACCGTTTTTCTTTGAAACCAAATAATATTTATTAGACATATATAGAGCAGCTAACTTTCCAATCCCTTTTCTGCCCATTAATTGTTTCTTTATCTCTTCACTTATCTGGTCATCTTCTCGCTTATCTTTCCCAATAAGTACATATTTTTCAGATAAATCATTGTAATCCATTCCTGAACCATTATCAAAAATTTCAATTGAAGCATTTTCTTGATCTATTAAATTTATATAGATTTTTACAGAATCCGCCTGTGCATCTAATCCATTAGCCACCAACTCAGCAATTGCCGTCCAATGATTAGAATACAACCCTTTTCCCAAAAGGCGTAACGCAAAATATGAAAAATTAAAATAAATTGTACTTTCTGTATTCTGCACGATTTCACCCCACTATCCTAAAATTTCCTCCAACTGTTCTGCAAACTTCATCGCTAGTAATGGTGGTACTGCGTTTCCTATTTGTGTTTTTATTTCTCTTTTATTTCCCGTAAATTGAAACCAATCCGGAAAAGACTGAATTCGTGCTCCTTCACGAGGTGTTAAAGCTCGATTTTGTTCATAGTGTATACATCTTAAACCAGATGGCGTTGACATATTATTTGTAATGGTTGTACAGGGTTGATTCGCATATAACCTTCCATATGTATTTTTATATCCAGAGGTTAATCTATATTGCTCTTCTAGTATGCCTTGATCAACCAAAGAATTAATGTAATCCTTTCCCTCCCCTTGGATTACATTATCCATAATTGTCTGTATTTTATCCCCATATACAGCTAAAAAATGTGCGGAAAGTTCAGTATTTGTACCTCGCATCAATCTTTGATAATCATTTTCCGGCTGTTCTTCTCCATATTCATGAATATTTTCTCCAGATGCAATATGCGGCAAATCCGATATAGCCTCCTCCAAAGTTAATTGTTCTGGCTCTACTTCTAATTGATTAAAATCCCACTCTATATCTAAGTCATTTCTAATGCCAATAATAAATACTCTTTCTCTATGCTGTGGAACTCCGTAATTCACAGCATCTATTGTATCATACACAATATTATATCCTAATTCTTCATTGATATTCTCAAACATATTTTTTATATTATCAATGACCAAATTCCCTTTTTCATCTTTCATTGATAACATTCCTTTTACATTTTCAAATAGAAACATTCTAGGTCTAATTATTGACAGCATCCTATAATATTCATTATACAATTTTGCTTTATCATCATATACTCTACGACCAATAGTACTATAGGATTGACACGGCGGACCTCCTATAATTAAATCAACCTCTTCTTCTCCTATTAATGCTCTGACCTGTTCTTCTGTTAATTCCTTTATATCTTGATTAATCATATTAATATCCGGGAAATTAATACGAAACGATTCTGCTGCCGCATGATCATATTCATTCGCAAAAATAATATTACAATTTTCATTTCTAACAAATGTGTTATTTTCTCTATTATAGTAGAAACCAAAGGTTAATCCACCTGCTCCTGAAAATAAATCAACAATCCTCATTTGCGACACCTCAATCCAAAATGTGCATAATACACCTAGTATATTTATACTATACCTTGCCACGTTTTTTATCAAGAAAAATCTTCATTTTGTGATATTAACATTATTATCAGCCATATAAAAAGCAGATATTACAAACACTCTGCAATACCTGCTCATTTTAGTTTGTTATTAAATTTATAACCGACTCCCCAAACCGTCTGTATGTAAACTGGCTTGCTTGGGTTATCTTCTATCTTTTCCCGTATGTTGCGAATATGACTCATGACAATATTGTAATCGCCGGAATATGGTTCTTTCCAAACACTATCATATATCTGCTCTTTGCTAAACACTCTGCCTGGATTGTTGGCTAACAACAATAGAATTTCAAACTCAGTATATGTCAGTTCAATCTCATTTTCCTCACGAACCACGTTCCGCTTATACTTGTCAATACAAAGTCCTTCAAATTGAAGTATACCTTTATCTTCATATTCCAAAATCTCTGTTCTATTACCTATACACGACAAAATACGGGTAAGAGTATCCTCTTCATTCTCCTCAAATGTTAATAATAAAACTTTCACATTTTTATATCTCTCCTACCAACTATGCATCATAATTCGTTGATTGTTGCCGTAATTGCCATATTGCGGATACGTTTTGCTGGAGCATATATCGCCACAATACATGAGAAAGCAACCAGTAAAAGTACAATTGCAATAGCAGTAAAAGGAATATTCCATGAACCGCCAAAATGAGTAATAACAACCTTTGCATAAATCAGATAGTGAAGTAGCAGCCCAAGTACAATTCCGGCAGCTGTGCCGCAGATAGCATATGTGACTGCTTCAGCAGTTATCATCTTCGCAACCTGCCCGCTTCCCATACCAACAGCACGCATAGCTCCATATTGCTTTATCCTTGCAGATACACCCATGGAAATACTGTTTGTAATATTCAGCACCGTAATCAGAGAAATGATTGCCAGAAAGCCATATGATGCAATTCGGAATACCCAATAAGAACCGTTGATGTCACTATTTTCTTCCCGGTTATCTACAAATAAATAATCGCCCGCCAAATCACGAATTTTACTTACTGCCGCCTCCGATACATCTTTTTTCAATACTACACTTATCATAGCAAATCTGCACTCTCCCGTCAGACGCATAAAGGTTTTTTCCGAGCAGACCACAGTCGGTGCACCGCTGACACTTCCTACACCCTCGGAAGTAACGCAGACAATCTCAAGTTCTTGGTTTCCAATCTTAATTTTATCCCCGACATCCAAACGGTTATCTTGATTATATACTGCCATCGCATAATTCCCATCTTCATAAACTCTTGATATATCACCGCTGATTACTGACTTCTTGAATGTATCAAGCAGAGTCTTATCATGGGAAAACAAATCAATTTCTGTTTCATTGCCATTAACCTCAACGGATAATGCTGTGCGTGTCATCATACCAAAAGCCGATTCTACGCCCTCTATTTCAGCTATTTTTTCCGGAAGATTCCCATCCAAAGAATTCGTGTCATCTTGGCTTGCAATTGTAATATCCGGTGTGAATTTGCTGGTCACTGATGGGAGAAGCTTATGCACAAGATCAAGGCAGGCAGAAAATGCCAAAAAAAGCACGATCATAAGTGCGAAGGATCCTGTCATAAGGAATAAATTTTTCTTCGTGCCGGTTGCATGATGGATGCCCAGTGATGTTTCAACTTTTAAAAATCTTGTTTTGGCTGCATGATTAACATTTTTAGACATATCTGCATTGCCAGATACCGCCGCAACCGGAGAAACCATAGCTGCTTGCTTCGCCGGAGAATGGGCTGCAATAAATACAGTAATGACACCAACTAAAGCGCCGCAAAGAATACCGTTTATACTTACCGCAAAAAGTGGCATATCAACCCATTCACCTTTCACAAAAAACCTTAAGATTGCACATAATATCCAACAGGTCACTGTCCCCAATACACAGCCCATCGGGATTGCCGTTTTACACCAGTTTAGTGCTTCAAGCCTGACAAAACGGATTATCTGCTGCTTGCTTGCACCAATACAACGCATCATACCGAAAAACTTTGTCCGTTGTGCCACATTGCTATTCATACAGCTTGAAATCATAAATACACCTGCAATCAATATAATAACAAAACAAGCCACTGCCAATGGATAAAGTCCATTTACACTTTCGTTACTGCTGGCTCCCAACATTCCTAAAACAGCTGTATTCTCCTTTACATTTTCGGCAGTCAGATTATATTGTTGCATTATATCTGCAATCGTTTTCTTCAGACCGTTTTCATTTTGGAAACGAATGTAGAATTGAGATGCAGACTCTATACCGTTAAGCCTACGGATTTCGTCAAAAGCCTTCCGATTCATAAACACACAGCATCCACCAATAATATCGTTATACTCTGTATCATCCTCATAAAATCCGGAAATGGTATATTTAACGTCTCCCATAGGAGTATCTAAAGTAATTTCATCTCCAATCTTTACACTAAAAAGTTCTTTTGCATCAGCACTAAGAGCAACTTCATTTTCATTCTGCGGGTACACTCCCTCTGTCGGATACTTCATAATATCTGTAATGTAGCTTTCCTCAATGCCATATAAAACTGCATTTTTACCATCTATGTAATAATTCTGTTCTGCATCGGTATTTATCTCATCGTACCAAGAAGAAACTGCAACTCCAGAGTTCTTTCTAATCTGTTCTGCTTCATCCTCCGAAACATTTTGTAAAGCAATATGCCAGTCTCCATGATTATGACGCATTGCTGTTGTTTCTGCATCCGTCCACATATCAGCCATAGAGAAGATAGATGTTACGAGAAACACCGCAAGAATGATACAAATTTGTGTCATTCGACTCTGACGTTTATGTACTTTTGCAGAGATGGGCACAAGACTTAAATAACTTCTCATTCCCTACACCTCCCGAAATCAGTTAGTACACCATCTGATACCTGCAATACACGATCTGCAGTCTGTGCGATGCTGCGATTGTGAGTAATCATGATGATAGTCTGTTCGTATTTTTTCGATGCCTCTTTCAGCAATGCAATGACCTCACTACTGTTCTGTGTGTCCAGATTTCCTGTCGGCTCATCAGCGAGTATGAGTGACGGTCTGGTAATAAGTGCTCGTCCAATCGCTACTCTCTGCTGTTGACCACCGGATAACTGGCTCGGCAAGTGATTTCTGCGCTCCTGCAAATTCAGAACAGTAAGCAGTTCTTCCAGATACTTCTTGTCGGGTTTCTGATAATCAAGAAGTACCGGAAAAATAATATTCTGCTCTACAGTAAGCTCCGGAACAAGATTGAACGCCTGAAAGATAAAACCAATATTTCTGCGCCGGAACACAGTAAGTTTTCGATCATTCATGGAGAAAATATCCTTTCCATCAATCATTACCTTGCCCGACGTTGGCGTGTCCAGAGCACCAATCATGTTTAGGAGTGTACTTTTTCCAGAACCAGACTCCCCGACAATCGCTACATACTCACCTTTTGGAACGGAAAAACTGACATTTTTCAATGCCTTCACAGCGGTCTCTCCGCTGCCATAGGTCTTACAAATATTATTGACCTCTAATAAGTTCATAGTGCAAACACCTCTTTCTCAATGATTTTAATATTAGGCAGGTTGACTTTGCCCCTGTCCTATGTCTGAAAGAATAGCACATGAATATTACTGCAAGGCTACAGTCAGCCTACAATTTTGTAGGAATCAGAAAATTCATTGTGAAAGTCGTCCCTCTGCCCAATTCGCTGTCAACCTCAATGGAGCCGCTATGTGCTTCAATGATTGCTTTTGCCAAAGGCAGACCAAGTCCAATTCCTTGCTTATCCTTTGAAAAACGGCTACGATAAAACCTCTTGAAAATATGGTGTAAATCCTCCGGGTGAATCCCGTAGCCGTTATCTTTTATAGAGATTTGAACGGCATTGGATAAAGCTTTCCATTCAATGCGAACTGTATCCCCATTTGCTGTATGGTCGAGCGCATTTTTTACAATATTATCTATGGCTTCGATCAGCCAGTCACGGTCACAAAGGAGTGAAATATCCTCTGATCCAGACAAAAGGATTTCCTTCTGTTCCTGTCTGGCCCTATATGCAAAATGCAGTTCAACATCCTGCATCATATCAGCTACGCTCTCCATACTTTTCTCAATCACAATGGAGCCGGCATCCAGCTTTGTAATCTTTAAAAGACTTTGAACCAATGTTTCAATACGATCAAGTTCCTGTTCTGATAGTGTGGCAAATTCTTTTATGTTTGGCAGTTCCTCCGCTTCATCCTGCAACAAACCATTATAAATATTCAGTGCTGCCAACGGCGTTTTCAATTGATGCGATATATCAGATATAGTATTTTTCAAAAATTCCGTTTCCCCTGCTTCATTCGCTGCATGGGCGTTTAACACCGCAGCTAGTGAATTTATTGAATGGAATAATCTATATAATTCGCCCTCATCATCACATTCAATACGGGCATTTACATTTCCTGCAAGATAAGAATTAATCTGTGATACCGCATCCTCCAACATTTTGTTTTGTCTGAGAAAATACAAAAAACAGACCATCAAAATTGCAAACGTTGTCAATAAAGAAAGTAACAGTACCCAAAAAGAAAATTTCTCATACAGCACCCAAATCAATACTTCCGTCAGGACAAGAAAATTTACAAAAACGACCATTATTGCAAGAAAAAAATGTTTTATGTCTTTATTTACAAATATTTTCATAGAACACCTCAACCCAAAACATTCCACTTATAGCCCATACGTCGTACCGTTAATAACATTTGCGGTTCACTCGGATTATCCTCAATCTTCATTCTCAATCTGCGCATATATACAGTAAGCGTACTGCTGTCAATATAGTTACCCTCACAATCCCACAGCTTATCCAGTATCTGTTCCTTTGTAAGTACCACATTGGGATTTTTCATGAACAAACAAAGCAGCTTATATTCTGCGGCAGTCAAATCAATCAGCTTCTCATTTTTGAATACTTGTCCCTGCAGCAAAAGCACCTTAATTCCATTTGATTGCAGTTCTGTATCAGTTGAATTAAAGTCCTTTGCTCTCCGAAGCAAAGCATTTATTCTTGACACCAAAACTCCCAACTTAAATGGTTTTGTGATGTAATCATCACCACCAATATCCAGCCCCATAATAATATTCATTTCCTCGTCAGAAGCAGTCAAAAAGATAATCGGCACTTTTGAAACTTGTCTAACTTTTTCGCAAAATTCAAAACCTGTACCATCGGGCAAAGATACATCCAAAACCAGTAAATCATACTTGCCCTCACCCCATAACTCATTTGCTTCTTTTAGTGTTCTGGCAACGGCTAATTCAAATCCCTGCTTTCTAAAAGCAAAGGAAAACCCGCTAATCAAACTTAAATCATCTTCAAGCAGTAATATTTTACTCATGTTTATTTTCCTTTCTTCTACCATCCTTAGGTTTTTGCGCTGATTTGGGTATCAGCCAAACCGTTCCCATCTTTACAGCACCGGGAATACGTCCGGCAGAGCAATAATAATTTATCCACCGAGGTGTTACACCCCATTTTTCACTAGCTTCTTTTAATGTCATATAATCCATATCTATCCCTCCGAATGTTATTATAATTCGCTCTTTCGAATAATACAATATTATGTATAATGACAAGTTCTCCACCCATGAGTGCCTAAAACAAACTTAGTGCTTTCTTTTTCTTTGTTTAGAATATACGCTCCGCAACATCCTTGTTATTTTCAAGTTATTTATTATGTATCAACGGCTGCTTCTTCAACATCGCCTTCTGCGTCCTCCACACCTCGTCCATAATCGCTTTCACTTCTGCCATATCCTCTTCATAAACATTCCCGGTACTGTTAATTCTCTTCGCAATCTGATTCAGATTTCCGCTGATTTTTCCAAGCGTTTCGTTATACTGTCTTAGGTAAGAATAATCCACATCATAAACAAATCCAAAAAGTATCAATACATGACAGATATTCCGATGAAGAAATCAAAACACTCTGGTCGAAGCTATATGAAATCAACAATGTAGATATTATCTTGATTATGATTTACACCGGCTTGCGACCAACCGAGCTGTTGGAACTCCAGACGGAAAATGTCCATTTAGACGAAAAGTACCTGGTAGGTGGCATGAAAACCGAAGCCAGGATAGACAGAATTATCCCTCTGAACGATAAAATTATCCCTCTCGTCAAGAACCGCTACGACCCAAACAAGAAATACCTGATTAATAACAAGTTTGGAAATCATTACACCTACGGAACCTACATGAATGGCAATTTTAATACATGCATGGGAAAGCTCAAAATGAAACACCCGCCCCACGATGGCAGACACACCTTTGCTTCACTTATGGACAGTGCCGGAGCAAATGACGTATGTATTAAATTGATTATGGGACACAGTATGAAAAACGACACCACCAAGGGAACTTACACCCATAAGACGTTAGAAGAACTTCTTGCAGAAGTGAACAAGATATAAAGAGTAAATCGAGACTGATTGCTGGATACACTTATGATGTTTCTGATGATAAACATTACACTCATATTCAGCCTGAATCATCTTGATAAGCACCGGATGGAAATGCTTCAAAAATTCCAAAATCAGAAAAAAACGAGTGTATACCACCTGTATATCACTTGTGTACCACGTGTATATAACGACCTCAAAATAACGTAAATTATCTTCTATTTATGAATATTCTGACAATTCTTTTGTCATTTCAAT
>OGLT01001029.1_pt1 | contig 16808 bp, 20 predicted proteins | sample 1572911 | NCBI WGS metagenome assembly OGLT01 (sample SAMEA2582014, study PRJEB24529) | metagenome | biome: Human gut stool | place: China | collected 2011 | reverse complement strand
ACATGCGATCCACAGTTACGATTTCCGTATTACAGTGGGGACAAAGCAATGAAAGGACGCCTATTTACACGGGTCTTTGACCGTCATACGCTTACATGCTATCTTACCGCAATAGCCCTCATGCTGTTCCTTGTGCGTGGACACCGCTCTCCGCTGTCGTTCTTCATGGGATTTTCTGCCCAAGATGGTGCGGGCGGGCTGGACATTCTGAAAACTATGGAATGGAATTTATGTGTTCTTCCACCCGTCTCGGCAAGCCTTCTTTTTCTCATGCCAGAGCTCGGAACACTAAGTACATATACCATCTTGCGTTCCAAGAACATACGAAGTTGGTGGCTGATGCGGCTGGCTGCTGTGGTCGTAATAAATTATGTATTTTTTCTCTTTGCACTGATCCTACTGTCCCTGATTTCTGGCTCGGATTTGATGTGGGCAGAATGGTGTATGGTTGCGGTGCTGTTCCCACTGCACACCACACTTCTCGCAGTTCTCTGTGCCGGCGGTATGATTCTGTTTGCCAGCCGAGCAGCAGTCATCCTTTATCTTTTCATAGAGTGCGGTCTGTTAGCGGTTGGAATGGCTTACCCACCGATCAGCCTTTTTCTCCCGCCCTACTGGGGTATGGAGCAGGCAGCGGGGAACAACTACAGTTCTTCGGTGGCACTCAGTTTGATTCTGTTGATAGTGCTGAACCTTGGCATCGTGTACTGGCTGGGCCGGCATAATCCAGCAGCAAATCCGCAAAGCAAGTAATCGGAGGAATATTATGGAATCAATTATCGAAGTGCAGGATGTTACGAAGTCCTTTAAGGGAGTTACTGTACTCCACCAAATCAATGTCTCTTTTGAAAAAGGCAAGATTCATGGAATCATTGGGCGAAATGGCTCAGGAAAAACCGTGTTGATCAAAACCATCTGTGGCCTGATCCATCCGGATCAAGGAAAGGTGATTGTTGATGGAAAAGTCATTGGGAAAGATGTGGATTTTCCAGAGAGCATTGGTGCCATCATTGAGGCTCCTGGATTTCTGCCCTCGCTCAGTGCTTATCGAAACTTATCATATCTGGCCTCACTGCGGGGACGCATTGGAAGAGACGAGATCCGTGCTGCAATATCCTTCGTCGGGCTCAACCCAGATGACAAAAAAGCGGTGGGAAAATACTCCCTTGGGATGAAGCAACGCTTAGGGCTTGCCCAGGCCATCATGGAAGATCCGGATATTTTATTGCTGGACGAGCCAATGAATGGCCTGGATAATGACGGTGTCTCGGAAATGCGGAATTATCTGCTGCAGTTCAGGGAGAAGGGAAAGACCATTTTACTGATTTCTCATAGTTTAGAGGATATCAATACTCTGTGCGATACTGTTCACGAAATGAACCATGGCGTCCTGACCGCGAAAGACCGTATTTTCCTATAATGACAATATTGCAAAATTGCTTTTACTCATTGTCAAGGCTACCACGATTTCACTTCTGTTGATGGAAAAGCACCGACGTCAAAAAAGAGCAGGAAACTCTTGAGGTTTCCTGCTCTTTTTTTGGAAAACATGGCAACCACCCATCATGCCACTACACAGCGACAAGAGCTGGTGCAAGAACCATGCAATCAGCGGGTTTATTTGACTATGCGGCCAATCAACAATGGTCAAGCGTGGTAGCCTCATCATCGGTGTGGGTGTGACCGATGGTGGGGATGCAGAGTTCGTACCGGATAGGCGCCAGTATATTGCCACAAGCAGATGGTACATAATCATTTCATTGTTGTTATCTCAAGCATCGAGATGTCCAACAAATCTCAGTTGATTCCTTTGCTTGGGAATGTTATCAATCTGAACATTTTACTCCAATACCTGATGTTTGGAGAACTGTCTATATGCCAAGAAGAATAAAACAAAAATTGAAACGGCTGTAAACAATGCAATCCAAATTGGCATTTCACAGGTAAGAGGCAAAAGGTCAATCATCTTATGCTCGGAAGTTCGCACAACCTGTTGCACTTTTGCTGAACAAACTGGAAATAGAAGCATCAATTCTCCAACTGCTGTTCCTCCAATGCCAAATTGCCGAATAAAGTATGGAACAGCATAAATAGCGGTGCTTGCCACAAAAGCGGATAAAGATCTCTTACAAAAGGCAGAACAGCAACAAATCAAAGCGGCCACTCCGATGGCGGATAACCAATACATTAAAATGGAAAACATAAAAAATTGCAGATTATTCATTCGTAGGGGTACAGGCATAAGCAACGAACCAAATTGTGTTTGTATATCAGCTTGCCACCCTGTAAATCCACCAAAGAATATACCACAAAGTGATATTACAAATACAGCAAAGAGTATTACAGCTACCGTAGCAATAATCAGCGACACAATACATTTTGCAGCAATAATTTTGTTCTTTCCATATCGGGTCGTTAGAATAACTCCTGCGGCCCCGCTGCTGTATTCCTCGGCAAACAAAGGAGCCAATGCAATTAAAAGCAAGAGACCAATCCCAAAACTGCCATTATAAAAAATGTCGGCAGCGGTTTCCCATGTACTTGAAAATGTGAAATAAAGAGGAGTTTCAAAGTTTGGAATATCTGTTGAGTTAACGCTGATATACCCATATTGGGATAATGTTTTTTCAAAAGCGTTCTCGTCGGTTGCTTTGAATATCGAAAAATCCTCGTATATTAGGGGAGCATTGAATAAATCGCTATGAGTGGTTTCGTAACGATTCCTCAAAGTCTGAAAATCATCCAATATTTCGGCAACTTTTTCATCGGTCAATTCACCAGCGTATTGCTCGTATAAAACCTTATTGTAAAGCGCGGCCTCTCTACCTTCCAAAAGGCACCCAGTTTCAGTATGTATGGGAAATGTCGCTGCGTGGTTGACCGCACAGACAAAAAACCAAAACAAAGTATAGATGATTAAGAGGATAGCCCCAACGAATAGATACTTTCGACGAATTAGTTTTCGAAGCTCTAACTTTTCCAACAAACTCAATGCGCATCCCCTCCTTGAAAATAAAACAGGTATAAATCTTCCATCGTAGGGGGCAAAGAAACGGCATTTTTATGCGGTTTGTTGCGAGATACAACCCTAACTTGAATATCACAGTCGTTCTGAATCACATTACCAATCAAGCACTCGTCAGACATTTCTTGAAGTTCTGTTTTTGATGATAAACAGAAAGACCAAACCATGCCCTTTAGGTTATGAAGAAGATCGTTCACCCTATCAGCAGCTAAAAGTGTTCCGTTATTTAATAAAATGACTTTTTCTGCAATTAACTCAACATCAGACACAATGTGCGTTGACAAAACAACTATACAATGTTCCGACAGACCGGACAGAATATTTCGTAACCGTATCCGCTCTTGCGGATCTAATCCTGCTGTTGGTTCGTCCAGCAACAAGATCATTGGAGAATTAAGCAAAGTTTGAGCAATCCCAATCCGGCGGATCATCCCCCCTGAAAACGTCTTTAATTTATCTTTTGCAGACTGCTCTAATCCAACCTTTTTTAACTGCTCATATACCTCCTCTTGAGTGTCCTTTGGTGGAAGCCCTTTTAAGGCGGCGATATATAGTAAATACTGCTCCGCTGTAAAATCACGATATACCCCCAGATTTTGCGGCATATATCCAAGGAGATTTCGATAATTCTCGCCTAATTCTTTGACAGGTGTTCCGTCCAAGGAAACCTCTCCAGAGGTTGGAACCATGATGTCAGCTATAATTTTCATAAGGCTTGTTTTTCCAGCTCCGTTTGGTCCAAGTAACCCATAAACCCCAGGCTGCAACTCAAAAGAAATGTTTTGAAGCGCAATCCTTTTTTTGAACAATTTACTGATATTTGAAATTGTCAATTTCATTTATTGGCCCCCGCTTTCTTTTTGTATGCGGAAAGAGCTTTATCATATTTTTTCCCTATACTCTGGAAATTCCTTTCAACCAAACAATAGACCAGTATCGTCAGAATGAAGCAGAAAACAAACGCAATTACCCAGATTAAAGTAGACGATAGTGTATTTTCAAACCCCATTATCAATACAATAAGCGATGGAATGCCATAATAAACAGTGAATACTCCAAGTGCAATTGTGCAGAGAATTCCGCAAAAAATAACTCTGGATTTTATAGAAAAGTATTGATCCAAATATTCACTTATAATTACAGTATGAGAAAGCGTCAATAAGAAAGCAATGCCCATACAAAGCAAAATATGGAATAGTGATATTCCTACCAGACCACCAGAATCCGGGAAAAGGCCACGAACAAAAAAGAGGAATATAAGGACTCCAAATGCAGAAAAGAAGAAACTTAACATATTTAAGATTGTTGTCCGATTTTTACGCACTCAGATCACCCCCAAAGCTTTTTTAATCGTTTTTGCATACTGCCGAGATACGACGATCTTTTCTTTGTTATCCATTGTAAGCAAAAGTCTTGCCCCCAACTCTGGACGTAACGATTGTACTCGTTGTAAATTGATAATGATTGCCTTTGATGCTCGGAAAAAAGAGCATTTTTCCAAGTGCGACTCCAGTTCATATAAACGCTGTTCTGTTTCAAAAATCTGCTGTTCTGTATAAAGAAAAGTCCTTCTATCCACAGACTCAATATATAGAATATCTGCAGGTTCAAGTTGGAATACTTCATTACCTCTGTGGCAAGTCAGTTTTATATCTATTGCAGATAAAGAAGATACAATTTTTTGTGCGGTTTCGTCATTTGAAGTACAATTTATGATAACTTCTATTTCCTGAATATCTGATCGCTCATTCAATACAATTTTCAAATGGATTCACCCCCTTTTTGATATTATAAGAAACGTATTTAGCCATTTTCAATATCAGAAACGCAAGTTGCACTATGGGCGTACAGAGTTGCATTTTGGTTCAATTTTTGCCAGGTTAGTGGCTACACACTAACGCAGGGAAGGGCAGGTACGTTATATAAAGCTCTCCCATTACAGAGCAACACCTGAAATAGAAAAGCAGCGGCTAAAAACAATGGCCGCTGCTTTTTCTTGTTAATTTATGCAGTGATGGTATCTTTTCCGAATGAGCAACCTTTAGATCTGTTTAGTCCTCTTAAACATACTAATTATATATCCTACCAACAGTCCCACCACAGAAATAATAACAATGAACAGAAAATCTGTAATTCCCGGAAATGCAGCAACACCTGCAAGAATGTATTGAGCAAGTGATTGCGTAAGCAGTCTACAAGCGATATGTGCAATAGAAAAGCAAATGGGTACAAGCCAAATCAACTTTATAGAGGAACGCTCTTTACCTATGAAGACAGATAATATAAAAGTCGCTATTGGTAAGATCACATACTGAATAACAATGATATTAAACAACGATATTTGTGAATTTTGATAGAACGGCCAGAAAGCAAGTACTGTCAATGCCCAGATTGCACCATATACTTTTAGATAGATCTTTTTCATTTTCACTCACCTCGGGTTAGATTGCTCAAAACGAGAAGGATTGTTCCAACTTTTTCCACCGCTAGATTTATAAAGGCATAGCATTCTTGTTCAGTTCATTGCTCATTGACATTCTTCTTTTTCTCTCGAAATAACATAAACCGAAGTTCCGGATCCTAATCAACGATTTCTGTCATGGCAGACTTTTCACCGGTTATTAAGTGGGGTAGCCATTTATTACTTTGCCTGTGAATATAATCTGAGCATCAACGATTTTAGATTGCTCCAGGCAGTCATTCCTTCATCAGAACAAGCAAAAAACTCATTGTCCTTGACTCTGTAATACTCTACATAGGTTGAGCCTGCCAATGTGGGTATAACGAAGTTATGCTTATCCTCATAGCAAAACACTGGACAGATGCGTGATTGATCATAGAGCCTGTAAACTGGGATGCTCAGATCAGGCATTGTAACTGTGCCTGTGCAGAAAACTAAATATTCTTTTCCAATATCCAGAACATTCACAAACCCCCGTCCAATAGTTCGTTCGCCACCGTCTAAATAAATACTCCAATGGTTTGATGTAATATAGATTTCATCACCGGGCTGAATGTCAGTACCAGCATAAACTTCTTGCACAATTACTTTTTGCTGAGCTATACCAAACAACTGTTCCGTTGCTTCAGAGGGGATAATGCGAAGAATGTAACTGACCTGCGAAAGGCTGTTGGATAGAATATTGCATTCATCAATCGCAATATCCGTTGGGATTTCTGCGACAAGCATGGAATCTAAGTAGTCGGGTTCTCCAGTAATATCAGTATAAGTGCCTTTATAAGAGAAACCCCATACGCATAAAATCAATGTGATAGCAATCGTTAGGCAGGTGCTTATTTTTAGATTTATCATAATAACCACCTCCTACTGGTAGAGAAGTTTTCCATTCTCTATTTCGAACAACTTATCAGCCAGCAAGCTTAAATCATCCGGATTATGACTTGCAAGCAGAACCAATGCTCCTCGATCTTTTTCTTGCATAACAATTTCTCGGATCAACACCACGCCGTTCCGATCAAGGGCATTTGTCGGCTCGTCCAACATAATAATATCTGGCTTTTCCATGATTGCCTGTGCAATTGCCAGGCGTTGTTTCATTCCCAACGAATATTTTTTGTAGGTGCGCTTATCGTCAGGATCAAGCCCAACTCGGTCTAATGCATTTCGGATTTCCTGTTTCCCAATTGTGCGTTTAATGCCGGCAAGATATTCAAGATTTTGAAATCCTGTTAAGTTTGGATAGAGTTCCACATTTTCTAACACGATGCCTAAGTTCGGAAGCACAGGGAAATCCTTGCGAAGAGTGCGACCGTCTAAAGTAACTGTACCGCTATCAATAGATATTAGGCCAGAAAGTGCCCGGAAAAGCATAGTCTTCCCACTGCCATTTGGACCAGCAAAACCATAGATATGGTTATCTTGTAGCTGCAAAGAAATTGAGTCCAAAATCAGTCTTCCGTGAATTGTTTTGCTGATTCCATTTGCAACCAGTTCCATTTTTATCGCCCCGTTTCCATATTTGAAGTCAATAGGTCATGCTTATTGAGTATCAGGCCACAGGCAGTTAAAATACCAATCCCCAACAGCAGCATAAGCAATAGAGTACCGTCTAAATTGAAATAAGGATATGCGGTTGTCAGAATGCCGTCATATAGTTTGTTAGTGCATCCATGCCATTGTATTACCAAATGAGCAACAGGATTTATGGTCCTGATAAGGGGGGGGACTTCATCAGACGCAAAAGACAGCAGCGTAATCAGTGCGCTTTGACCTATGATAACTGATAAAAAAGCTGAATCACTGCCGAAAAAAACTGATAGCAAGTTAATGATCATAGACATTGTAAATAACCATAGGGTATAAATTGAGAAATGATATAAGAGTAAGCCGTACCCAGCCCAATCGAAATCAATTTGATAACGGAAAATAGTAGTTAAAATGGTAGTAGCAAGCTGAATAATGTAAAAGACAACGGCAGACGAGAAAATAATTCCGACTTCTTTGGCATACCAAGTTAAGCGATTTGGATGCCTGGAGAATACATACACGCTCGCAGTACAATAATGCCGATATAGTTCTGTCCCAATAAATGCGCTTACTATGTAACTTGGAACCATACGCATGGCGAATCCCAATAACTCAAGGAGAGAAACTCCAAGAGCAAATTCACCTCGTGATCCGCTTAGCTGTAATACCAGCTCAGACAATGAAATAGTTCCCGTGTAAGGATTAACATATATAACAGCCTGCAAAGCACCGCTCAAAGCAGCCACTATAAGAATAGGTTTTATATGGTGCCGTATCATTTCACGCAATCCTTTCTGCTGCCATAATATGCACTCATCAAAGCGTAAACGATAAGGATAACCTGCACAATGAAAAATCCCAGCGCGCTTTTGCGCTCATCATTAAAGAGAAGATAATAGTGATACCATTCTAATTTTGCCCCAATATCTGCAATATTAGGTAGTATATAAATCGTGAAGTTAAGAAAGATATAGATTGGCAGCAAATAAAGCAATCTGAACTTTACATGAATCGTCATAGAAAATGCGCAAATTGTCATTCCAAGAATTCCAGATAATATGCCAAAAAGAATAGTCATAACAACGGCATAAAGATAAGGTGAAACTAAGTATAAATCACAAAATATGTAATTCTTAATGCTTTGCAAATATGACGGGTCATAGGTATTGAGATTGCTTAAATCACCAATTGCATTTGTTGGAAAGGCAACAATATTTAACAGTATTTCAATCATAAATGGCAGAGTGAACACAATAGCTGTGGCACAAAACACTGCAGCCAATTTACTCAAGTTGTAGTTCAATGCCCCAACCCGACTTCCCACAAGCGTATCTAGACCTATTTGCCATTCCTTAGCGTAAAGAAGTCCCGCAGGACAGGCGACTAATAATGGGTACAGTTGTATGAGTAACAAAGTGTTGTCGGCATTGTGGTAAATCCTGTTGTAGCTTAATACCAACAGTTTCATAGGGTGGTACATGGTAGTGATGTCCATCCCTTGAAAGGTTAGAACATTGCCTACAAAATTTAGCCCTACTATCACAAAAAGCAGTCCAAAGGTTGCCAATGTGATTTTTTGTCGTATGGCAAATGAAAATTGTGTTCTGAATGATGAAAAAAACATTATGTACCCCTCAAATACTCTGAATTTATTTGTCTTTCAAAAGGTTGAAACAATAACACTCTTTTTTCTTATTACACCCCTCCTCAAAGACTTGGTGGTTGCATTTATTCTCTATATTACATATAACGCCTTAGGGGGTGCTTTTTGGACACTACACGAAATAAAAATGAGATATGAGCAATGCAAAGATGCGGCCTCCAGGCACATCCTGAAAGCCGCATCTTTGCATTTTTAATGTATGTGATGATGGCACCTTGTTGATCAAATGGGGAAGGAGTGTTCCGATCGCTTTCTGCCGCCAGTCTGGGACAAATCATTTTCTATGGTCGCAATGGGAGTTGGCTCACCGGCAGGATGGATTGATCCGGATGTAATGGTCACCATGAGGATAAATCCAAAGTAGATAGCAAGGATGGCTAGCAAAACGATAAGGAGTCCTTTGTCTTTAGAAGAGAGGGCCGTTCTTTTCTAGATCAATACAGCCAGGATCAAGACGAATGCAATGCCGGCCACGCTGAGAGTCATGTAATTTAACAAGAAATTCAGCAAAAATTCCATCACAGAGCCTCCTTTTTGCCTCACCAGATTCAAGGTTGCATCAAGATGCTTCTTCAAAGAGGGCCTCTAATTCATGATAGAACGCCTCATCGATCTGGCGGAAAATGCGGCCGTTGTCTGGGCGGTCGTCAATCAGGTAGTAGCTGCCGTTCTGCTCGAATGCCAGGCAGGTGATCATATCCGCATGGCTGAGCAGCTCGTCGTGTGTCTGGTACTCAATCCGGATCTCGAAGCCATCCTTGAAGTCATAGCCGCCGGTCCCATCCGGTTTCCCGTAGATGTCATGCTCCAAGTCGAGATAGGGGGCGCTGTCAATGCCCACCAGGATGTCAAAGGCCACATCATCATTCTGGATCTCCACAACGCCCACATTGGAATTACCAACGATTTGGACTACCGAAATCCGTTCCGGCATGAAAAAGTCTGTAGCGTCAGGGTCCAGCTCATCATACTGCGGCACAATATAATAGACGGTGGGGTTGAAGTCCACGGTATCTACATAGCAGGGAATCCGCTCCCCGCCCAAAGTGATCTTCAGGTTCGGCACTTTTTCTGCAGTAGACAGGATGCTGAACAGTGTCCCATCATTTCCGGTTTCCTCCAGCTCCAACTTTACCGTCGTTCCGAAAATGCTGGTGGATTGGCCCAAGCCGGAATGAGAGGAATTTCCGCCGCCGGGGACATAGACGAGGAAATAATACTCTGTGCTGCTGCCGTTATAATAGTCATAACGCAGGGCATGGGCACGGGTTCCTTCTTGATTCAGGCCATCCAGCCATTCCTGTACCTTTTCTGCGGCTTCCTCCTGCGACAGGCTCTCCATCTCTGCGAAGTACTCGTCTCTGCTCAATTCTTGCATACTGACGGAGCCGCTGCCTCTTAGTCCCATAAGACCGAAGATCGCCAACAGAATCAGCAGCAGCGGGACCAAAAGGATCACCAGAAGGATCTTCCAACCGGTTCGATCCTTGGGACGCACCGGCGTCTGGATGTCGGGCTGGTACTCCGGGAGCGGCGTAGTGCATCTGGGGCAGACCTTCCAATCCGGCTCTACCGGCGCCTTGCAGTTCGGGCAGGAGGGGCGAAGTTTGGCGCCGCACTTGGGACACACTACATAGGTTTCCATGACCGGGGTGCTGCACTGCGGGCATCTGAGGTTCATGTAGTTCCCACGAACCAGGAGATACACGATGAGGCCGATGAATGCGGGGGCCAGGGCTGCGACGAAGGCCCATAGGATGGCGTTCATATTCCGCTGTTTGGCGTCACGATAGACGAAAAAGCCAACAATAAACGGGAGCATAATGATGAGAGCCAGTACAATCATTGCAGGGATAGTAGCAATAGCAGCAGTACTCATGCTGTCGTACCTCCTTTACGAGAATAGATGATGGCGATGACACTACCGCCGGTTGCAGCCGTAATGATATACCCAAAACAGAGCAGAGAAAGTACCGGGTACCAGTCAATCGCCGAGTACCCCAGCAGTACCGCGGCGATCATCAAGAGAAAACCTGCCAAAACTGCGATGGCGGTCTGAAACCGCAGTTTGCGCCGCTCCAGCTCTGCCCGGAGCATTTGCTCGTTGAGAACTGGAGGCGTGCGCTGTTCAAAATCATAAATCTGTTTCATTTCCAAGCGCCCCCTTGAGCAGTTTTCTGGCTTTATCCAGCCGTGATTTGACGGTTCCGTTGGGAATTCCAAGGATCTGCGCGGTTGCTGTAATATCCCTATCGTCAAAATAATAAAGGATTACGGCCAGTCGATACTTTTCCGGCAGATGGTCGATTGCCTCATATAACGGCCTGTAATCCGCCTGTTCCGGAGCAGGTATGGAGCAGAGCAGGAACTCTTTTTCTTCATTGCTGCGGAAATGAAGAAAGGGACTTTTTGAGAGGCGCCGCAGGGTATTCCGGTACAGATTCACACAGATTTTAGTGAGCCAGGGCTCGAAATCCCGGCTTGTATCATAGCGCGAGAAGTTTTTGACTACCTGCAGCCAGGTATCCTGGTACAGATCGTCAGCCTCCACTGTGTTGGCGCAAAGCGTCAGGCACAGTCCATAGAGGCGTTTTCCATATTGGTGGATGTACTGGTCTATCACACGCTCCGCACCTCCTCTCACTTACATATACAATCGAGAGATCAATCGGTTCGCTCAAAATAAGACAATTTGAAATTTACAGTATTTAGGGCAGCCAAGAACACTCTCGGCTGCCCTTCATTGAATTCGCTTATTTGACGCTCCGTTTTTCTTTTCTATATCGAAAGTAAAGGCCACATCCAAAAATTAGTATTCCAATAAAGACGGAAACAGTAGAGATAACAAAAAACGTCATAGCACCATAGCCTTGTAGTAATCCCACTATCCCGACAGAGCCAGCAAGATACACATTGTTAATGGTTGCCAATGCCATTATTGAAATAGAAAAAATAAGGCCAACTATCGAGATAAATAGCCCAAGCAGCATTATTCCTGACATTTTAGCACCTCTTCGGTTACTGTTTTCCAGCAGATTATTGATAATTTGAAGTTGAAGTGCTTGGGTGACCTCATCTTTATTTTCTAAACTTGCCTCGCACCCAAGTAATACCTCGACAGGCGTATCCAGAATTTGAGATATTTTAATAAGCATATCACCATCTGGGATCGACAGTCCTTTTTCCCATTTGGAAATTGTCTGTCGAACAACATTTAACTCCTTAGCCAGAACCTCCTGCGAGATCCCTTTTTCTTTTCGGATGGTTTTCAAGTTATCCTTAAACATTTGCGCTTTATCCTCCTTACTTGTCTATAGCATAGCGAAATCGAGCTGTTGCTGCAAGCAATACAATTTAACATTTGATGCTATAGGCCATTAAATGAAGTGTCACAATGCTCCTTTGTCAGTTTTATGAAACAAAATACTACTATAAGTAAAATTATATTTTGTTCTCATGGGCCCACCTGATCAGGGCAGCCAAGAACACTCTCAGCTGCCCTTTCATAGTATTCCCTTATTTGACGTAGCGCGTTTCCTCTGGGTGCAGATTAAACTGGAACACCAATTCTTGATCGATGATTGCCGTATGAGCATCTCATGGATTGGCGATCAGACACCAAGCTCAGTAGTTCGTTTTTCCATGTCCTGCTCCTAAAAGTAGAACTGGTGGCCGACTTCGTCCTCATCCGTCCAAGGGTCATACTGTTTTTGCCCCGGATATGGTCTCATACAACCGCTAACATGACTACACTTACTTTTTCAAAATGTCTTTCGACAAAAATTCCCAGCCTTCTGTAATGACAGGTAGTGTATCCGTTATAACCTCGAATAAGGCCTGGCCTCCGACTAAAGCAAAATGGATGAGCTGTGACACTGGATATATGTCCTGCGATTCTTTTGCGACCTCTCTTGCATAAGCAGAATTTTCAACAACAAAGAAAGTCCAATTCGATGCCTCGACAGCTCCGGATTTGTCTACGATTTTATCCAACGTACTCAGCGCCGCAAGCTCAAGCCTATTCCGATAGGCATATACCATTCCTGGAAACTGGACGCATATTTTCTTCTCATAGTCATTACTGATGAGAAATAGGCGAAGACCATCCTCATCGTCAACAACCTTACATATATAGTATTTATTTTCTAATTCATGGTCTGGTATCCATGTTTTCCAGTTGTTTTCCATCAGTTTATCTCCCTTGCTTTTTTGCAAATCTCATGACCGCATATAGTCTTGAGCTGGCAGGAGCGGCCATAATTTGCGCTTTCCCACAGACTGAAGTATCTGAAATTATAACATAGAGAGACATGCAGACCCATGAATATTCCCTTAATTTTTCTTTAGTCGATAACTAAATTCACATTGACTTAAATAGCTCACACTTTATAAAGTCGCTGGTGGTAGTCTTGGCACACTTCACCAGAAGTTCCCTGGTGTTTCTCTGTTGTGTGGAGCGGCCAGACGGAAAGAGAAGCGGATCTCCTCAATGGAAAACTCTATGTAGCCCGTTATCGAGATTGTTTTCTATGGGTTATTCGTTGCATTGTTCATATAACCAGTATTCTCCATCAATCTCGACCACAATGTTATTACCATATTGATAGACTTTTGCCCCAACAATAGGATGATTTGCTTGAAAGTTTTCTTTTGGTATGCCATCCCAATATTTTCCTGTGTCATCAGTATCTTGGAAATTGGAAATATCACTTTCAATGACACCTAAATAAACAAAATCGCTTTTTAATTCTTTGAACGATGTTTGTGAGGTAGACTGCTTATATAAGGTTTCATTAACATAAACCATTGGCGGTGCATCTGCTATACCTGGTACAGTAGTTTCATCATCGCTTGCGGTAAAAAGACTGATTGTTGCAACGCAAATTAAAACCAAACAGGCCGCTACCGCGCCCCATTTAACCCACACGGGCGTTTTCTTTTTGAAATTATCATTAACCGCATTATGAACAAGGTTATCATCAATGCCGCCAATTATTTCTAATAGTTTTTCGTTTTTCATAAATAGATACCCTCCTTTTCAAAGTGTACCTTCAAATCGTTTCGCATACGGAACAGCAGGGACGCAACTTTACTTTCGCTTATACCATAGGCAACTGCTATATCTCTGATCGGATAGAGATACCAATAACGCCGAATGAAGATATTGCGTTTTTGCTCCGGCTGAGCATAAAGAAAATCATTGAGTGATTGCACTAAAATCTGTTCATCAATAATCTGCTCAACGCTTGTATTGTCTGATATGCAATCTTCCAATTCTGATAATACAAGTTCGGTCTGTCCATATCCCCGCTTTTTTGCGGAATACTTCTTAAAGCGGTTGAGGGAGAGATTGCGAGTGATCTTACCGAAAAAGGTTGACAATCGTTCCGGACGATGGGGCGGCATAGACTTCCATGCCCCTAACCATGTATCGTTGACGCATTCCTCGGCGTCCTCGTTATTATGTAGGATGTTGTAGGAAATAGAATGACAATAGCTGCCGTATTTATCTGCGCTTGCGGTGATAGCAGTTTCTTTCCGTTCCCAATACAAATCTATAATCTCATTGTCGTTCATTGCGTCCTCCCTTCCTGTTGCGTAAAGGCCTTTCACCTATATACACAACATAATTTACTGTTCATTGCATAAAAAAGTAGAATTTTTTACGTATAGCACATCAGCAGATGTGATATTGGAAATACATAATTATATTTTACATACTGATTCTAAAAGCGCAATGTGTGTGGGGGAGCGTAATAGCAAGTAGGGCAAGTGTGGCCATACCTACTATTTTTCAGAATCTGATGGGGATAAAATATTCCAAAATATATGACAATTTCTCGCGGGTTTTCTCGCTCGGTTGTGTCATGGGTGTCGTTCTTATCCGCTTATTGACAAGAGAAAAGGGCAGCCTTTTTTCGGCTGCCCTTGTGGGGGGTTTATTTGGTCTTACTGTGCGAGTCTTGATTAAGAGCAAACCAAAATGATGATACCGTTCATTTTCTTTCTTTTGGTCTGTTAGCGAACAGCTTCCACCGGAACTCCAGCTCTTTTTGGACAAACTCTTTCGGCAGGCCACGGGGATTAGCGATGAGATACCATACCCGAAAGGTGCGTTTCTTCGGATCTGTTTCCTGCCGGTAGAGCTGATAGCCCGCCTCATCCTCCTGCGTCCATTGTCCTGTATGCCGCTTAGCCTGCACAAAGGGTTCCACCATCTGATCCAGCTCCTCTCTGCTGCGGCTTGAGGCCCAGGCTTGATCCACATCATTGGCGTGGGAGAGGTGGAACAACATCGAGCCCATCCCGTCCTTTGCCATGTACTCCGGCGTTTCGCGCAATTCTACCTGACGACGGTATTCCACCAGCTGTTCCGCTGTTCCGTACCGTTCCACCATCTGCTCATCCACATGAATGCGCCAGCTGTAATCTTCCGGTCGGATAAAGGGGGCGCAGACTGACTGGAGCGTCCCCGCAGGGTCCGCCTCAAAGCAGTCGATAAAATCGAGGTAGTGGGCTTTGACCAGAGGGATAAAAGTATCCAGCAGCACGGTGTTCAACCGCAGATTCTCTGTCAGCATCTGAAAGCGGAGGCCACCCGCAGGAGATTCCATATCAAAGGCATAGAGAAGGTCATTCCCCAGTTTAATGGTACAGCTGAAGCCCACCTCCACATTTCCATGGCCGATTTCGTAGTCTATGTAGTTGTAGCGGCTCCGTTCAAACCGGATCAGGTAGGTCAGGCCATTTTTGGTTCTTTTTTTGAAATCGCCCTTTTTCAGACGCTTCCAGCCCTTTTCCTCCAGGCCAAGTCCATTCCACAGGTAGTCCAGGACTTCTGTATAGATGTCGGCAGGATGCTTTTGCTCCATCGTATTCACCTCCAGTCAGAGCTTTATTAGTAATCAAGTATACAAAGTTCCTCTTATCTTCTGTTTATAGCTCAGTTGATAACCGAAAACAAATCTGTTTCAAGTCTTTCGGTTTTACGGACAGATCAACAACTTTCTTTTGTAGATCTCGCACCATTTCATAATATTCGACAGGCGCTTGTATTTGCTCCAGGTATCCTATATAGCGAATAATCTGATCCAGTGATTTCTTTCTGTACTTGGCAATCTCGCCCAGTTGGGAATAACCGCGTCCCGCCATATAGACCTCAACATTTATGCACTGAACAGCAGTTATGTCCAGCGTTTTGTGCTCCTCTTTTTCCAATTTAATGGTAGATAGCAGATTTTTCACAGAATGTCTAATATCATATTCACATAAAAATCGAAGCTCGTCGAACAAATGATTCTTTACGAAATGAATTGCTAACGGTTCAAAGAGCACATCATCCTGATACCAGCCGCCATGAGCACAAGAAATCAATTCCTGATAACGCTTTTCCGAGATCCACTTCTGTGCGATCATCTTACTTCCTTGCATCCAGGCATCCAGCCTGGTTTGAGTCACTTCAGGACTATCATAGGCTGTTCCATAACAGGGCAGCCCATTGGCTTTCAGCCACTTGGTTACTTCCTTGCTGAATTTTGTGTAGCTCAATGTGCCACCCCCTTGATAAATGTCGCCAACTACTTATGGTCGTCCTTCGCTTTTCCCAATCGCATCCGCCAATTGACCACTAACAGTATCTATGTAGAGATATACCCCGTCCCGATCACAGTGGTACAGGTTAGAGTAGCTTGTGCTCTCATTCGGGCTGATGGGGTTGGGCTCTACCACTTCAGTGGCCTCCAACAGACCGACTCCTGACTTTGCAGCAGCAGAAAGTGCTTTTTTCAGCACAGCAATCTGTCCATTGCTCCAAAGCCCCTCCAGATCTTCAAGGACTTTTGGGTTCTGCTCCATGTCTTTGAGAAGTTGCATAACTTGATCTGGAGACAGATATACACCGGAGCAGTAGTTTTCGATGATTCGGTCCTGCATGGGGTTTGGAAAGGAAACAGGGGTGATTTGTTCCCATGAGGTGAAGTACCGCGCATATTCTGGCTTTTGTTCCACCAGGAACGAAAAGGCACTACCTCTGGTGTAATAATAATCTCGGAAAAAACCTTGGATTACTGCAATATAGAAGCCGTGGCTTTTGTCAAACAGCTCGTTAGATTCCGTTTCAGCCCCAACGCGCA
>OGLT01001028.1_pt1 | contig 16823 bp, 19 predicted proteins | sample 1572911 | NCBI WGS metagenome assembly OGLT01 (sample SAMEA2582014, study PRJEB24529) | metagenome | biome: Human gut stool | place: China | collected 2011 | reverse complement strand
CGGTAGGGATACATACCATAATACGCGGTTTACTGAAAAAACTTTTACCTGCAACTTTATTAACTACGTATTCCAGCATTTTTTGGGTAATTGTATAGTTGGCAATAACGCCTTCTTTCAAAGGACGAATGGCAACAATATTGCCGGGCGTACGTCCAATCATCTGGCGCGCCTCTTCACCTACGGCTAAAATCTTATTTTTGTCTTTATCAATTGCCACAACAGAAGGCTCATTCAAAACGATCCCCTTCCCTTTGATAAAAACCAAAATATTGGCAGTCCCCAAATCAATACCTATATCAACACTATTAAAAAACATTTTTTCACCCGCTTTTAATCATTCCCGCCAACACGTTTAATATCAGCGCCTAATCCCTGAAGTTTAGCTACTATTTCTTCATAACCGCGATCGATATGATAAATATCACAAATCTCGGTTGTCCCTTCAGCAACCAACCCAGCTAAAATCATTGCTGCCCCTGCACGTAGATCCGTTGCCCGCACCTGACAGCCTGTAAGCTTTGCCGGACCATCAACAACTGCACTGCGACCTTCGGCAGTAATACTTGCTCCCATACGGTTTAATTCCACCACGTGCATAAATCTATTTTCAAATACTGTTTCAGTGACTTTGCTGCGACCTTCGGCGATCGCCATCATTGCCATCATCTGTGCCTGCATATCTGTAGGGAAACCAGGATAAGGCAAGGTTTTTATGTCAATAGCCTTAAGCTTTTCTCCACCTACCACACGTACTCTGTCGACATCTTCTTCAACTGTTACGCCGGCTTCACGCAATTTGGCAATCAAAGGTTTCTGATGTTCTGTAAGAACATTCTCTACAACGATATCTCCGCCAGTCATAGCAGCAGCAATCATATATGTTCCAGCTTCAATACGATCAGGAATTACTGTATGATCAGCACCGTGAAGCTCTTTTACTCCTTCAATGCGGATAACATTCGTGCCTGCGCCACGGATCTTTGCTCCCATTTGATTCAGGTAGTTAGCCAGATCTACTATTTCAGGCTCTTCCGCAGGATTTTCCAAGATAGTAGTTCCTTCTGCCAAAGCGGCCGCCATCATCACATTTTCCGTAGCACCAACACTGGGGAAATCAAAGTAAATAGTAGTTCCAACTAACCCATTCGGCGCCGTAGCTTCAATATAGCCATGTCCCTGTTCTATTTTTACGCCAAGAGCTTCAAAACCTTTTAAATGAAGATCAATCGGACGTGTACCAATCGCACAGCCGCCAGGCTGCGAAATACGCGCCTTTCCTTTACGAGCCAACAATGGACCCATGACAAGAAATGATGCTCTCATACAGCGTACCAACTCATAAGGTGCTTCACAGGAAGTTATTTCCGTACTATCTATATTCAGTACATGGGGTTCACTGGCATCGACTTTGATACCAAGGCAATTTAAAACAGCACAAATCGTACGTACATCATCAAGAGCAGGAATCTCCTCTAAACGACTTGGGGTATTTCCCAAAATCGACGCAGCAATAATAGGCAATACAGCATTTTTTGCTCCACTAGTTTTCACAGAGCCTGTCAGACGATTACCGCCTTTGACAACTAATTTCTCCACCCAGATAGCCCCCTAAAAAATTCTATATTTATACAAAACAAGTTAATTCCATAAAATAAAACTTACTGTAATATTTTATCATTTTTGATGTACTTGTACAATGACTTTTAATGGTTTTGAAAAATTTCACATTTATCACAGTTTCTTCGCAAGTTTACAGCGTCAAAGTGTTATAATATTGATTAAAGGAGATGAAAAACTATGATAAATGCAGAAATAGAAGCTCGCGAGCTTCAGAACAAGCTTTCTCACATTTGCCCTGATGCAAAGATAGACTTCAAAATCCCTACTGCCAATGAAGCAGTGATCACAATCCATAACCCTAACGGCGGTTTGCCTATCAATATTTTCAGCAATGATTTTGATCACGAATTCAAAGTAATTTACTTCAAAACGCCGCGTTTTTTCCCTTCTAATCAAGACGGGATCGATGCTTTGCTTAAAGCAATTTCTGATTATATTACAGGTAAAATTGTTTATATGGACATTATCAGTACCAGTAATAACTCCTATCCGCATGACCGTCTGGTTTCTGTCAGCGAACTACCCGATGCTGATCTGGATCAGCTGGCACGTCTTTGCATCAACAAAGATCTGCTCAGCGAAAGTGAGCTGCGTTTTGAATTACAAGCCGGGTCCTCAGTTTGTATCAACTTCTGGGACCAGAGTAAAAATTTCTGTTATAAGATTCAAAATGGTAAAGTAATCAAAAAGTAAGCATCAATAAAAAAACTACCAATCAGCACCTGATTGGTAGTTTTTTTATTGACCCAGCCTCTGCCTGTCAGCCAGTATATTATAATAGGTTTCTTTTTCCATAATCTCACTGCGGATTTTTTTCTTTCTATCTTCATCAACACAGGCAGCCAAGCATTCGCGCAAAGCAGCAATATCCTGTTTCAGTTGAAACATCCTGTTACCGGTAATATTCATGATCGGATCGGACACGACACTCACCTTCCTTTACCTACAAGGATACTATACAACTAAATTTTTGGCAAGTAAAAACCCACTGCTGAAGCAGTGGGTTTTTATTGTAATTGTCCTGACTAATCAGCGACCGACTTTACTGGATGCCGAAAGACGAGTAATTGCTCTTCTAAGTGCCTGTTCAGCACGGTGGACGTCCAAATTCTCAGTTTTATTTGCCAAACGCTCTTCCGCACGCATTTTAGCTTCCTCTGCACGGGCCTTGTCGATATCGACAGCCAGCTCGGCGACAGTTGCCAAAACAGTACACTTATTAGCATTCACTTCCATAAAACCGCCACAGACAGCCACAAAACCTTCGGTACCATCAGACAAACGGTATTTCAACGGAGCAATCTCCAAACTGGCAATGACGGGAACATGATTCGCCTCAATGCCCATACCACCGTCAGTAGTACGGATGCCAATATATATGACATCCTCGGAGCTAAAAAGCATTTTATCCGGTGTGACAATTTCCAATTGCATACAATTAGCCATTATTCAGCCTTCATAGTCTCAGCTTTAGCAACGGCATCATCAATGGTACCAACCATATAGAAAGCACCTTCCGGCAAATCATCATGTTTGCCTTCCAGTATTTCTTTGAAGCCGCGGATAGTTTCTTTAAGCGGAACGTATTGACCAGGAGTGCCGGTAAATTGTTCAGCTACAAAGAATGCTTGGCTGAGGAATTTTTGGATTTTACGAGCGCGGGCAACAGTTACTTTGTCTTCCTCGCTCAATTCTTCCATACCAAGAATCGCAATGATATCTTGTAATTCTTTATAACGCTGCAGGATAGCTTGAACGCCACGAGCCACGTTATAATGCTCTTCGCCGATAACCAGCGGATCAAGGATACGGCTGGTGGAGTCGAGCGGATCAACTGCCGGATAAATACCAAGCTCTGCGATTTGACGGGAAAGTACCGTAGTAGCGTCCAAGTGAGCAAAAGTGCCCGCAGGAGCAGGGTCAGTCAAGTCATCCGCCGGCACATATACGGCCTGTACGGATGTGATGGAACCGGTTTTAGTGGAAGTGATACGCTCTTGCAGCGCACCGATGTCATTAGCCAAAGTAGGTTGGTAACCTACTGCGGAAGGCATACGACCGAGCAATGCGGATACTTCGGAACCAGCCTGGATGAAACGGAAGATGTTGTCGACGAACAGCAGTACGTCCTGCCCGCCGATATCACGGAAGTATTCAGCCATGGTCAAGCCAGTCAAACCTACGCGCATACGTGCTCCAGGCGGCTCGTTCATCTGACCGTAAACAAGTGCGGTCTTATCGATAACGCCGGATTCTTTCATTTCGCACCACAAGTCGTTTCCTTCACGAGTACGCTCGCCAACACCTGCGAATACGGAATAGCCACCATGCGCGGTAGCGATATTATGGATAAGCTCCATAATAATAACTGTTTTACCAACACCTGCGCCGCCGAACAGACCGATCTTACCGCCAAGAGCGTACGGAGCGATCAAGTCAACGACTTTGATGCCGGTTTCTAAAATTTTAGTTGTTGTAGCCTGTTGATCGAAGGTCGGAGCCGGTCTATGGATAGGCCAGTAATCGGCTGCGTCGACTTTCGTATCGTCGTGGTCAACAGTTTCACCCAACACGTTAAAGATGCGTCCCAGAGTACCTGGGCCAACCGGAACACTGATCGGTGCACCGGTATCAACAGCTTCCATGCCGCGAACAAGACCGTCGGTAGAGCTCATTGCTACAGCGCGGACTACATTGTAGCCGATATGCTGCATAACTTCGCAGGTAAGGTGGATTTTCACTTTACCTTCGTCAGTCGTACCGTCGATTTTGATAGCGTTCAGGATAGAAGGCATACTTTTCGGAGGGAATTCAATGTCAACAACAGGGCCAACAACTTGTACTATTCTACCAGTATTCAAGGTTTTAGCCTCCCTACGAATTCTTATTATTGTTTCAATGCTTCAGCGCCGCCGCAGATTTCGCTGAGTTCGCGGGTAATAAGCGCCTGGCGGGCCTTGTTATAAGACAGCTCCAGATTCTTGACCAGCTTGCCGGCGTTGTCGGTAGCGGAAGACATTGCAGTCATACGAGCGCCTAATTCACTGGCAGCAGATTGTACCAGAGCGGCGTAGATAACTGTTTCCAGATAACGCGGTGCCAAAACTTTCAGAATTTCTTCTGCTTCAGGAACGAAGAGATACTCAACACTCTTTTTCTCAGCACCGGCTTCCTGTTCCGGTGGTTCAACCGGAAGAATGATATCGCTTGTCGGGATTTGCGACAGAGCAGATTTAAACAGAGTGAAAACGATATGCAATTCATCAAACTGCATACCACCGAAGCGTTTAGCCGCATCGGTAGCGATAGTTACAGCATCGCTGTAGCTGGGCTTGTCGGAAAAACCGAAATGAGATTCGATAACATTATAACCGCGGCGGGTAAAGAAATCTTTTGCCCTACGGCCGCTGGTAATGATAACTACGTCACCCTCAATTTCGGAGATCTCAGCTACCGCTTTTTTCAAAGCATTGGTACTGTAAGCACCGGCAAGACCTTTATCAGAGCATATGACCAGATAGCCAACTTTTTTCACTTCGCGCTTTTGCAGCAGCGGGTGCTTTTTAGCGTCTAATCCTGCCAGCATGCCTTTATCGCAAACAATATTAGCCAAAACATCTTTGATCTTTAAAGCATACGGACGGCTGGAAGCAGCTTTTTCCTGCGCTTTACGCAAGCGGGCGGCAGCAACCATTTTCATAGCTTTAGTGATCTGACCGATGTTTTTGATGCCTTTCATGTGGCGATGAATCTCGCGTGCAGTAGCCATCAGTCAATCACCTACCTTCACTGGTAACGAAGGTTTCCTTGAACTCAACGATAGCAGCTTTCAAAGCCACTTCATTTTCGTCGGTGATTTTCTTTTCAGTGCGGATGGAATTGCCGATTTCAGGATGGTTAGCATCCATGAAGTCAAGGAATTCGCTTTCCAGACGGGTGATGTCTTTTACTGCAACATCGTCCAAATAACCTTTGGTACCAAGGTAGATAGCCATAACCTGTTTCTCTACCGGCAGCGGTACGTATTGCCCCTGTTTCAGAACCTCTGTCAAACGTTGACCACGATCCAGCTGTGCTTTGGTAGCTTTATCAAGATCTGAAGCGAACTGCGCAAATGCAGCCAATTCACGATATTGTGCCAAGTCCAAGCGCAGGGTCCCAGCAACTGATTTCATCGCTTTGATTTGAGCCGCGCCGCCTACACGGGATACGGACAAACCAGAGTTGATTGCCGGACGGATACCGGAATAGAACAATTCAGATTCCAGGAATATCTGACCGTCAGTGATGGAGATTACATTAGTCGGAATGAAGCCGCCAACATCGCCTGCCAGGGTCTCGATGATCGGCAGAGCGGTGATAGAACCGTTGCCGAGTTCTTTGTTCAGTTTAGCAGCGCGTTCCAGCAAGCGGGAATGCAAGTAGAATACGTCGCCGGGATATGCTTCGCGTCCGGGAGGACGGCGGAGCAGCAGGGACATGGCGCGGTATGCAACGGCGTGTTTGGACAAATCGTCGTATACGCAGAGCACGTCTTTGCCTTGGTCCATAAAGTATTCTGCCATGGTAACACCGGCATAAGGAGCCAGGTATTGCAGAGGAGCAGAATCAGCAGCAGTAGCTGCAACGATAATGGTGTATTCCATAGCGCCGTGTTGCTCTAAGGTACGAACGATACGGGCTACGTTGGAAGCCTTTTGACCGATAGCCACATAAATGCAGATAACGCCGAGGCCTTTTTGATTAATGATAGTATCAATAGCAACAGCAGTTTTGCCGGTGCCGCGGTCACCGATAATCAGTTCGCGCTGGCCACGTCCGATAGGAACAAGAGCATCGATACATTTGATGCCTGTTTGCAGAGGAGTATCAACAGATTCACGATCTGCAATACCATGCGCACCAGATTCTACAGGGCGTTTTTCAGCATAAGCGATCTCGCCTTTGCCGTCAATAGGAGCGCCGATAGCGCTGACAACACGGCCCAGCAAAGCTTCACCTACAGGAACGTCCATGATGTTGCCGGTACGGCGAACCAAATCGCCTTCTTTAATGAGGGTTTCGCCACCCATTAAAACGATACCGACAGAATCGGGGTTCAAGTTCAGAACCATGCCGGAAACATTGTTCGGCAATTCAACCAATTCGCCGGCCATAGCGTTTTTCATACCGATAACGGTAGCGATGCCGTCACCGATCTTTTCAACGATACCGACTTCTTCCAAATCAACATCCACATTGTAATTCTCCAGCTTTTCGCTGAGAGCATCCGTCATTGCTTCTGGTTTTTCCAAAGCATAATCATGAATATCAATACCATTCATGACTACTTCCATTTTCTTCAGTTTACGAAGTGCGGAAGCATCGTATACTTTATCACCAACTTGAACGATAATGCCGCCAAGAATAGAAGGATCAATATTTTTATTCAGGAAAATATCGCGCCCCAATTTCTCGGAAAGAATTGCAGAAATGGATTGATACTCATCTACAGTCAATTTTTTTGCTGTAGTAACTTTTACATCTAACAGTTCTTTAATTGAACCAAGATCAATTTTGAAGTCGGACAATTCTTGCTTAATTAAAGCAATATTTTCTTCACTCTTCATAATTGTACCAATCACCTCCGTATACCGGCTCTCATTCTTAATGCTATTCGCTTATAGCAATTGAATTTCGTCCGGCCTATTAGGAAGCAGGAAAATTATTGTTTCAAAACAGCATCAACAATATCGCCTGCTAATTTTTTGTCTTCTTCAGAACCTAATTTTTGTTCAACAATTTTGCTGGCAGCAATCAAGCTAAGGTTGATAACCTGCGCACGGATCTCACCCAAAGCCTGCTGTTTTTCGCGGGTAATAGCGTCTTTAGCAGATGCGATAGCCTGTTCTTGCTCAGCTTTGGTTTCAGCCATGATTTTATCATGAGCCGCTTGGGCAGTCCTGCGTGCGTTTTCAACAATTTCCTGAGCTTCCTGACGGGCAGCGGCCAATTTAGCAGCGTATTCGGCTTTAATACCTTCTGCGTCTTCTTTGGCTTTTTCTGCATTTGCCAGGTCGCCGGCAATTTTATTCTTGCGTTCTTCCATCATCTTCATCAATGGTTTGTAAGCAAATTTCGCAAGAACGAAAACGAGGAACAAAAAGTTCAGGATCTGCGCGATAAAAGTAGCGTTTACATTAACCAATTATAGCACTCTCCTTCTGTTTTCTCTATGCGAAATTATTTAATGAACGGGTTAGCAAATACAAGCACGATAGCGATAACGTAGCAAAGGATAGGCATGGATTCAACCAGGCCTACGGATACCAGCATGTTGGTGAAGAGTTTACCGGATTCTTCCGGTTGGCGAGCCATGGATTCAATAGCTTTGCCGCAAAGGTTACCATTGCCATGTGCTGCGCCAAGAGCAGCGCCAAAACCAATGAGACCTGCTGAGATCAAAGATGCAGCAGTAATGATAGCGTTTTCAGTCATTTCATTCATCCTTTCAAAATCACATAAATTTTTTAAAATCAGTGTTTCGACACATCATCAATCGTGATGTGCAAAAACAATTGCATAACTGGTCAGCGCCAGCATGGTAAAGATAAAGGCCTGTAAGAAGCCGATGAACAAGCTGAACATTACCCAGAATTCCGGAATAATCCACGGCGATAACTGGTAAAGAACGATCAGCAAAATTTCACCTGCCAGGATATTGCCGAATAGACGAAGGGCCATGGTAAGCGGCTTCGTAATTTCTTCCAGCAGATGCAGCGGGAAGAAAGCCAGAGAAGGACTAACAAAATGTTTGAAATGGCCTAAACCATTTCTGCTTACGCCAATGACATAAACACTGATTGCTACTGTCAGCGACAATGCGAAACAGGTATTAATATCATTAGTAGGCGAAGTCCAATGTACGCCAACTTGCGGAAGCATACCTATCTCATTGCCAATGAAAATGAACATGAAGAGGGTGATAATAAAAGGTGCCATATATGTACGGCCTTTCATCCCCAAAGTACCTTCCATCAATCCGTTCAGGAAGTCAATAAAAAACTCCATCGCGTTTTGCAGTCCGCTCGGAACCAGTTTCGGATTTCTAGCAGCAATAAAGAACAGTAGAAATACGATTGCCATTGTAATCCAAGTCATATACATGGTCTGCATATGAACGATAATCCCAGGTGCCCATTCTTTACCGAAATAATGAATGATCTCACTTGCGTGTTCAGCCTCCTGAGCCATAGCAGCTGCTTCAGTTACCATCTTTCACACTCCTTTCTTCACGTCTCCTTCTTATTCAGTCGGGACGCGATAAATGTTAAATTAATAATTAAAAATATATGTATCAGCAGAAATCCCATACATACTCCAAAAGCAGGGTATTTCAACTTTAACATCAAAACAATAATACTACCAGCCGAAAACAGACGATATAATTTATAGCGCCTCATGATTCCCAATCCCTTTTCAGGAAAGTTCACATATGGCAACGCCTTTTTTATTCCGGCAAGCATAATCATAGTATCCAAAAGTCCCATTACCACACCACGGAACAGCGCAATACCAAATTCACGATGACCAGCTATCAAAACCAGCCCTATGAAAGGCAATGAACAAATTGCCAGGCGCATAAGTATTTTATATGACCTTTGGACCAACAGAGGAGTCAGATCAAATTTCATCATAATTCCCTACTCCTCATCTTTATCAAGCATAACTGTATAAATCAATCGGAAAAAAGTTAAAAAAATCGTTACAATAGCCAAACTGATACAGGCTAAACGCCAAGTATGATCGTCGGTCTGGAAATAATCATCCAGCCAGTTGCCTCCCCAATAAGCAAGTACAAAATCAATCACTGCCATCATACCAAGCGAAGAAACTGTAGCTAGTGCATTAAGCATTTTTATATGTTCTTTGTCATTCTTATGTTTACTATCCATCCGCAGCCATACCTCAGATTTCAGATAATTTTGGGGCTACTTCAAATAGATATAATATAATTTTAAAATATTTCACAATTTATGTCTATCTTAATTAGGACTGAATTCAGATAAAATTTTGATGTCATAACCATTTTCATGCAAAATCTTTCTGATGATCCGCTCGCAGGCCCTGCCATCACCATACGGATTAGCAGCTTCAGCCATACTTTGATAATATTTACTATCATCCAACAACAGACTTGTTTCTCTCAATACATCATCATAAGCAGTGCCAACAAGCTTTACAGTACCTGCATCAACCGCTTCAGGACGCTCCGTAGTGTCACGAAGAACCAATACAGGTTTGCCAAGGGCAGGAGCTTCTTCCTGAATCCCTCCGCTGTCAGTCAGCACAATATCTACCTTCGCCATCAAATTGGCAAAAGGTTCATAATCCAATGGCTCAATCAAATGCACCTGCGCAAGCTTACCCAATTCTTCATCAACAATTTCTCTTACTTTAGGATTTTTATGGACCGGAAAAATTGCTTCAACATCAGGATGATTTTCTAAAACCTTTCGCAGAGCCTGATAAACATGCCGCATCGGTTCACCTAAATTTTCGCGGCGGTGCGTTGTAACTAAAATCAGGCGTTTTCCTCCTGCAAGAGCTTTCTGCAATCCAGAGTCCGTAAACCGGTAATCAGCTTTAACTGTAGTCTGCAACGCATCAATTACCGTATTACCAGTCACTACGATTGCCGCCGGATCAATATTTTCTTTCAGCAAATTATTCTTACTGGTAGAGGTAGGAGCAAAATGTATATCAGCAATGGCTCCGGTAAGTTTACGATTCATTTCTTCAGGATACGGAGAAAATTTGTTTCCTGTCCGCAGTCCGGCTTCTACATGCCCCACTGGAATCTGGGCATAAAAAGATGCCAAAGCCCCGACAAAGGTCGTAGTTGTATCACCATGCACCAGCACCATATCAGGCTGTGCCTCTGCCAATACGTCCTTTAATCCTGCCAAAGCCCGGCCAGTAACGTCATATAAAGTTTGTCCAGCGGTCATGATATTCAAATCATAATCCGGCTTTATTGCAAATAACTGCAGCACTTGGTCCAACATTTCGCGGTGCTGCGCCGTCACAGCTACGATTGGTTCAATAAAATCAGGGTATTTCTGCATTTCCAAAACTAACGGACACATTTTGATTGCTTCCGGACGCGTACCGAAAACTGTCATTAGCTTGATTTTTTTCACGACTTCGTCTCCCAACTATTCAATACGGTATGAAATGGATTACCAAATCAGCTTACTGAGATTAATAATTAACGATCGTTCAAAATACCTATCTTTTTCGCACCGAAAACTACGGCTGTAATAATAAGCGCTATAATTATTACCGCATAATAACCGCCAACCTCGGTCAGCAATACTGCAGCAATACCAAGTATAGCACTGATGATATACATCAGTAAAACAGCCTGACGCTGCGTCATTCCCATTGCCAGCAGTCGATGGTGCAGGTGTCCTTTATCCGGCTGGAAAATTGGTCTGCCATTCGTGTAGCGGCGTACAATAGCAAACGCAGTATCCATAATCGGCAAACCTAAAGCTATGGCTGGCACAATCAAAGCTATTGTAGCCGCACTTTTAACAGCGCCAAAAATAGAAATAGCCGCTAACATATAGCCGATAAACATACTGCCGGTATCACCCATAAAAATTGTTGCCGGATTAAAATTATAACGCATAAAACCTACAATACCGCCAGCCAAGGCAGCTGTAATTACAGCAACAGGATAAAATCCCTGCTGAATAGCTACCAGAATTACAGTTATTGATGCGATACCAGCGACTCCGGCTGCCAATCCATCCAAACCATCCATCAGATTGACAACATTGGTAAAACTTATTACCCAAAAGATCGTAAACGGTATCGACAGATACTCCAGATAAAAATACCCACCCCAGGGATTATTAAGCCATTCTATACGAATGTCAAACAACACCAATACGGCTGCGGCAGCAATCTGCCCCAACAGCTTAACCTTTGCCGGCAGCTGATAAACATCATCAATAATGCCGACTATCAGAATCACCGTACCGCCAAGCAAAAGCGCCATTACATCCTTAGACAAATGCATGCTGCATAAAACAGCTACTACAAACCCAAGGTAAATGGCCAGACCACCCAATCGCGGCATGATGCCTTTATGAACTTTTCTTCCGTCAGGCTTATCTAATGCACCTATACGAAAAGCCAATTTTTTGACATAAGGTGTCAAAAGCCAACTGGTAAAAAGAGCTATCACAAAAGCTAAAATATACACTTGCAATTATTCACCTCATAGCGTTCAAAGCCGCTTATTTATACCTAAAAATTCTACATTCTTCTTATAAAGGTCATTCTTGTGTAATAGTATATCAAAAAAATACCATTTTGAACATTTTTTCTTTGATTTTTTTGTTGCGAAAGCAACATTTTCAGGAAAAAATAAATACAGCAACTGCCAATGCCTTTAAAAAGCACCGCAATGCTGTATTTATTTTAATCTTCATCGTGCAGTATCGTTACCTTCATATTGGCAGCTTTCAACATCTCCTCAGCCAATTTATCAGGATAAGGATTTGCATAAACAATCCGCTCAATACCAGCATTGATCAATATTTTAGTACAGACAACACACGGCTGATGAGTACAATACAACGTACCTCCGTTAACGGATACGCCATGATAAGCGGCCTGAACAACGGCATTCTGCTCAGCATGGATACCGCGGCATAATTCATGCATTTGTCCGGAGGGTACTTTCAATTGTTCACGCAGGCAACCTGTCACCGAGCAATGCTCAAGTTTAGAAGGCGTACCGTTATAACCGGTAGCCACTATCTGTCTGTTCTTGACGATAACAGCACCGACGCTGCGACGCAGGCAAGTGGAGCGCTTGCTTACTACCTGGGCTATCTCCATAAAATAATTGTCCCAGTCAGGCCTGTTATCATACATCAATGTGTACCAAAAATACGATCACCGGCATCGCCAAGTCCGGGAACGATATAACCATGTTCATTAAGTTTTTCATCTAAGGCGGCAGTATAAACTGGCACATCAGGATGCTCATCATTCATAACCTTTACTCCTTCAGGAGCTGCCACCAAACACATAAAACGAATATTTTTTAAACCGCGCGCCTTCAGCATCGAAATCGCAGCAGCAGCGCTGCCTCCGGTTGCCAGCATCGGATCAACCACAATCGTCACGCCATCTTTATTATCAGGAAGTTTGCAGTAATATTCAATCGGCTTTAAAGTTTCTTCATCACGATATAAACCAATAAAACCTACCCGTGCATCGGGAATCATCTTCAATACGCCTGTCAGCAATCCTAAACCAGCTCTTAAAATAGGCACAACAAAAATATCGCCGGCTACTTTATAACCTGTAGTTTTAGCTACCGGAGTGGCAACTTCAACTTCCTGCAACGGCAGATTCCTAGCCACTTCATAAGTCATAAGCATTGCTATTTCATCCAGACATTCACGAAAATCACGTGAAGAAGTATGTTCCGCACGCATTTTAGTAATTTTTTGTTTAATAAGCGGATGATCTACAACTGTAACTTGCATCATTAAAATCTCCTTCCTGAATTTAGAAGCCGGGATACATAGGATATTTAGCACATAAACCCGCTACCCTAGCTGCCGCTTCCTTATGTTTTTCCTCATTTTCAGGATTATTCAAAACTAAACCAATGATTGCGGCAACCTCACGCATATCCTCCTGTTTAAAACCGCGTGTAGTGACGGCAGCAGTACCCAACCTGATACCACTTGTAACAAAAGGACTTTCAGGATCAAACGGAATCGTATTCTTATTGCAGGTTACACCAACCTCATCTAATAAATGTTCTGCTATCTTACCAGTCAGCTTCTGACCGCGTACATCAACCAGAATCAGATGATTATCAGTACCTCCTGAAACAATACGGAAGCCTTCTTCCTGCAAAGCTTCCGCGAATACTCTGCAATTATCAAGAATATTCTGCTGATATACTTTAAATTCAGGTTTTAACGCTTCACCAAAAGCAACTGCCTTGGCAGCAATAATATGCATCAAAGGACCACCCTGAATACCAGGGAATATTGCCTTATCAATAGCTTTAGCATACTGTTCCTTACACATAATCAGGCCGCCGCGCGGACCGCGCAGTGTTTTGTGTGTAGTTGTCGTAACGATATCCGCATAAGACACAGGGCTGGGATGTAAACCAGCGGCTACAAGTCCGGCAATATGCGCAATATCAACCATCAGTAAAGCACCGACACTATGCGCTATCTCTGACATACGTTTAAAATCTATGATTCGGGAATAGGCGCTGGCACCAGCAACGATAATTTTAGGTTTTGTTTCAGCAGCAGTTTGTGCCAAAGCATCGTAATCAATAGTCTCAGTATCATGATCAACACCATAAGGAACTACGTTATAATAACTGCCGGAAATATTTACTGGCGATCCATGTGATAAATGTCCACCCTGAGACAGATTCATTCCCATGATAGTATCACCTGGCTTCAGAAAGGCAAAATAAACAGCAGTATTTGCATTAGCGCCAGAATGTGGCTGTACATTGACATGATCAGCACCGAATAGTTTCTTTGCACGTTCTATAGCCAGTATTTCCACTTTGTCGACATATTCACAGCCGCCATAATACCGATGTCCGGGATACCCCTCAGCATATTTATTAGTCAGAACAGTACCCATCGCCTCCATTACTGCAGGAGAAACAAAGTTTTCGGATGCGATCAATTCTATTTTATTTCTTTGCCTGCCAAGCTCCTCGCCAATAGCAACATTAATTTCAGGATCGACAGCAGCTAATTTTTCCAGATTCATAATTACTCCCTCCAAATCAATATTTTATCTTGGGTATTTGGCACGTTCTCCACCGATTAAAGGCGGACGCGTCCATGCCGCGGTGAGCACAGCCTCGCCGATCTTAGATTCCGACAAACGTACAGGTACGGCAACTCTTTTAAGATGCATACCTATCAGCGTCTGCCCTATATCAAGGCCCGCATGAGCCGAGATTGCTTCAACTATAATTGGTTCCACAAAATTTTCATATGCTGCTGTCGCCATTGCGCCGCCTGCATGCTGTACAGGCCGCACAGTAACTTCCTGCCAGCCATACTTCTCTGCAGCATCCCTTGTCGTAACCAAAGCACGGTTCAAATGTTCACAGCACTGGATCGCTAAAAAAACTCCATGCGCCTCAGTCACCTTAATTAATGCGGCAAACATCGCCTCAGCAACTTTCATGGAGCCCGCAGTACCTATTTTATCACCAATCACTTCGCTGGTACTGCAACCAACAACTAAAACCTGCCCTGCTTTGACCGCACCTATTTGCAACAGCTCCTGTGCCGCAGCAGTTACCTGTGCAGCTATTTCTGCAGTATGCATTACCGCATCGCCTCCAGGGCAGCTATTTTGTCAACACGACGTTCATGACGTCCACCTGCAAATTCACCCTGCAGCCAGGTATCTGTTATCATTTCTGCCAGTCCCACGCCAATAACGCGCTCACCCATACACAGCACATTTGCATTATTATGCTCACGGCTCATTTGGGCAGAAAATACATCGCCGCACAAAGCCGCTCTGATACCGTGAATTTTATTAGCAGCAATAGAAATACCAATACCAGTACCACAAACCAAAATACCCCGTTCGGCTTCGCCTGTATTAATAGCCTGACAGACTTTAGCCGCATAATCGGGATAATCTGTAGATTCTTCCGTATAAGTACCACAATCAAGCACTTCAATACCTTTAGCAGTCAGATACTCCCTGATATGATTTTTTAAATGGATCCCGCCATGATCACTGCCAACCGCGATTTTCATATAAGTCACCTCTAAATATTTTCTATACACTTTTTATGTTTTAAACAAATTAAATCATAATGTTATTTTAACATAAATTCAGGCAAAAGCGTACCGCTTTTTGAACAAAGCCTTCCGTTGACTACGGTCACAATTTGATAACCTGCCGCCTTACGAAGTCTGTTCATTACTGCCAGCCCCAAACCGTCTTCACTGACACCCTCAGCAAAAATCATCTGTACATTCTGTTTATCGAAACCACGCAGCAGACTATAAAGCTTTTCTGCAAGGCTTTCAATATCATGCCCCCACGAGCTTACCAAGATATTTTCAGTTTCAGGAATATGAACAGCAATTTTTTCACTGCATAAAACGCCTGTTTTAATGCCCTGAGCGGCAGTCGCCGTCACTATAGGCAGCATATTGCTGATAGCTTCACCTTCAAATAAATACATTGCTGCCTGCGGAGCATAGTGCCTATATTTCATCCCAGGTGCTTTAGGTTTAAAATCACCCTTTCCTTCAAGCGCCGGATCAATCTCTACTGCTCCTAAAACTTCTTCCAACATTTCACGGGTAATTCCGCCAGGACGTAATATCATCGGTACTGCTGAAGTCGTATCTACTACAGTCGATTCGACACCAATACCACAACTGCCGCCGTCAATTACACCAGCTATTTTCCCCTGCATATCGTCCCAAACAGCAGAAGCGTCCGTAGGACTTGGTTTACCAGAAATATTCGCTGAAGGAGCTGCTATAGGGCGACCTGTCTCTTTGATAAGCCTTGCTGCTATAGGATGCGAAGGCATTCTTACACCTACTGTATCTAACCCGGCACTGACCTCGTCAGGTATCAAATCAGACTTAGCTACGATCAAAGTCAGCGGTCCTGGCCAAAATGACTGCATCAATGCCCGGGCATTAGCAGTAAGTCCACTTGTCAGCGGCAAAATATCCTCTACTCTGGCAATATGTAAAATCAAAGGGTTATCAACCGGGCGTCCTTTGGCTGCAAAAATTTTAGCCACAGCTGTACCATTCAGTCCGTCAGCACCCAGCCCATACACAGTTTCCGTAGGAAAAGCAACTACTTCGCCCTGCCTCAATAAACAACCCGCCGCCTTTAAAATTTCTGTTTCATTATCAGCTTGTAAATTCCAGTAAATGGTCTGCATAATAAGTACCTTCTCTCGTCGCAAAAACCATACGTTCTATTTCTGCATAATCCTTACGCACTGCCGTTACTATTAGTCCAGCCTGGCGGCATAACTGACAAACCGACTGCGCCTGATCGATGCCAACTTCAAAAGCCAGCAACCCGTCCGGCTGAAGCCATATTTCACATCCGGAAACGATTCTTCTATAAAAATCAAGTCCGTCAGC
>OGLT01001014.1_pt1 | contig 16955 bp, 16 predicted proteins | sample 1572911 | NCBI WGS metagenome assembly OGLT01 (sample SAMEA2582014, study PRJEB24529) | metagenome | biome: Human gut stool | place: China | collected 2011 | reverse complement strand
ACACCCCACTTGTTAGATAGTATATCATACTGTCTAACAAATGGGGTGCAGTTCACAGCGGCTTTTTCGGGGACTTGACTTCGTTCATGAAAATGCGTTCCTCCGATCATTGAAATTTCCGGCAGGAAGTGCATACAAACGGGAAAAACTGAACGTAGCAAAAAGCCGGAGTTTTTGCTACGCTGAAAGAAGAGACGGGCGGTCGAAACCGCCCGGAACTTAGATTAGTTTGGAGTATAACACGGGAAAATATCCCTGTCCAGTACCCAAGATAAGAGTTTACAGTTTGGATACAAGGAGGTTACAGTTATGAAAAAAACGACAAAGGCGGCTATATTCGTCACGGCTGCGGCGGCACTCTACGGCGCGGCGGCCTACGGCGTGACGAGAACGCTCATGGACGTCGCGATGAAGCGCGAAGCGCCCAAGGCGTTCAAAAACAAGGGCAGCGCCCAGCTCACGGGCGAAAAGCGCGACGAGTCTTACCGCGAGGCGCAGCGCGCCGCCGCGAAAAAGCTCGCCTCTTCGGAAACGGAGACGGTACTGCTCGAAAACCGCGAGGGTTTGACGCTCGTGGGCCATCTTCGTGAATGCGAAAAGGCCAAGCGCCTTGTGATCGCGTTTCACGGCTGGCGCTCAGCGTGGTACCGCGATTTCGGCCTGCTCGCGGACTTTTTAAGCCGCGAGCAGTGCAGCGTGCTCTATGTGGAGCAGCGCGCGCAGAACGAGAGCGAGGGTGACTACATCGGCTTCGGCCTGACCGAGCGCTACGACTGCGTCGACTGGGCAAACTGGGCAGCCGAACGCTTCCCCGGCCTGCCCGTTTACCTTATGGGCGTGTCGCTCGGCGGGGCGACGGTGCTCATGGCCGCAGGCGATATTCTCCCCGCCGTGGTGCACGGCGTGATCGCCGACTCGGCCTACACCTCGCCGCGTGCGATCTGGCAGCACGTGATGGGGAAGAACCTGCATCTTCCTGTCCGCGCAGCAACCGTCATTGCCGATCTTCTGTGCCAGAAGAGACTGAACGCCTCGTCCGGCAGCTACTCCACCGTCGAGGCGCTCAAAAATACCGATGTTCCGATCCTGCTCATTCACGGCGAGGACGACCACTTCGTCCCGCTCAAAATGGCGTTTGAAAACCGCGACGCCTGCGCCGCGCCCTGCAAGCTGCTCGTCGTGCCCGGCGCGGACCACGCGATGAGCTACTATATGGGCCGCGGAGCATACGAGGCCGCCGTGCGCGCCTTCTGGGAGCATTTTGACAAGTGAGGGGCCACCCTCACTTGTTTTCGCTTTCCTGCTCAAGGCGGGCAAAGCGCCTCGAGGGGCGGTAGAAGAGCACCGCGCCGCAGATCAGGATCGCCGTTGCGCAAAGGCTGATGGGATAGACCCACATGACGGTCTGGAACGTCATGCTCATCGGGAAGACGAACTTGACCCATGCGATGCGGATACCGCACACGCCGAGCATCGTCAAAAGCGCGGGCGCGAGCGAAATGCCGAAGCCGCGCAGATACCCGGAGAGTATTTCGTAGATCAGGCAGAAAACATACGCCGGCAGGATCGTCGCAAGGCGAATATAGCCGATGGCAATGACCTCGGGATCGCTGTTGAAAATAGCGAGCAGCGACCTTGCGCTCAGCAGCAGGACAACGACCGAGACAAATGTCGCGATGGCTCCCTCCAAAAAGCTGAGCTGCATCGTCTTCTTGCAGCGCTTGATCTGCCCTGCGCCGTAGTTCTGGCCGACAAAGGTCGTGCAGGCCTGCGAAAACGAGTTGAGCACGTCGTAGGCGAGAATTTCCACATTGAACGCCGCGCTCGACGCCGCGATCGCCACCGTGCCGAGGGTGTTGATGGCCGACTGGATGACGATGTTGGCGAACGAGAACACCGCGCTCTGCACGCCCGCGGGAAGGCCGATGCTCAAAATGCGCTTCAAGCTCGCGCCGTCGATGCGCAGCGCTTTCCGCTCCACGCGCACGCATTTATCCGTGCGCGTCAGGCGGACGTAGAGCAGTGCCGCGCTCACGGCGTTGGCCGCCACCGTGGCGATGGCGACGCCGTTGACCGTCATATGCAGCACAATGACGAAAAAGAGGTTCAGCAGCACGTTCAGCACACCCGAGACCGCAAGCGCCGCGAGCGGCACTTTCGTGTCGCCGATGCTGCGGAAGATCGCGGCCTCAAAGTTGTAGAGCAATATCACCGGCATGCCGAGAAGATAAATGCGCAGATACAAAAGCGCATAGGGGAACACGTCCTCCGGCACATTGAGAATACTCAAAAGCGGCGAGGCGATGAGCTGACCAAGCAGCGCGACCGCTGCGCCGCCGCACACAGCGAACACAATGGCCGTGTGCACCGCGCGCTTGACGGCATTGTCGTCGCGGCAGCCGATGGCGTTCGCGATGACGACATTCGCGCCGAGCGCGATGCCGATGAAAAGGTTGACGATGAGGCCGATGATCGGGCCATTCGCGCCCACCGCCGCGACGGCGACTGTGCGCGCATCGCCCGTGAAGTTGCCGACGATGGCGACGTCCGAGGCGTGGAAGAGCTGCTCCAAGATCGCCGTGGCCGCGACCGGCAGGGCAAAGAGCGGCAGCTTATTCCAGATGGAGCCGTGCAGCATGTCGATCTCATGCTTTTTGACTGTAGTTCCCATGATCTCTCTCATTTCTTTCTGTTTTCCGCTTGACCGAGCACCAGTATAGTGCCGCCGCGGCAAAATGGCAAATGTTTTTTGCGTGACCGCCCTGTCAGCATTGACAGGACGGTCGTTTCGCTGTAATATAAGGCCCGCTGACGGCAAATTTCCCAAAAATATGAGGATTTTTTATGGATTATTACCTTTTGACCGATCTGGCCGCGCGCGTCGGCTATCATCTGGCGCTCAGCGGGGCGGAGACGTTCCGCGTCGAAGAGACGATACGCCGCATCATCGGCGCCTACGGCATTGAATGCGAGACCTTTTCCATCCCCAACTGCGTGATGGTCAGCCTCGAGGCGGCCAACGGCAAGCCTTTGATGGTGATGAAGCGAGTTGGCTTTCACGGCAATGACCTCGAGTCGGTGGAAAAGCTCAACGCGCTCTCGCGCCGCATCTGCGCCGAAACGCCTGACCCGAGCGTCGCCGCGCAGTGGCTCGACGAAACGCTCAAGGGGCGGCGGCACTACTCCGTGCCCGTTTATTACCTGGGCAATTTCTGCGCCGCGGCGGGCTTTTGCCCGGTGTTTGGCGGCACGCTGCGCGACAGCCTGTTCGCGGGCCTTCTGGGCCTCATCATCGGCTTTGTCTCGCGCCAGATGGACAGGCGCGAGACGAACCCGTTTTTCAGCACCATCGTCGAGGCGTTCGCCATGGCGGTGCCGGCGTATCTCGCCGCGGGCTTCCATCTGGTCGACTATATCGACTTTGTCATCATCGGCACCTTAATGATCTTGGTCCCCGGCCTTCTCATCGACCTCCATGCGCGACATCATTTACGGCGATACGAACTCCGGCATCAACCGCATCGTGCAGGTGCTTCTCTCGTCGTTCGCCATCGCGCTCGGCACGGCGGCGGCATGGCGCGTCACGTCCGGCGTATACGGGCTGACGGTCTCGTCCGGCTCGGCGAGCTATCCCGCCTGGGTACAGGCCGTGATGATCTTCGTCGCCTGTACGGGCTTTTTCATCCTCTTCAATGTGCACGACTGGGGCAGCATTCTCTGCGCGCTCGGCGGCGTGTTCACATGGATGACGTACCTGCTCTGCCGTGATCTGGGCATGAGCATTTACAGCATGAATTTCTTCGCCGCCGTCGTTTCGGCGCTTTACGCTGAAATCTTGGCGCGCTCGCGCAAATACCCCGTCACGTCGTACCTCGTCATCTCGCTCCTGCCGCTGGTGCCGGGCGCGGGCATTTACTACACGATGAGCCTCGGCCTGGGCGGCGATGTGCAGGCCGCGGTGCACAAAGGACTTGAGACCGCGGGCGTCGCGGGCAGCATCGCCGTGGCGATCCTGCTGGTGTCCACGATCTTCCGCCTCGTCACCGCGCAGAACGGAAAAAGCAGAAAGTAGTGTTCGAAAAGTAAAAACTGCCGCCCGTTTGGGCGGCAGTTTTTTATTGCAGTGCGTCAATGTAAGCGTTCAGCGCGGCAAAATCGCCGCGGGGATAGGCGTTCAGGTCGCGGTTTTTCGCGTTGATGAGACAGTCGGTCAAAAGAAACACATCCATCCCGACCTCGCGTGCGGCCATGTCCTCGGTCGCGTCGTTGCCGACCATCAGGCACTCCTCCGGCTTGACGCCGAGCGTGCGCGCGACCTCGAGGTAGTAAGCAGGATTCGGCTTGCAGAAAGTCGAGGCCTCGTAGGTCGTGTAAATTTCAAAATCCTCCGGCACAAGGCCCGCCCAGCGGATGCGGTTCTCCGTCGCCATGTGGGGAAAGATCGGATTCGTCGCCAGCGCAACGCGGTAGCCGCACTCTTTGAGCTTATGGACCGTCTCCACCGACGCGGGATTAAAGCCGCAGATGTCGCGCGCGGCGTTGAACTCATTGGCGTAGAAATCCTCGAAAAGGCCCTGGTCGCTTTGGCACTTTTCCTCGCCGTAGATCGCCGCGAACTTCTTCCAGAGGGCCTGCTCGTTCGTGCAGCTGCCGTCGTTTTTGACCATGGCCGCCGTGCCCGCCCAAATGGCGTCGACGAGGGATTTGGGCTCGTAGCCGTAGGGCGCAAGCTTTTTGGCGAGGAGCTTGAAGTATCCGGTCGTGAACGCCTCCTGATCCATCGGCAGCAGCGTCCCGTCCAGGTCGAATAAAATGGTCGTGATGTTCAATGCGCTTCTCCTGTTCATGCAAAGTAAGTCCATCATAGCCGTTTTTGAGGAGAATGGCAAGAGCCTGGGCAAAGGATGCCCGCTTACTCGCCGCGCTCTTTCAAAAGGTCGATGATCTTCTGAAGGCCGAGAAACGCCATGCCGGTCAAAAATGCGGGAGCCCAGCATCGCAGCGCGTCGGAAAACACGAAATGCCACGAGATGGTGTTCGGCCCCGACGCATAGCCTTGACTGCCGACGGACAGGCCGAGCAGGAACCCCACAATCCAAATGACGACCGTGAGCTTGCCGAAAAAGTCGTCGTCCACAAGGCGGCTCACGCCGCCGCTCTTGCGTTTTTGATTCGGGTAAAGCAGCTCGTTCGGATCGGTCGCGAGCGCGTCGCTGATGTGCACCAGCATGTCAAGGTCCGGGTAGGAATTGCCGCGCTCCCAGCTTGAAACGGTCTGGCGGGCGACGGAGAGCTTTTCCGCGAGCGCGTCCTGCGAAAGGCCTGCCCTTTTCCGCAGCCGCCGCAGGTTGGAACTGAAATCAGACATAGATCGACCTCCCTTGCTGCTCACATCATAGCAAAAAAGCCACGAGCAGACAAGCAAAGGTTCTTTGCGGGCGGCGTAGAATGAAAAAGCCTCGTAGAGTTTCGTGCCGCGCACGGCACGAAATAAATTCAAATTCGTTTTCTGCCGCGACAGAAGGTGAATTGCCGCAGAGCGGCAAGAGAAGCTGCTCTGAGGTGTTTATTTGCCCCGAGGATTTTAATTTCTAACGGAATCCAAAAAAAGAGACAGCTTAAAGCCATCTCTTTTTTGGTGCCTCGTCGGGGATTCGAACCCCGGACACCCTGCTTAAAAGGCAGGTGCTCTGCCAACTGAGCTAACGAAGCATATTCTATTCCAAACCACCGAAGCGGTAAAAATCTGGCAGGGATGGCTGGACTCGAACCAGCGAATGAGGGAGTCAAAGTCCCTTGCCTTACCGCTTGGCTACACCCCTATTGGGAAGAGAGGGCTGGGGCCAAATCCCATCCCTCTCTTTTTGTGGGGTGGGTAAAGGGACTCGAACCCTCGACACCCGGAACCACAATCCGGTGCTCTAACCAACTGAGCTACACCCACCACATATTCTGTATCCGTGCGATATTTGCTGCTTTGCTGAGGGACGCCTTGTAAATGGTACGCCAGGAGGGATTCGAACCCCCGGCCTACTGCTTAGAAGGCAGTTGCTCTATCCAACTGAGCTACTGGCGCAAATTGAATGGAGCAGGTGACGGGAATCGAACCCGCATCCCCAGCTTGGAAGGCTGGTGCCCTAGCCATTGTGCTACACCTGCATGCGCCCTCCGCAAAAATCGTCAGCTCTGTTATAATAGCATCAGTGTCCCGTTTTGTCAACGTTTTTTCAGAATTTTTCTGCACTTTTTTATGTTATCTGAGTAGAGCATACAAAAGCCTTGCACCGTCAGCACTTTCCGGCCGCGCGAACGCGCCGCACAGCCGCTCAGGATGCCACTGCACGGCAAAGACGGGGAGCGTCCTGTGGCCGACGGCCTCGACCGTGCCGTCCTCCGCGCAGGCGAAGACCTGAAGCCCCGTCCCCAGCCGCCAGACGGCCTGATGGTGTGCACTGTTGACCGTGCAGCGCGTGCCGTACAGCTCGCGCAGAAGGCCCGGCGCGGTGTTGATGGCATGCAGCCGGTCAACGCCGTCAATTTGACTGTGGCTCTCGATGTGCTGACGCAGCGTGCCGCCAAAATAGACGTTGAGGACTTGCAGCCCGCGGCAGATGCCGATGACAGGCTTTCCCGCGCACAGGAAGTTGTCAATCAGCGTGAGCTCACGCGCGTCGCGTGCTTCGTCGAGGTCTTCCGAGCCGTTCAGCGCTTGACCGTAAAAGCGCGGGTGCATGTCGCCCCCGCCGGGCAGCAGCAAAACGTCCGCGTGCTCCGGCGTTTCGGCGAGCGGCGCACCGACCAGCGCGAGCGCATTTATGTAATTTTTCAGGCGTACCGATAAATAGACAGTCTTCATACGCACAGAATATGCCCCGAATGCGAAAAAAGACCTTGCAAGACGCAAAAAGTTATGGTATAATAGTTTGGCTGATAACAGCGAACTGGATACGCAGCGGTATCGAAGTGGTCATAACGGGGCTGACTCGAAATCAGTTTGAGGGAAACCTCACGAGGGTTCGAATCCCTCCCGCTGCGCCAAGGAAAAACCTCTTTTGTCTGTTACGGCAAAAGAGGTTTTTCGTAAAGAGAGGGACTGAAAATGCTGATTGACAGTTCGATCGCACAGGCATATATCGAGAGCAGCTGCGTCGACGCTTTTCGTGCTTCATGGCTCTTTGAACACACCTCGGTTTCGTCAGATCTTGGCAGGAATGCATTTACTCCGCCGCCTGAGGATCTTGCTCTCCGAGAGACTGTGCGCAAGCTCGAACGCCGTATCTGTGAAGCGGCTGCGCACTTTGTCCCCGTCAACCGCCCGATTTGGGACGCGCTTTTCCCCGATTGGGAAGCGGTACAGCCGACACTTGATTTGATCGTCGGTTATCCCGAGCCTTACGACGCCGTTGCGGCACACTCGCCCGACGGGCAGGCACATCTCATCTTTGACCTCATCCGTTGGTGCAATTATGCGGAGCTCGACCAGCTCGACAGCATCATTCGTAATCTGCTGACGCATGAGATTACGCATCTCTTGATTGGACACCGCTATCCGGCGGCAGATGCCGCATTGGAAAGTACAGACTATTTGAGAAGATTGGATGCTTACACATTTCATGAGGGATTCGCCCATCTTCTCTCCTATCAGGCGACAGAAATCGACTGTGTGGACTGGCATACACCGCAGCTTACCGAGGTCGCAGCAGCAAGCCGTGCCAAACTGCGCCTCGCGCTTACGGAGACGGACCCAGACAGGCAAAGGCAGTTTCTTGAAGAGGCGGTCTGCGGATCGTACTATGAAAAGTTTGCCTGTATGTGCGGTATGCTGTATCTGGCAGACCGATGGGAAACGCAGGGAATCGACGGCCTGCAAAGCGCATTTGCGGACTATCACGGCTTTGCTCAAAGGGCCTTGAGCATTCGAATTTGATTGCAAAAGAGGAAGAGACGCGAATGCGTCTCTTCCTCTTTGTTTTACACCTTCTCCCGCTTCTGCCGCCAGAGGTTGATCGCCAGCATGACCGCGGCGTAGATCAGCGCGGCGGCGAGGATAATGAGCGAGAAGTCGCGCTGCATCTGGTAGCTCGTCGTCGTGAAACCCTTGACGAGTAGATGACCGGCAAGATAGCTTGCGGGAATCAGCGCGAGATAGCCGAACGCTTTGCCCGTTTTCTTCCTGCGGCAGGCGAAAAATGCAATACCCAACGTAATAAGGAGTGCTAACGATAGCAAAACGTAATAGCCCAACGCCAGCCGCGGCAGAGAAATGATGCCGCCGTTCATGCTGCCGCAGAGCAGCACATCGTCCTGACCGTTGTTCTGGGAATAGTAGACCGCCGCGCAGTTCGCGGCGTCGAGCGTGAAGAGCGTGCGCGCGGACTCCGCCTTGGCGAGCACGCCTTGCAGTGCGTCCGCCTCGCGCTGTGTGCGATCATTTGCGCTGTGTGTGTTCGGGGCGCCCCCGGTTTTGTCGAATGCGCCGCGCCATGTGTCGAGCGGCGTGCGCCATGCGGTGATGAAGTAGATGGTTTTGCCGCTGTTGGGGTCCTGCGTGTTCGTGACCTCTGCGCCGGAGACCGGCACGAGCAGGCTGACGGAGATGCTCTCCGCGCCGCTGAGATCAGAAAGCCCCTCCGCTGCCGAGCCGTCGTCCGCGAGCGCGCTGGGCGAGCGCGAGATCGCCCACTCTGTCTCGCTGTACGGCAAATACTGCGGCGCGGTGAGATACGCGAATCCCGCCGTCGCCAGCGTCAGCGCAAGCGTGACGGCCAGCAGCACGGCGGTCAGCTTCTTGCGTCGAAGCTGCCGTTTCAAGTCACGAAGCGGCTGCGCGCTGACGGGCGCGGGCTTCACGTCCGCCTTCAGCGCGTCGAGCTCGGCGCGGCAGGCCGCGCACTGCGCTAAATGCCCGTCCACAAATTCCTTCGTCTCCTCGCGCAGCATATCCTCCTCATAGAGCGGCAGAAGATCCTGCACGATGCTGCAAGTTTTGTCCATTTCAGTCGTCCTCCAATCCCTCGCGGATCATGCGCTTGGCGCGGTGATACGTCACGCATGCCCAGTTTTCCGTCTTGCCGAAGAGCGCGCCGATGTCGCGGAAGCTCTTCTCGCCGTACACACGCCACATGAAGACCTCCTTGTACGGCTCTCTGAGCGCGTGCAGCAATTCCTGGATGCGCGCGGCCTCGCTGTGATCTTCTAACTCCTCCTCGTGGCTCTCCTCGGCGATCCGGCAGCCTTCGAGCGGGGCAAGCCGCTTCTCGCGCCGCAGGTGCGAATAATAGAGATTCTTCGCGATCTGGCACAGCCAGACGCGCACGCTGCACTCGCCCCGAAAGCGGTCGAGGGCGTCCATCGCGCGGAAAAACGTCTCGCTCGTCAGCTCCTCGGCGACGCTCTCGCTCCCGGACAGCGAGAGAAGATACCGGTACACGTCGTCGAAGTACACGGCGTACACCTCTTCAAAATTCGTCAGCGCCCTCACCCCCTTTCTGTCTATAGGACGGCGGAAAACCGGTTTTCTTACAAAAAAATCCGTCCCGCGGGACGGATTTTTTCTTTCACGTTTTGACGACCTTTTTCTTGCCGCACTTCGGGCACGTGAGCTCGACCTTGCCGATGTTTTTCGGCACGCGGCAGTATGCGCCGCAGGAGCAGCGGACGTACTTGTGCGCCTTGTCGGCGCGACGTGCCTTCGCGCCGCGAATGGCGTTCGCCTTCGGCGTCCACCAGGTCAGAAACTTCGCGTTCTCGGCCTGACGGCGCGCGAGATTGCGCGAAAAAATGCGGATGAGCACGATGAACATCAGCACCATCGACACAAAGTACAGCGCTTGGGAAACGCCCTGCACGCGGATGATCGAGCTCAGAATGCTCACGGCCAGCTCAAGGATCACGAGCGCCCAGTTCAGCGCGTCCACGCCGTTGCGGCCATACATAAAGCGGCAAAGGGCATCACGGAATTTGTTCACAAAAAGCACTCCTAAAATCTTGATGCTGCCATTCTACACGCTTTTTTCGCGCCCGTAAACCCATATCACAGAAAGTTTACACTTCCCGCTTTGGCACAAGCGGAAATGTGCCCAAAACCACCTGCCCGCCAGTCGGCCTTTGGGGGGATAGGGGGCTACGCCCCCAAACCGCCCCCGTCGTCCGCTCCCCAGGGGGGCAAGGGGGGCTCTGCCCCCCGAAACGCCTCGCAGAGTTTCGCCGCTCCGCGGCGAAATAAATTCAAATCATTTTCCGCCGCGACCTGCGCGTGGCGGAAAATACCTCTCAGGCCGCAAGTGTGGAATTTGCCCGCCTGCGGCGGGCAAATTATGCGCGCAGCGGCTTGCAAAAAATAAAAAATGCCGTCCCGAAAGGGACGGCATTTTTTAAGTTACTTCACTCCGTTGACGTAGCGATACAGGAACGTCACGGCCTCGCCGCGCGTGCAGGAGGCGTAGGGGGAGAAGGTGGTCGTGCTGGTGCCCTGGGTGATGCCCTTGCCGACAGCCCACAGGATGGCGTTATAGTAGCTCGCCTCGTTCACGGAGCTGACATCCTTGAACGGGTTGGAGTAGTAGCCGCTGGGCTTGCCCGCGTAGCGGTACAGGAACGTCACGATCTGAGAGCGCGTGCACTCCTGATACGGGGAGAAGGTCGTCGCGTTGGTGCCGGCGGTGATGCCCTTCTGGCTGGCCCACAGGATGGCCTTGTAATAGCTGGCGTCTCTGACGGAGTTCACATCGGTGAACGGGTTGCGGGTGCTGGTCGGCTCCGGGGTGCCGGCGGCGCGCCACAGGAAAGTCACGATCTCGGCACGGTTGCAGTTCTTGTACGGGGAGAAGGTCGTGCTGGACGTGCCATTGGTGATCTTGTTGTTCACGGCCCACTTGACCGGCTCATAGAAGAAGTCGCTCGCCTTGACGTCGATGAAGTTCATCGTCTGGGCGATGGTGATAGCCATCGTACCGGAGGCCTCTTCGTTCTTGGTGCCGTAAACGGTGAAGGGGATGTAGACGGTCTTGCCGGCCTCGGCCCATCTGGTGGTGTGGTAGGCGACGTCCGCAAGGTCATACTGCGTGCGAGAGGGCTCATAGTAGAACTTGTCGGTGCTGTCGGCCAGCTTGCCGGTGGAGTAGCTGCTGTAGGAGCGGTACAGGCCGCCGTAAGCGTAGGAGGAGACGTTCTTGCCGCTCACGTCGAACTTGACATAGTCGAGCTCAGCCTTGCGGTAGGAGGTCTTGGCGTCCTGCAGGAAGTTGACAAAGTCGCGCGCGGTCATCTGGACGGTATCGTCGATTCCGACGGTGTAGGTGATGTCTTCCTTGACGACGGAGATCACGACGTTGACGTCATAGTTGACCTTGTCGGGCTTTCTGCTGTTGGGCTTTTCGATCTCGCCATAGACGCGGAAGGTCAGGGTGACGGTGTCCTTGCTGGGCTTGGAGACGGAGTCGAAGCTGACCTTGTCCATGTCGGTCATGTCAGTCTTGCTCTTGTTGGAAGAGGTGATCTCGGTGCTGCCGTAATACAGCGTGCCCTCGCTCTTGGCGCTGGGGATGGAGGAGGTCAGGACAGCGTGGTCAAAGGAAATCTCATCCTTGCGGGAGTTGTACTGGCCGTTATCTTCGGCGTAATCCTCAAGGAAGCTCTCGAAGTCCTTCTGGTTGAAGGTCACGCTCTTGCCCGCGACAACATTGTAGTTGATGTCGTAGGACTTCTGAGAAACAGTGATCGTACCGGTGGAAGCGATGTCGTCATCAACAGCGACAACATAGAGGGTAGCCTTGCCATTTCTGTCGAACGCGCTGGAGGAAACAGTGTAGTCCTTGTTCTGAGCAACGGGCTTCCAACTTCTGGGGGCGTAAGAGGTTCTGCTCCAGTCACCGTTGTACATGTCGGACTTGAAGCTGGTGCTGCCCTCATAGATGTAGAGGTAATCGTAATCGCTGTTGGTGAAGGTCACGGACTTGCCAGCAGAAGTGCCGGTCACAGTATCCTTGATTTCGCCCTTGCTGTCGACAGTCAGGTACATGGTGACAACATAATTGTTGTTGACCTTGAGCTGGAAGCTGGCATCGCCAATATAGGCTTCGTCAGCATAGATGGTGAAACCATCAGTGACAGAGCTGCCATTGCTCAGCGTGGTCTTGCCATCTTTGAGGGTGACGCGGCTGGGCGTACCAACAACAGTGATGGTATTAACATTGTTGTAGCGGAAGCTGCTGTCCTGCTTCTTGATTGCATCAGCGAGTTTATCCTGAATGTCGGACTGGCGGTAACTATCGCTATCGCCATTGACGATGGAGCTCAGCTTCACATCAAGAGCAGAGATATCAACGGTGTAATCAAGCGCGGGGTACTGCTTGCCCATGTAGGTGATGGTAGCAGTAATGGTAGCAGTGCCGGACTTGGCTGCGGTCAGCGCGGTCACCTTGCAAGAACCATTATCCTGCTTCTGAGTCTTGACAAAAGTATCGCCGCTTTTGACTGCCCAAGCAATATCAAAACCGGAAGTGCCATAGCTGATGCTATGAGTGGAGGCAGTAGAGCTGTAAAGAATAGGGGCGCTGAATGTGCAGTAATTCGTCAGCCCATTAGTAGCAATGGTCTTGCTGGAGCTTTCACCGTTGCGGTTCGGGGAATAGGGGTCATCTTTCACCGTGATGGTGATATTTGCCGTCTTGGCGGTCGTGTCACCTTCCTTAACAGTGCAGGTGACCGTATAATCGGTATCAGAAGAAACGGACGTAGGTGCCTTAAAGGTTGCCTTGGCCGAGGTATCGTTGCGGAACGTTGCATCCGGATTACTCGTCCAAGCGTAAGAAACGTTCTTATTACCATTGGCGCGGCTATACGTGGCAGTCAGTTCAACTTGCTGACCCTCATAGAGGGTGATGCTATTACCTTTGTCAATGGTAAGAGTTTGACCAGGAATACTAGTCTCATTGACAGTAATGTTAACGCTCGGAGCATTCTCCTCATTACTGGCCTTAACGGTCAGAGCGTTGCTCGCATAAGTAGCAGTGGCAGAACTATAACCAGTCACAGCAACCTTAAGGTTATCTGTGCTGAACGCAGGGTCATCGGTAAACTTTTCGATCGCAACAGTATAATTACCAGAAGTACCGGTGACATTATAAGTCCTGCCCCGATAAGTAACGGTCTTAGCAGCGGCCTCAAAGGCTGCCTGAGCAGAAAGGACGGGGATTGAGTCAGTAGTTTGGGAAACGCTGTCGACAGTTACGGCCTCATCTCCGCTACCTACAGATAAGTTTGCCGTGCAAGTGACCGTGAAAGCTGCACTACCAACGGTGACAACATAATTGTCACCACTCGTTGTGCCAGAGCTGCCCGTTCCACTAACAGACCAATTTACAGCAGACATAGTAGCGGCAGTTGCCGAACCATCTTTGGGCGTAACAGTTGCCGTTGCAGAAAAAGTAACGGTATCGCCTTGCTTAATGGTTCCAGAGGCCGGTGAGCGAGTAATTGTAATCGCACCTGTCGCCCCATCGGTCGTTGCCGCGTTTGCCGGAACGATGACCAGACTCAGGATCATAGTCAACGCCAGCAGCGATGAGAGAAATTTCTTCATAATTTTCTTCATCCTTTCTCATTTTTGTGATCTGGCCCCGCGCGCACAGAGCCTTTCTCATACATCGGCATTTTACCATGCCGCGGGGAATAAGGGAACAGAAAAATGCAAAATTCATAAATTCTTCATCTTCCTGTCCGCCCATCTTCCCTTGTCTCACTGATTAGACGCAGAAAGCGTCGATTTTGTTTCACAAAATCTCAAATTTTTCAAAAAATTTTACGCCGCGAAAAACCGCACGTACACATATACCCCCGCCGCGATCTGAGCAAGTAAGATCGCCGGAATGCCGAACCGGAAGTACCAGTGCCGCGTCTTATGGTGAAAGACCCTCATTGCGAAAAGAGCACCCGCGCTGCCGAGCAGCAGCGCGAGTGCAAATAAGGTCTTTTCGGGAACGCGCCGCGCGCCCGATATCTTGGCGCGGCGCTTGTCTGCGCCGTAGACGCAGAACGTAATTAGATTGATCGCGGCGAGATAGATGACAAAGTATCTCACTTTTCGAGCTTGCTGAGCTCCACAGCCGCCGCCGCGCCGAGGCGCGCGTTGTTGAACACGAGCTGGATGTTGGAATCCAGGCTGTCGCCGCCGGTCAGGTCCTTGATCTTGGCAAGCAGGTACGGCGTGGTGGCCTTGCCGTGAATGCCGTCCTTCTTCGCGTCCTCGACGGCCTCGGCAATGGCCTTGTCGATGACTTCCTTGTCCATGGAGTACTCCTCGGGGATCGGGTTCGTGACGAGTAAGCCGCCGCGCAGACCCAGCTCGCGCTTGACGTGGAAGGCCTTGGCCAGCTGCTCGGGCGTGTCGAGCTCGTAGTCGACGCCGAAGCCCGACTTGCGCGTGTAGAACGCGGGCAGCTCGCTCGTGCCGTAGCCGATGACGGTCACGCCGTGGGTCTCGAGGTATTCGAGCGTGAGGCCGAGGTCGAGGATGGACTTCGCGCCCGCGCACACGACCATGACGGAGGTGTTGGCCAGCTCTTCGAGGTCAGCGGAGATGTCGAACGTCTCCTGCGCGCCGCGGTGCACGCCGCCGATGCCGCCGGTGGCGAAGACGCGGATGCCCGCCATGTCGGCGATCATCATCGTGGTGGTGACGGTGCAAGCACCGTCCTTGCCCTGCGCGACGAGCACAGGCAGGTCGCGGCGGGAGGCCTTCGGGATGCCCGCGCCGGTGCGGCCGAGGTAGTCGATCTCTTCCTTGGAAAGACCGGCCTTGAGCCGTCCGCCGATGATGGCGATGGTCGCGGGGACTGCGCCCGCGTCGCGGATGATCTGCTCGACCTTGAGCGCGGTCTCAACGTTCTGCGGGTAGGGCATGCCGTGGGAAATGATGGTGGATTCGAGCGCCACGACGGGCTTGCCGGCGGCAAGGGCCTCGGCAACCTCGGGGGCGATATCCAGATACTTGTTCATAGTTAAAAATCCTCCTGTAAAGTAATAGGTGAAAGTTTCACGTTTACCTTTTGAGGTAAGATTGAATCATAACATACAACTTTCGCAAAGTCAACACAAAGCGGGGCTTGAATTTGCACGGGAAGTGGCATATAATACCTCTATTATCCCGTGAAAACCCACAAAAGGAAGGAAAATTATTATGGAACGAGTGAGAATTGCCGCGCTCTTCGCCGACAAAGAGCAGTACGGCGGCGCAAGCGTCACCGTATGCGGCTGGGCGAAGACCATCCGCGATATGAAGACCTTCGGATTCATCGAGCTGAACGACGGCTCGTGCTTCCGCAATTTGCAGGTCGTGATGGATGCGAATTCTCTTTCTAATTATAAGGAGATCGCCGCGCAGAACGTGGGCGCCGCCCTCATCGTGCACGGCACCGTCGTGCTGACGCCCGAGGCCAAGCAGCCGCTCGAGGTCAAGGCAACAGAGATCGAGGTCGAGGGCGTGTCCTCACCCGACTATCCCTTACAGAAAAAGCGCCACAGCGTCGAATATCTGCGCACCATCCAGCATCTTCGTCCGCGCACGAACCTCTTCTCCGCGGCCTTCCGCGTGAGAAGCGCGGCGGCCTACGCCGTGCACGAGTTCTTCCAGAGCCGCGGCTTCGTCTATGTCAACACCCCCATCATCACCGGCTCTGACTGCGAGGGCGCGGGCGAGATGTTTCAGGTCACGACGCTGGACCTTGAAAACCCGCCCCGTACCGAGGACGGCCAGATCGATTACAGCAAGGACTTTTTCGGCAAGAAGACGAGCCTGACCGTTTCCGGCCAGCTCAACGCCGAGAACTTCGCCATGGCGTTCGGCGACGTTTACACCTTCGGCCCGACCTTCCGCGCGGAGAACTCCAACACCGCGCGCCACGCCGCCGAGTTCTGGATGATCGAGCCGGAGATGGCGTTCTGCGACCTCAACGGCGACATGGAAGTGGCGGAAGCGATGATCAAGCACATCATTCGCCGCGTGATGGAGCGCTGCCCGGATGATCTGGCGTTTTTCAACAGCTTTGTCGACAAGGGCCTTCTTGAGCGTCTCCAGCACGTTGCCGAGTCTGACTTTGGCCGCGTGACCTATACCGAGGCCGTGAAGCTCTTAAAGGAGAGCGGCCAGAAGTTCGACTATCCCGTCGAGTGGGGCATCGACCTGCAGACCGAGCATGAGCGTTACCTGACCGAGCAGATCTTCAAGCGCCCCGTGTTCGTCACGGACTATCCGCAGGAGATCAAGGCGTTCTATATGCGCCTCAACGACGACGGCAAGACCGTCGCCGCGGCGGACTGCCTCGTTCCGGGCATCGGCGAGATCATTGGCGGCAGCCAGCGCGAGGAGCGCATCGAGCTGCTCGAAAAGCGCATCCGCGAGCTCGGCATGAATCCCGAGGACTACTGGTGGTACTGCGACCTGCGCCGTTACGGCTCCTGCCGTCACGCGGGCTTCGGCCTCGGCTTCGAGCGCATGGTGATGTATTTAACGGGCATCGGCAACATCCGCGACGTAGAGCTGCATCCCCGCACCGTGGGCAATGCGGAGTTCTGATGCACTTCCGGGCTTTTGACGGCAATACAAAGCTTTTGCCGTTCCAATAAAAGAGCTGCATCGAGGGCGCTGGCGCAAGCCGGCGTCCTTTTTCCTTTTGGCTCCAATGGATCACTTTCCCGTTCTGCCGCTGGCCGGCTGTTTTTGCCGGCAGTCTTTTCTCCTATTGCCGCCGGCGGCATACTTTTTGCCAACAGCAGCAAAAAGTATGAAAAAATGCCGCCAGAAACCATCGGTTTCTGCTGGCGTTCTTTGGTGACTTTCTTTCGCTATTGAAAGAAAGTTACCCGTCGGAGACAACAAAAAAGAGAAATATCATGGACCGCTGAAAGCTACCTTCACAAATATAGCCCACCATTGCGAAGCCAGCGCTCACACCGCC
>OGLT01001005.1_pt1 | contig 17165 bp, 14 predicted proteins | sample 1572911 | NCBI WGS metagenome assembly OGLT01 (sample SAMEA2582014, study PRJEB24529) | metagenome | biome: Human gut stool | place: China | collected 2011 | reverse complement strand
TGGTGAGGGAGATGGAAATGGCGAGAATATCATGAATCCGGAAACCATCGTGCACTTGGAAGAAGGTGCCTCGATGGAGATGGAGACGACTCAGATCAAGGGAATTGATTCGACTGTCAGAAAGACCGGCGGTGATCTGAAGGATAACGCATCATTAGAGATCAGGGAGAAGATCATGACACATGGCAAACAGTATGCAAAGACTGATTTTGTTGTGGATTTGAATGGAAAAGGCTGCAGTGCAAATGTAGTATCCAGATCCGTTGCAAGAGATCAGTCCAGACAGGAATTTTTCTCCACGATCAATGGCAATAATGAATGTAAGGGTCACAGTGAATGTGATGCGATCATTATGGATAGCGCAAGTGTATCAGCAAGTCCGAAGCTGACGGCAAATAACATTGATGCAAACCTGATCCATGAAGCAGCGATCGGAAAGATTGCAGGCGAGCAGCTGATCAAGCTGATGACGCTTGGGCTGACAGAGGCAGAAGCGGAAGAGCAGATCATCAATGGATTTTTAAAATAAAAGCGTTTACAATAAATCATATAACCTATTTGACATTAAAGGTAGATAGTGATAGTTTGTAAGAGTAAAAAATACAAATCATAAAATCATAGCGAGGTATCAAAAATGCAGGAAATGAAACCGATTAAAGAGGGTAAAGTACGTGAGATTTATGATAATGGTGACAGCCTTATCATGGTAGCAACAGACCGTATCAGTTGTTTTGATGTCATTTTAAAGAACATCGTTACAAAGAAGGGTACAGTCCTGACACAGATGTCCAAGTTCTGGTTTGACATGACAGAAGACATTCTGCCGAACCACATGATTTCTGTAGATGTAAAAGACATGCCTGAATTTTTCCAGCAGGAGAAATTTGACGGAAACAGTATGATGTGCAAGAAACTGGAAATGCTCCCTGTTGAGTGTATCGTTCGTGGTTATATCACAGGAAGTGGCTGGGCAAGCTACAAAGAAAACGGTACAGTATGTGGTATCAAGCTTCCGGAAGGATTAAAAGAATCCGATAAGCTTCCGGAACCGATCTACACACCTTCCACAAAGGCAGAGATCGGAGATCATGATGAGAATATCTCATACGAGCAGAGTGTTGAATATCTGGAAAAGAGATTTCCTGGCAAGGGCGAAGAATATGGCGCAAAGCTTCGTGACTATACGATCGCTTTATATAAGAAGTGTGCAGAATATGCATTATCAAGAGGTATCATCATAGCAGATACCAAGTTCGAGTTTGGTCTGGATGAGAATGGCAATATCGTTCTCGGTGATGAGATGCTCACACCGGACAGCTCCCGTTTCTGGCCTGCAGAAGGATATGAACCGGGTCATGGTCAGCCATCCTTTGATAAGCAGTTTGCCCGTGACTGGTTAAAGGCAAATCCGGATAACAACTGGGAGCTTCCTGACGAGATTGTTCAGAAAACAATTGACAAATATCTTCAGGCATATGAGCTTCTCACAGGCAAGCCTTTAAAGTAATAAGTAATAGAAAAATAATAGAATAGTACTTAATTTTATTAGGCGGTATAGGTACGCAGGATTGTATTTATACCGCCTGAATTAATTTTCTGAATATTCAACAAAATGTCTGTAAAATCTGACAATTATGGGTTGACGCTTGAAAAATGGCATGCTATAGTCAGCTCATAAGAAATACAACAGATAAAAAATTACCAGGGGTTTTATGGTGATTATAATAAAAAGATGGAATCTTATTACAATGGGGTAGTAAGATTCCATCTTATTTTTTGCGTTGTCAGGGAGATTCTCATTATAAGAAATCCCATTCTGTAAAGCGGAAATATGTGTGGGAGCCTGTTTCAGGACAAGATTCCTGTGTATTATCTGAATGAATTATAGGACTGCCCGGCTTCCATTGTTACACCACGAAGCTCAGCCATTTCGCTGACAGTTACAAGCTGATAACCATTTTCAATCAGCTTCGGAATGAATGTCTGTGAGGCAATAGCGGTTGACTGGTGAAGGTCATGTATCAGAATGATCGCTCCGTCATAAGCACCATCCACAACTCGTGTGATCGTAGTAGGAGTGCTTCTGGTTTCCCAGTCTCTGGTATCCACAGACCACATGATCATTGGAAGACCTACATTCTCACGTACAGTATCATTGACGCAGCCACCAGGCGGACGCATCAGAGTAGGAGCAACTCCGATCTCACGGATGATCGCATCTGATCCCTTTTTGATCTCTTCTTTGACTCCGTCTGCGGATAATCTGTTTAACCATGCGTGATCATAGGTATGTGTACCGATCTCGCAGCCGAGTGCATATTCCCGTTTCAGGTAAGAACTGTATGTGGAGCAGCGGTTTCCAACAACAAAGAAGGTTGCAACTGCATTATATTTTTCCAGTGTGTCCAATACCAGTGGTGTGTATGGAGAAGGACCATCATCGAAGGTCAAGGCAACCATTTTCTTATTTCCATCTACCGTTCTGTAGATAACACCCTTGTCATTTGCGACATACAGGCAGTTGCCGATCTTAACTCTGCCGGTCAGTAATGTACCATCTGATTTAAAATAATATCTGTCTTTTCCAATCGTCTGCATCCCATATGCCATGGTTCCGTTTTCTTTGTAATAATAGGTTTTGCCGTTTATCTTCTGAAAACCGGTTGCCATGGTTCCGTTTGCCTTAAAATAATAATTGCTGCTGCCAACTTTCTGGACACCGACAGCCATAGTTCCATTATCATGGAAGTAATAAGTTTGGCCATTCAGTTTTTTAAATCCTTTTGCCATGACACCCCGTTTGGTAAAATAATAGGTATGACCGTTTAATTTCTGGAAGCCGGTTAACATACAACCATTTTCTTTGAAGTAGAATGTTTTATTGTTTAAGGTCTGAAAACCGGTCTGCATGATACCATTCTGGTTGAAATAATACATGTTCCCTTTTATTCTGAGAAATCCGGTTGCCATAGCCCCGCCTTTTTTACGGAAATAATAGGTATGCCCGTTTAATTTCTGGAAGCCTTTTTTCATGGCACCTTTGTCTGAGAACAGATAGGTATGTTTTCCAATCGTATGCTTTCCGGTGTAGGCAGCACCGCTGGAACCGAAATACATTTTATTTCCTTTTTTTGTTGTAAACCAGGAATTGGTAAGTAATACACCTGTCTTTGGATTTAGGTAATATTTTTTTCCGGTATAAGGACTTTTGTACATGCCTTTTCGCATACGTCCGATTTTGGAAAAAATATAAGTCTTACCTTTGATCGTCTGTTTGCCCTTCACGGCTGTACCATTTTTCCGGAGATAATAGGTATTTCCCCTTTTGGTCGTATACCAGCCTTTTTTCTGCATGACACCCTTACTGTTAAAAATGTAGGTGTGCCCGTTGATCGTTACCCGGCCTTTCGCCTGCTTCCCATTTTTATAGTAATAATGGGTTCCGTTCTTTTCTTTGACAAAACCGGATGATTGTTTTTTCCCGGCTGCCTGACTGGTAAATCCGGCACTCAGGAGTGTCGGGATCAGGATCAGAGCGGCAAAAATCAGTAAAATTTTTCTTTTCATAGATATGTTCTCCTTCCTGTTGCTGTAATCGTATTTTTCTATGAATACAACCCATACTAGCATAAAAAAATCAGGCAGGCTACCCAAAATTATCTTAACAATCGGTAATAAGTGCATAACATTTTTTTGTAATAATTTTCAAATAAAACAGTAACAGGATATCTACAGAAAAGTATATTTTTCAGAATCTGGCGTAGAAATTTGTAACAAGGCAGTACTTAAATAATAAAAAAGACGGATGAAAGAGAAAAGAGCACGATGGAAAAGGATATGGCTTGCAAGTAAATTCTGGGATGAGTATAATGCAGTATTGGTGTGTTGCGTCCGGAACATGACAGACAGAAATGAAAGGACGGAAATACACATGCAAATGAAATTACAGTGCAGATAGAAAATGAAAGCAGGAAGCGTATGGTTATGCATAGAAGGAAACGGAATACAAGTACATATTTATTTTCAAATAAAGATCTGGTCGCTCTGTATGTGCCATTGATCATTGAACAGATGCTTGCGATGTTGGTCGGACTTGCAGATTCAATCATGGTATCTTCTGTAGGAGAAGCAGCAGTATCCGGTGTATCACTGGTGGACAGCTGTTTCCAGCTGATCATCAATCTGTTTGCGGCACTTGCGACCGGGGGTGCGGTTACTGTCGGACAATATCTCGGACAGAAGAATAAAGAAAAGGCGGGAGAGGCAGCTACCCAGCTTGTGTGGTTTTCGATGATCCTGTCGCTCGGAGTCATGGCGCTAATGTATGCGGGCAAGGGACTGATCCTAAATCATGTGTTTGGTCAGATCGAAGCAGACGTATATGGTCATGCAGATACTTATATGATGATCGTAAATGCATCGATTCCGTTTCTGGCACTTTATAATGCCGGTGCGGCTATTTTCCGTTCCATCGGTAATTCCAATATATCCATGCGGGTATCTCTGATCATGAACGGGATCAATGTAGTGGGAAATGCCATTTTGATCTATGTATGCAAATGCGGAACGGAAGGCGTTGCGATTCCTACTCTGGTTTCCAGACTGGCAGCAGCGGTTATCATGATCATATTGCTGATCCCGAAGAAAAGTGCACAGGCGAAGCAGGACAGTACACGTATTTATATAAAGAAAAGTCTGCATTATCGGGCGAACTGGCATATGTTGAAAAGCATTCTGTTGGTAGGTATTCCAAACGGACTGGAAAACAGTATGTTCCAGCTTGGTAAGATCCTTGTGCTCAGCCTGGTCTCAACATTTGGCACATATGCGATCGCTGCAAATGCAGTCGGTAATGTGATTGCCGGATTCCAGTTGATGGCTGGTATGGCGGCTTCCCTTGCCATGGTCACAGTAGTATCAAGATGCGTGGGAGCAGGAGATTACGAGCAGGCAAAATATTATACGATCAAAGTTCTGGTCATGGCATATATGTGTATCATAGTTACGGTATTGTTTACATTTGCGGTTCTTCCTCTGGTCATGAAAGCGTATGGACTATCTTACGAAGCGCAGTCTGCTGCCGAGAAGATCCTGATGCTTCATGGTATCGCGGCATCTACGATCTGGCCGGTAGCATTTACGCTTCCATGTACATTCCGTGCAGCCGGTGATGTTAAGTATAGCATGATCGTATCCATCTGTACGATGTGGATCTGCCGTATCGTGTTCAGTTATGTGCTCGGCAAATATATGGGTATGGGTGTATTTGGTGTCTGGGTCGCTATGATCATGGATCAGTTCGTACGTGGCGTGCTGTTCATCCGGCGGTACCTAAGCGGCAGATGGATCGGCAAAAAGGTAATCTGACCGTATGCGGCACAATATGAGTAAGTTCGTAAAAAAAGTAGAATTTTTCAGATGACAGAAGATTGTTTGGTATGCTATATTAAAAAGGTGTTTGTTCTATGAGAGAATTTGGAGAAGCTTCCATAGAATCTAAGAGGATAACAAATAAATTAGAAAGAGTCTGTGATATACAGACAGGGGTAAACAAAATATGGAAAAGAAACGTAATACTTTTTCAGGCTCGCTTGGATTTGTCCTTGCGGCCGCGGGAAGCGCAGTAGGACTTGGAAATATCTGGCGTTTTCCATATCTTGCAGCAAAGGATGGCGGTGGACTGTTCCTGGTCATATACCTGATCCTTGCACTGACATTTGGATATACACTTTTGGTGACAGAAGTATCAATCGGTCGGAAGACCAAGCAGAGTCCGCTTACCGCTTATAAGAAGCTGAATAAGAAATGGGGATTCCTTGGAATCATTGCAAGTCTGGTTCCGGTTATTATTTTCCCATATTACATAACGATCGGTGGCTGGGTTGTCAAATACTTCCTCGCATTTTTAACCGGTAAGGGTACAGAGGCAGCGCAGGACGGTTATTTTACAGGTTTTATTACATCAGATATCGAACCGGTCATTTTGATGTTGATATTTCTTGCTGTTACGGCATTTATCGTGTTAATAAAGGAATTGAATCTTTTTCCAAGATCATCATGCCGTTGCTGATCCTTCTGGTTATAGGAATCGCGATCTTCTCCATAACGATCAAAAAGACCGGAGATGATGGAATTGTCAGAACCGGTGTAGAAGGTTTGAAATTATATCTGATTCCGAATCTGGACGGACTTACTGTGAAAAGCTTCTTTACGGTATTATTGGATGCAATGGGACAGTTATTCTTCAGTCTGTCTGTTGCCATGGGTATTATGATCGCTTACGGTTCTTATGTAAAAGATGATGCAGCTCTGAATAAATCAGTTGGACAGATTGAGATTTTTGATACGGTTGTAGCATTTCTTGCAGGCGTTATGATCATTCCTGCTGTATATGTATTCTCAGGAACAGAGGGAATGGCACAGGGTCCAAGTTTGATGTTCGTATCACTTCCGAAAGTATTTGCCCAGATGGGTAAGGTGGGAAATGTGATCGGTTGTCTGTTCTTCGCAATGGTATTATTTGCGGCATTTACCAGTGCAGTGTCTGTCATGGAAGCAATCGTGGCAAGTATCATGGATGAATTCCATACAAGCAGAGCAAAGGCCGGTATTATTGAGTTGATTATCGCGATCATTGTTGGAACGATCGTATGTCTTGGATATAACAAGCTGTACTTTGAAGTAAAGCTTCCAAACGGATCGATCGCACAGATCCTTGATATCATGGATTACATCAGTAATAACATTATGATGCCGATCGTAGCAATCGGAACCTGTATCCTGATCGGATGGATTTCCAAACCGCAGACGGTTATCGAAGAAGTGCAGAAGAACGGAGAAAAATTCAGCAGAAAAGGTATGTATGTGGTTATGGCGAAATTCATAACACCGATCCTGTTGTTTATCCTGTTCTTAAAGTCGATAGGCTTATTGACATTTATTTAAAGCTGTAAAATATAAATAATTTGTCAGCAATATTAAGTTTTCAAATGAATATTATCTAATATAGACCGATCGTCGGAAGCCGGATATTAAATCTTGCATCGACGGTCGGTTTTGTAATATGAAATATATTGAAGAATCTGTGGCAGACAGACCTCAAATGATAGAAAAATACAGATAAGAAAAAAACAGGTCATGGCATAATTAACAGTATTCCGCTATAATAAGGAAACAGAGGAGAGATGATTCATATAATAAATGGAAATAATTTATGGAGCGTGAATATATATGATATTAAGTTTAATTGTTGGTCTGGGACTGCCGCTTCTTGGAACGACGGCAGGAGCAGCCTGTGTATTTTTTATGAAGAAACAGATGAATTTGTTATTGCAGAAAGCATTGTCCGGATTTGCGGCGGGTGTTATGGTGGCTGCATCTATCTGGAGCCTGCTGATTCCGGCGATGGAGCAGTCGGAAGCAATGGGGAAGCTTGCATTTCTTCCAGCAACTATCGGTTTCTGGCTGGGAATTATATTTTTATTACTGATCGATACTCTGATGCCACATTTACATATTGACAGTAAGGAGGCAGAGGGGGTCAAGAGCAATTTCAAACGTACGACTATGATGGTATTTGCGATCATCATACATAATATTCCGGAAGGAATGGCAGTCGGTGTTGTCTATGCCGGATGGATCAGTGGCAGCACGAACATTACGTTGACGGCGGCACTTGCATTATCCATCGGTATTGCGATCCAGAATCTTCCGGAGGGAGCGATCGTGTCAATGCCGCTTTGTTCGGAAGGCTGCAGTAAAACGAAAGCATTTGGCTATGGATTCTTTTCCGGTATCGTAGAGCCAATCGCAGCGTTGCTTACGATCGCACTTTCTTCGATCATGGTACCGGTGCTTCCGTATTTTCTGGGATTTGCGGCAGGAGCTATGCTATATGTTGTAGTTGAGGAATTGATACCGGAGATGGCAGAGGGTGAGCATACGAATCTTGGTACGATCATGTTTGCGGTAGGATTTTCATTGATGATGGTGCTTGATGTAGCACTTGGATAAGAGAACAGTCAGAACGTGAAAATGCAGGTTATGGTTATTGTAAAAGGATAACTATATGCTGCATTTTTATGATTTGTATAACTATATAACTGCATTTTTATGGCAGTTGATATTTTCGGAGTGTTCCACTATACTGTTATTAGGTATAGCTTGAAGCATAACAAAGGTCTGCTCACAGATATATTGATTTTATAGAACGCGCGAGGCAGACCGGATGATTGTACAGGAAGAAGAATTATATAGCAGAAGAAAAGAGGCAGATACAAGTGTATGATGTAAAATCATTAAAAGCAGAAGAATTTATTTCAGATGAAGAGATCAGAGAGACATTGGCATATGCCGATGCGAATAAAGATAACGTACAGATGGTTGATGAGATCCTTGCAAAAGCCAGATTAAAAAAGGGCTTGACGCACAGAGAAGCGTCTGTGCTGCTGGCCTGTGAGATGCCGGATAAGATCCGGGAGATGTATGATCTGGCAAGGGAGATCAAGGAAGATTATTACGGAAATCGTATCGTGTTATTTGCGCCGCTGTATCTGTCCAATTATTGTGTGAATGGATGTGTCTATTGTCCATATCACAGCAAGAATAAACATATTGCAAGAAAGAAGCTGACACAGGAGGATATCGTAAGAGAGGTTACCGCACTTCAGGATATGGGACACAAGCGTCTGGCGATCGAAGCCGGTGAAGATCCTGTGAATAATCCGATCGAATATATTCTGGAATGTATTAATACAATCTACAGTATCAAACATAAGAACGGCGCAATCCGCCGTGTCAATGTCAATATAGCAGCGACAACAGTTGAGAATTATACGAAGTTAAAGGATGCAGGCATCGGAACCTATATCCTGTTTCAGGAGACTTATCATAAGGAAAGCTATTTGAAATTACATCCGACAGGTCCGAAGCATGATTACGATTACCACACCGAAGCCATGGATCGTGCCATGGAAGGTGGTATCGATGATGTAGGACTTGGTGTACTGTTCGGATTGGAAATGTACCGGTATGAATTTGCAGGGTTACTGATGCATGCAGAGCATCTGGAAGCGGTTCATGGGGTAGGCCCGCATACGATCAGTGTTCCGAGGATCAAACGTGCAGATGATATCGACCCGGATGTATTCGATAACGGAATCAGTGACGATACATTCGCAAAGATCTGCGCACTGATCCGTATTGCAGTACCATATACGGGAATGATCATATCAACCAGAGAGAGTCAGGCAGTTCGTGAGAAAGTGTTGCCACTTGGTGTTTCACAGATCAGTGGAGGTTCGAGAACAAGTGTAGGTGGATATGATATCCCGGAGACATCAGAAGATATCACATCGGCTCAGTTCGATGTCAGCGATACCAGAACGCTGGATCAGGTTGTGAACTGGCTGATGAAGATGGATTATATACCAAGCTTCTGTACAGCATGTTACAGAGCAGGAAGAACCGGAGACCGGTTTATGGCACTCTGTAAGAGTATGCAGATCTTAAACTGCTGTCATCCAAATGCTCTTATGACGCTGAAGGAATATCTGGAAGATTATGCAAGTCCTGAGACGAAGCAGATCGGTCTGGAGCTGATCGAACGTGAGCTTGCCCGGATCCCGAATGAGAAGGTCAGACAGATCACGGCAGATCATATACATGATATTGCAGAAGGACAGAGAGACTTCCGGTTCTAACAGATGATAGGAAGAAGCGATCTTAACAGATGAATGGATTGCAGATAACAGAGATCGCAGATAAATGCTGAAGCAGACAGCGTATAACAACAGGGAGGGCAGCACATGGCAGGGTTAAATGAGACACCATCGGGCAATCGACTTCATATCGGAGTATTTGGAAAGACAAACAGCGGAAAATCTTCTTTTATCAACCGATTTTCCGGTCAGAATATATCAATCGTAGCGAATGTTGCAGGGACAACCACTGATCCTGTGTACAAAGCAATGGAAGTTTATCCGCTTGGCCCTTGTACCCTGATCGATACAGCGGGCTTTGACGATGCGACAGAGCTTGGGGAGGAACGCTTGGAAAAGACAAGGCTTGCAGCCGAGAAAACAGATATAGCGATCATTCTGCTTGCAGATACTGACATGGACGAGGAACTTCACTGGTATGAACAGTTTAAGGAAAAGAAGACACCTGTCATATGGGTGATCGGTAAGGCAGATATCCGGAATGATACAGAAAAGATAAATGAAACGCTGTATCAACAGACAGGACAGCGTGCGATTGTCATCAGTGCCGCGACTGGAGACGGTATGGATCAGGTAAGAAAAGAGCTTGTACGGAACCTGCCGGAGCAATATGGTGCTTCTTCGATCCTTAGAGAGATGGTAACAAAAGGAGATCTGGTCATGCTTGTTATGCCGCAGGATATTCAGGCACCGAAGGGCAGACTGATCCTGCCACAGGTGCAGACACTGAGAGAATTGTTAGATAAAAAATGCCTTGTTATGAGCGTGACGACAGATCAGTATGTGGAAGCCTTATCCCATCTGACAGAGGCACCGAAGCTGATCATAACGGATTCACAGGTATTTGCCTATGTCTATGAGCATAAGCCTAAGAAATCTATGTTGACTTCCTTTTCTGTGTTATTTGCCGCACATAAGGGAGACATCGAATATTATATAGAGGGTGCAAATGCGATAGGAAAGCTGAATGGGGAATCCCATGTGCTGATTGCAGAGTGCTGTACACATGCACCGTTAAAAGAAGATATCGGACGGGAAAAGATTCCTAAGATGCTGCGGAAACGGTATGGAGAAAATATGACGATCGATATAGTCAGTGGAACGGATTTCCCGGATGATCTGAAGGGGTATGATCTTGTCATACAGTGTGGGGGCTGTATGTTTAACCGCAAATATATTATGTCAAGGATCGATCATGCAAAGGAGCAACAGATCCCGATGACCAATTATGGTGTGGTGATCGCGTATCTGACCGGGATATTAGATAAGGTTGTAATACCTGGCTAAAAAGCCGGAAAAGACAGAAGTCACTGATCATATTAATGGGCTTCAGGAAAAGGTAACAACAAATGCTGCAGAAAGTAAGTAATATAATATATAATATAAAACAAAATCAGGAGGCAAAGTTTATGAAGAAATACGAAACGCCACAGATGAATATTGTAGAATTTGAAACAGAGGATATCATTTGTACGAGTGGAGACGTTATAACCGGAGATAATGAAACGCCTATTATTCCCGAAAAATAGGGAAATTATGCTATAAGCCGGTAAACAGATGATGCCGGATATCAAAGAACAAATGATACGAAAATATACAGATAATTCAGGAGAACGATGATGAAACATTTAGTAAGAATCGCGTCCGTATCACCAAGAGTACATCTTGGTAATGTAACAAAGAACTGTAAGGAGCTTGAAACAGTTTATAGAACCTATGCAGAACAGGTAGACGTTATTGTGACGCCGGAACTGTCACTGACCGGATACACCTGCGGGGATCTGTTTGTGAACCGTCATCTGATCGACAGGGCAGAAGAAGGACTGTTACAATTGGCGGAAATGACAGCAGAATATGGCAAAAAGGGCGCAGCACTTGTTGTCGGTGTGCCATATGAAGTAGACGGAGAATTATTTAACTGTGGAGCTTTTTTATGGAACGGAATGGTGCTCGCACTCGTTCCGAAGATCTACCTGCCGAATTACGGAGAGTTTTATGAGAAACGGTGGTTTAGTGGAAGATGTGTAGAGAACCGGACAGTTGAACTGGCAGATGGATCGGAAACTTTATTTGGCAATTCCATCCTGATCGAGATGACGGATCCGAATCAGCAGGAGGAGTATGTTACATTTGGCATGGAGATCTGCGAGGATCTCTGGACACCGATCGCACCGGGAAGACTGCTGACACTTCAGGGAGCAGAGATCCTGCTCAATCTGTCGGCATCCAATGAAGTGATCGGAAAGGAACAGTACAGAAGAACACTGACAGGAAGTATGTCATCCTCCTGTATCTGTGGATATGTCTATACATCAGCCGGAGCCTATGAATCAACCTCGGATATGGTATTTTCCGGACATAATCTGATGTATGAAAACGGAAAATTATTAGGCGAGATCAAGCCATTTGAAGATGGTATCCTGATCCGTGATTTTAATATGACAAAGATCCGCCATGATCGTCTGGCAAATAAATCCTTTGCGGAGTGTAAACGGAATTTTGAAGCCGGAGAATACATGACAGTAAACTGCGAGAAGGTATTTGCAGAGAAAAAAGAAGTATGCGCAAAGGTTTCCATGACACCATTTGTTCCATCAAAGAACAGACTGGAACGATGCCGGTCGATCTTTGCAATGCAGGTTGCAGGCCTGCAAAGAAGAATCGAAGCCACACATGCGTCATGTATCGTTGTTGGCGTATCCGGTGGACTGGATTCTACGCTGGCACTTCTGGTATCTGCACAGGCAGTAAAGAATCTCGGACTGCCACCGGAGACAGTAACTGGTATCACGATGCCGGGATTTGGAACGACGAAACGCACAAAAAGCAATTCAACAACGCTTATGGAACTGCTTGGATGTGACATCCGGGAGATCAGCATCGTAGATTCTGTCCGTCAGCATTTTGCAGATATCGGGCAGGATGAAACAGTACATGATATTACATATGAGAACTGTCAGGCGAGAGAGCGGACACAGATCTTGATGGATGTAGCCAATAAAGAGGGCGGATTTGTGATCGGAACCGGTGATTTGTCAGAACTTGCACTTGGATGGTGTACCTATAACGGAGACCACATGAGCATGTATGCGGTGAATACCAGCATCCCGAAGACTCTGGTTCGGACTCTGGTAGATGAAGTTGGACATGATATGGATCGAAATGGATTTCCGGGAATTAAAGACGTGATAGAGGATATCATTGATACGCCGGTAAGCCCTGAACTGCTTCCGCCGAATGCGGATGGAACGATCGCGCAGAAGACAGAGGATACTGTTGGATCCTATATCCTGCATGATTTCTTCTTGTATTACACACTGCGTTATGGTATGGAGCCGGAAGATGTCTATGACCTTTGTAAAGAAGCGGTAAGACAGAGTGTAGAAGCTTCGGAAGATGGGGAAATAGAAGCATATACATTTACAGATGAAGAGATAAAGAAATGGCAGAAGGTATTCTATACCAGATTTTTCCGTCAGCAGTTTAAACGTAACTGTATGCCGGATGGCGTAAAAGTCGGTACGGTATCGGTAAGCCCAAGAGGGGATCTGAGACTGCCATCCGAGATAGAATTTGAGGATTTTCTTACTTTCGAATAGAACCGGAATAGAGGAAAATATGAACCGTTACAAACGATAATTAAGCTTATTAAAGATTGTTTCAGAGTTGAATTATGATATAGTAGATGGAAATTGCAACCTGAAACTGATCGTACATTCATAACAGGGATATGAATGTCGGTTCATAAAAAGGAGAGAGATATGAAATTAGAATTACAGGGCATCAAAAAGAGCTTTGATGGCACAGAGATCCTGCACGGGATCAATTTCTCGGTAGAGGGTGGAAGCGCACTCGGACTGTTGGGAAGAAATGGCGCAGGAAAGACCACAACGATCCGGATCATCATGGATGTTTTCCATGCAGATGAAGGTCAGGTCTTATTAGATGGAGCCCCCTTTGTCTATCAGCCGGGGCAGGTCGGATACCTGCCGGAGGAACGTGGCTTATATCCGAAACGTCTGATTAGTGAGCAGTTAGTATATCTGGCAAAGCTTCGTGGGATGAATAAGAAGCAGGCGGAAGAGAATATGCGGAAGTGGCTGACCCGTCTGGATGTGATCCAGTACGAGAACCGGAAACTGGATACGTTATCGAAGGGTAATCAGCAGAAGGTACAGCTTGCAGCAACATTAGTAGCAGATCCTGACATCGTGATCTTAGATGAGCCGTTTTCCGGTTTAGATCCTGTGAATTCCCAGATCTTAAAGGATGTTATAAATGAACTGATCGCAGACGGAAAGATCGTTATCTTCTCCAGCCACCAGATGAGCTATGTGGAAGAATTCTGTGAAGATATCGTAGTGATCAATCATGGTGAAGTGGCACTGGCAGGCAACCTTGACAAGATCAAGGAAGAATACGGAAAAGGACATAAAGCAGTTGCGGCTGTTGGAATGGAGTCGGAAGAACTGGAACAGATTCTTCGTGATAAGTTTGCAGATCAGGTGCAGGTGATCAGCCATAACAAGCATCATGTTGTGACACAGATTCTGCCGGAACAGGATGAATGGCAGGTGCTTTCCCGTTTTAAAGAGTTGGGAATCAGGCTTAGGAGCTATGGAGTTTATGAGCCTTCCCTGAATGATATATTTGTATCGGCAGTCGGAGATGAGGAGACACCGGAAGATATAAAAGAAAAAAATAATATCGGAACTTCTTTTTCTGAATTTGAACCAAAGCAGAAAAAGGGTCTGTTTGGAAAGAGAGGTTAAGATATATGAAAAAGATTGGTACAATATTAAGGTTTGAACTCGGTAATTATTTTGGCAGTAAATCCTATCTGATTTCAACGATCTTACTGGCACTTCTTTGCGTAGGCATCATGTTCGCACCGAGAATTAAGGAATCGTTTACAAGTGGAAGTCCTTCGTCTGATAAAGAGACAGATGCAGAGGATGAATCGGATCAGGAGAATGAATCCGTATATGCATATTATGATGCATCCGGTATTATGGATGAAGGTTTGCTGGCGCAGGTATATCCGGATGTCAAGCTGCAGAAATGTAAGGATGCAGCAGAAGTAGAGTCGCTGGTTAAAAGTGAAGATGCGGAACTTGGTTATGTAGTTTATAGTACGTCAGAATATACCTATTATGTTTATAATAAAGGCATGTTTGATGATTACACCAGTACCTTTGACAGTTACCTGTCCATGCTGTCCAAGAAACAGTACAGTGAAGCACATGATCTGGATTTTGATGAACTTATGAGTCTTGATTATGCAGATATTCAGGCAAAAGAAGTTATCCTCGGTAAGGACAGCACAAGCAATTACTGGTATTGTTATATTCTGGTTATCGTGATCTTCATGCTGATCGTTATGTATGGAATGTCGATCGCAACCGGTGTGGCAAATGAAAAGAGCAACCGCTCGATCGAGATTCTGGTAACAACAACGAACTCCAGAGATATTTTATTTGGAAAGGTATTTGCCGGAACAGTTGCTACGTTCTTTCAGGTCGGATTGATCATGGCAGCCCTGTTGATCTCATACAACTTTAATAAAGACTACTGGGGCGGCTTTATGGGTTCTGTATTAAATATCCCATCTGATGTTCTGATCGCATTTGCGGTATTCGGCCTTGGTGGATTCCTGTTCTATGCATTTATGTATGGAGCACTTGGGGCACTGGTATCTAAGATCGAGGATTTGAACAAATCAGCCGGTACGGCGCAGATGATCGTAATGATCGTGTATTTTGTCGTACTGATGAACCTGACAAATGTAGACGGACTGGTCATCAGGATCTGTTCATATCTACCGATCAGTTCTTACAGTGCAATGTTTGCAAGAGTTGCGATGGGAGATGTAGCAACATGGGAAGTTGTTATATCAGCAATAATTTTATATATATCGGTGATCGGTATGGGTGTTCTGGGAGGTAAGATCTTCCGTAATTCAACACTTCGGTATGGCAATCCAATCAGGTTATCCAGAGCATTAAAAGAATTAAAAAGAGAAAAATAAAATATAAAAATAAGACAATAAAAAGGCCACATGCGTGCTGTGTTGATGTAAAAATGTAGAAAATAATCCTGATACCTTTACATTAAAAGGCGGATGTGGCATAATTTCATGTGAAATTATTGAACGCACTTGGTGCGGGTATACAGGGGAGACAGGGTAAAATAAAATAGAAATGAAAGCAATTTCTAAATTCGCAGTGCAAAAAGAGTGGCTGTGATATCTGTTCGCTTCTGGAATATAATTTCAATGGCTTAAAAAGAAAGGTTACAGTAAAATATGGAAGTAATCGATTTCCATTCCCATGTTCTTCCGGGAATTGACGATGGAAGCAGAAATATAGAAACATCCATAGAGATGCTTCGGCTCAGTCGGAATGCCGGTGTAGACAGAATGATCGCGACACCGCACTTTTATGCGGACGAGGATCGAATCGAACATTTTCTTGAAAAACGGGAACATGCATATCAAAGTCTGATAGAGGCAGTAACGACTGAAAACATATCGGATACCCCACAGCTTCTGCTTGGAGCGGAAGTTGCTTTTTTTGATGGGATCGGAGATGCAGATAAGGTTGACCGGCTGACAATCCAGGGAACAGAGCTTCTGCTGCTTGAGATGCCGTTCCGGACGTGGACGGATGAAGATCTTTTACAGGTAAAAAAGCTGATCCATGGGAGACAGCTCCGGATCATTATCGCTCATCTGGAACGCTTTATGAAGATTTCAGGGAATAAGCCGTACATAAAAAAGCTGATGGAGCTTCCGGTTACCATACAGATCAATGCAGAAAGTTTGTCAGACTGGAAACAGGGCGGGATGTTGATCCGCATGTTTCAAAAGAGGCAGGCACATATTCTGGGAAGTGACTGTCATGGAGTTCATCATCGTCCTCCGAATCTGATGGAGGGACGACAGAGACTGGAAAAGAAAGTAGGTGCAGACATTCTCGCAGAGATTGATGCATATGGATGTCAGCTTCTTGGTTTGAGATAAAAGGTTGGAGGATAGACAGATGTCAAAAAAAGTAGCGATCATAATCAGTATTATACTGTTTATTATATTGACAGCACTTATCATATGTGAAAAAACATGGCCGACAGGAGGATCTGATCTGATAGGGAACCTGTTCTGATCAGAGAAAGAAAGATGGCACACAGGATATATTCCAGACAGGAAAAACTGAAATTATATAAAAAACTGACAATTACTATTGCAGCAGTTATCATATTTTGTTTAGCGGCAGTTATTGTGTTCCGGGCAATTGACCGGCAGAAGCTCCGGAAGCAGGAGGCATATGAGGCAGAGCAGGGAGTTGTCCGTATAAATGGCAAGAAATATCTTCCGAAGAAGAATATAGAGACCTATCTGTTCATGGGTATCGATTCACTGGATAAAGTAAAAAAAGCAGAGGACTATGG
>OGLT01000976.1_pt1 | contig 17618 bp, 18 predicted proteins | sample 1572911 | NCBI WGS metagenome assembly OGLT01 (sample SAMEA2582014, study PRJEB24529) | metagenome | biome: Human gut stool | place: China | collected 2011 | reverse complement strand
TTGTGTTTTTAATGCACAAGCAACATCCGCAAACTGCATATCGCAAATATGCCGTGTTGATGGGCACTATTTTTGAAAATTGCGATAGAAATCAACCGAATGGATCGCAGCGTTTTCGAAAACGAGATAATCGTTGTATTCGTGGGTCAGCGCTTCTGTGTCGCGCTTTCCGCTTGGCTTGACGGAAAAGGAATCGCGAAACTTGTAAGCGCTGGGGACGGCAGGGGCGGGGAGAACTTGTTCGCAATGGGTATGCAGCTCCTTCAGAAGTTGGAGTTTATCACCGAAGAAGTCTTTTTTCAGAAGGATATGTGCGACCGGGAACGAAGAACCATCCCGATGCAGGACAACGACTTCACAGATATCGACCGCAGGATTTTGCAGAATAACGTTTTCGATATCAAACAGGTAATGCTTTTGGCTCTGAGCGTCGATAAAGTAATCGACCGCACGGCCAAGAACGTATACGAAGCCGTCCGCATCCAGGTAGCCGATATCACCCGTGTGGCCCCATTTCCGGCCTTGTTCATCTACCCGGAAAAATGCGTTTGTTGCATCCGGGTTCTGATAGTATTCTTTCATGCAGCAGGGCGTGGAGACCTGCAATTCACCCCGCTGGCCGTAAGGAAGCTCTTTTCCGGTATCGGGATCAAAGGCGCTGACCATGGCAAGAGGGAGAGGAATCCCTGTGGACCCGATCTTATTTCGAGGCCCGGCGGGGGTTTTATCGGAAGAGGTCGATGCAACTGTTGCGCCCAGTTCACACATGCCCCAGCCTTTTTGCAATCCGCAGCTGTAATGATGAGCAGAAAGAAATTCGTTAATCTGAAGTTCTGTTTCAGGCAGTAACTGCTCTCCACCGGTCATTGGACAAATCAAAAAAGACAAATCATGCTTGGAATCCAAATGTTCCATGGCGTAGAGCCACAGACTGGTTGCGCCAAAGATATAGTTGGGGGAGTATTTTTCAAGATCAGAAGTAAAGGTCTCCGGGCTGAACAGCGGCTCCAAAACACAAGACACCCCCAGACACAGAGGCATCAGAAGCGAAATGGAAATGCCGCTAGAGAACCAGATGGGAACGATGTGGAGGAATTTCTTCTGGCGGGAAACCTCTGGAAAACCCGTTTCGTATTGCGCGATGGTGGCATTGATGCCATCGTTTGTCAGCACGATGCCCTTCGATGCTCCGGTCGTGCCAGAAGAATAGACCATGACCACAGGGGTGTCTTTCTGATAAGGTGCTTCCGTTGGAGAAGCATAGGAACTACCCGTTTTGATGAAAGCAGACCAAAGAGAGTGTTTGGAATTCTCATGGAGAGCTTGTTTCAGCTCAGGCTCCAGAGGGCTTTTGAGTTCGGCAAGAATGCGGAGCGGAGCAGGGAGCGAAGCCGTGGCAGGAAGAACAACAAGATGCCGGATGCAAGTTTCGGACAAGATGGATGAAACGCTGGCGTAGAGCCTGTCCAGCACAAACAAAAACGCTGCGTTTGTTTCATTGATGCGGTCACGAATCTGGGCGGGCTGAAACATGGGATTGACGAAATTGGCCAGCGCGCCGATTTTGCTGCAGGCAAGAACGATATAAACGGCTTCGGGGGTTCCTGCGGTACAAAGCGTGACACAGTCTCCGGCCCGGACACCGTTGGAGAGCAGCGCTTTTGCGCAGGCTTCAACGTGTTCAAATAATTTTGAAAAAGTGATTTTCACACCAAAATATTCCAATGCGGTTTCGGTCAGGTGTTCTTTGTTGTGCTGGTAGATGTTTTGGTATACGGTACACGAAGCAGGTTGCGCATGAAGGGCCTCGGAACTGTAGTACTTCAACCAAGGCTTGTCAATGGATGGATACCCGGATATTTTTGTGTTGCACATAATGATTCCTCCCAATAAAAGATGAAATTAACCCTTTTGAGCAATTATAACCCAAAAGAGTTAATCTTTTCAAGAGCTTTTCGATATGCTTTTTCTAAAAAAGGAGAAAGCATCCATGAATATCGGAGAAGCAGTGAGGGAACGGATCATAGAACTGTGCCGAGAAAATGATATTTCGATTAACAAGCTGTGCACGATGAGTGGAGTTACACAGTCTACGGTGAACAACATCGTCAGCGGAAGAAACAATAGCGCAACGGTATCGACCATCAAGAAGCTATGCGATGGACTGGGAATCTCCATTGAAGATTTTTTCCATTCGGAGCTGTTCCGGAATCTGGAACAGGAAGTCAAATAACGAATAACGGCACTCTGCCCTTCATACAGTGAGAAAAAGGGGAGTTGTGCCATGAACAAGACCGCCGAAAAAACGCCCGCTCCGCCCCACGACCTGATCCTAGAAGGCCGCAGCAAACTGACGGTGACCGGCGTGAAGCGGGTGCTGCGGTGCGATGCCGACAGCGCCGCGATGGAAACGGGCAAAGGGGTGCTGCACCTGACGGGAGCCGAGCTGAACGTGACCAGCCTCGACCTGGAGAGCGGGGAGGTGCGCCTGACTGGCCGCATCGACGCGCTGGAATATACGGCCGAGCGGACGCCGGGCGGCCTGCTGCGCCGTCTGCTGCGTTGATGGCCCCGGCACTTCCGGCGGGACTCATCGGGCGGGAGGCGGCAGCCTGCGTTCTGCTGGGGGCCGTTCTGGGCGGGGCAAGGGCACTGTTCCCGGAAAAAGGCCGGGGGGCCTTTCTGCCGGACGTGCTGCTCGTGGGGGCGCTGCTGCTGGGGCTGCAGTCCTATGCGGCGTCGCTGAGCTTTGGCGGGGTGCTGCGGTGGTATCAGCTGGCGGCGGCCGTCTTTGGCGCGTGGGCGGCAGAACGTGTGCTGCGCGGGCCGGTGCGGGGTGCGCTCTTTGTGCTGGGGCTTCCGCTGCAAGGGGCCCGGCGGCTCCTCGCGCCGGTGCTGCTGGCCCGAAAAGCGCGTTCAAAACGTGCCAAAGAACGCCGGAACGCAAAAAGGAACGCAAAAAAACAAAAAAAGAACTTGCCAAGACCACAGCGGATGTTGTATAATTCTAACGTATCAAAGTAAGACCACAGGCGCATCGGGCCTGCTGATTTCAGGGGGCACTGAGGTATGACGAATCCGAGCCGCAAAAAACGCAGAAAGAACACGGTGCTGCGCACGGTGTTCCGGCTGTTCTTTCTTTTGCTGCTGCTGAGTATGCTGGCAGCATACATCTCCAATCAGGTGGCCATCAGCTCCAAGCGTGCCGAGCTGCAGACCCTGAGCGAGCAGATCGAACAGCAGCAGACCAAAAACGAGGAGCTGCAGCGCATCCTCAGCGGCGACGCGGATGACGTGACCGAATGGGTCGCCCGTGATTCTTACAACTACGCCGCCCCCAACGAGCGCATCTTTGTGGATGTGACCGGCAACTGAGGGCGGGTCCTCCGGGAGGGTCTGCGGCCCGCCCCGGAACAGCCACCCAAAAAGAGAGCAAGGAGTATTGAGTTTTGGCGATTGAGGTAGGGAACGTATTTGAAGGCCGTGTGACCGGCGTGAAGCCGTTCGGCGCATTTGTTGCGCTGCCGGAGGGCCGGGTGGGCATGGTCCACATTTCCGAAGTGTCCAATGAATATGTGCAGGACATCAACACCGTCCTGCACGACGGCGATACCGTGAAGGTGCAGGTCATCCAGGTGGCACCGGATGGCAAGATCGCATTGTCCATCAAGCGGCTGCTGCCGCGCCCGGCCCGCACAGACCGCGGCCCCCGCCCCGGTGGCCCGCGCAGCGGTGCCCCGCGTGAGGGCGGACATTTCGGCGGTTCCCGCGGCGGCGGACGCCCCCCGCGTGAGGGCGGCAGAGGCCCGGCCCGCGAGGCTGCGCCCCGCGTCTGGCAGCCCAAGGCACCCGCCCGAAGCGACAACCTGAGCTTTGAGGATATGATGAGCCGCTTCAAGAGCCAGAGCGAAGAGAAGATGGCCGACCTGGACCACGAGACCAACAACCGCCGTGGCGGCGGTTATGCCCCGCGCTCCCGCCGCGGCCGCTGAACCCAATGAACTGATCGGGCCTGTCCCCAGCCGGGACGGGCCTGTTTTTGTGAACTGCGCCCCGGCGCAAGAAAGGAACGCTAAATGTCTGCAAAATTTGAACTGATCGCGCCCTGCTTCTTCGGCTGCGAGTCCACGGCCAACTTCGAGCTGCGCCGCATCGGCGCGGAGAACATCCGGGTCAGCGATGGCCGCCTGACCTTTGAGGGCGGTGCGGAGATGATCGCAGCCGCAAACCTCAACCTGCGCACCGTTGAGCGCGTCATGCTGCTGCTGAACACCTACCCGGCCTCCACCTTCGATGAGCTGTTCGATGGCGTGTACGCCATCCCCTGGGAGGAGCTGCTCCCCGCCGATGCGGCCTTCCCCGTCACCGGTTCGTCCCTGAACAGCCAGCTGACCAGTGTGCCCGCCTGCCAGAGCATCATCAAGAAGGCCGTGGTCAAGCGGCTGATGACCAAATACCACACCTCCGTTCTGCCGGAGACCGGTGCGGAGTATAAGATCCGCTTCATGCTGCGCAAGAACGTCTGCGAGATCATGCTGGACACCACCGGCGACGGTCTGCACAAGCGCGGCTACCGCCGCAACGCCATGGAGGCCCCCATCCGCGAGACGCTGGCGGCGACCATCGCCGACCTGGGCCGTGTCCGCCGCGACAGCCTTGTGGAAGACCCCTTCTGCGGCAGCGGCACTCTGCTCATCGAAGCGGCCCAGAAGGCCATGAACATCGCCCCCGGCCTGAAGCGCCGCTTTGCCGCCGAGCGGTACAGCTTCGTGCCCGCGTCCATCTGGGCGGAGCAGCGCCAGAAGGCTCTGGCCGAATCCAAGCTGGATGTCGGCTTTGAGGCCTTTGGCTACGACATCGACCCCGCCGCCGTGGCGCTGGCCAACGCCAACGCCAAGCTGGCCGGTGTGGAAAAGCGCTGCCACTTCGAGGTGGCCGATGTGGCAGCCTTTGAGGCCAGACCCGAAGCCATCGTCCTGACCAACCCCCCGTACGGCGAGCGGATGAGCACCATCGAGGGGGCCGCTCAGCTGGCCCGGACGCTGGGCCGCCAGATGGAAGCCCACCCCTGTGCAGGCGTCTACGCCATCACCGCCGACATGGAGTTCGAGAGCCATTACGGCAAGCGGGCCAACAAGCGCCGCAAGATGTACAACGGCATGATCCCCTGCCAGCTGTATATGTACTACGAGGCCCCGAAGTTTGAGCACAAGGCGAAGCCCATGCCCAAACAGGGCTTTGACGGCAAGCGTTCCACCGGCCGTTTCGAGAAAAAATAAACAAAAGTAATACTTTACAGAAAGTTTGGTGCGGCTGTTGCTTTTCCGGGGCTGACAAGGTGCGAATCTTTTACATTTCGTCAGTTGCATCCAAGACCGAAAAAAGGTATACTTGTACTATTGTAAGAACATGCAGCGCGAGGCTGCTGGAAAGGGAGGACTGCAATGGAAGGGCGCATGAGACCCTATCTTCCGGAGCTTACCATCCGCGATTATAACACATATCTGTGGTATCTGCGGGGGGTGCGCTGGCAGATGAGCCGCAGCTACGGGTTCTACTCCTGTCGGCTGCTGCAACACAACGGTGTGCTGTTCGCGCTTCTGGCGGACAGTCTGGCCGGTCGGCCAGCCACCTGCGTCAACCAGCGCCTGCCCGGCACACTCTGCTACAGGCAGATGATGTGCCAGACCCAGGGCATCCGCCTGGCGGCACAGGTGGAAGTGATGATGGGCTGGCATAAGCTGCAGGACCGCCGCTGGGACGAGCTGCCGCTCCGGAGCCAGCTGTTCCGCGCGGTGGATCACGCTCTCCTGCGCCGCGCCTACGAAAAGGCCGTGAACGAAAACCCTGCGCTGGAACGTCTGTTTGGGCAGGAACAGGCCCAGGCCGTGGTCCAGATGAACCTGAACGCAAAGAACTACAGCGTGGCGGCTGAGCCGATGAGCAACATCTACGGTGCGCTCTACTCTACCCTCGCCACCGATGACCCCAGCCAGCGCAAGAGCATGCGCTACATCGGCAGCTGCATCGGGCGGGTGTTCTATCTGCTGGATAAGGCCAGCCGGGTGGAAGAGGACCGCAAGGTGGGCCGGTACAATGTGTTTCTGGTCAATGGCATCAATGAGAAAGATGCTGCCATGGAAAATGCCCGGCGGCAGGCGCTGGCCGCAGCGAACGACCTGGTCCGCGCCTACGGGATGCTGGACGTCAAACTGAACAAATCGCTCATCGACAACATCATGATCCTCGGCCTACGCCATGCGGTGGACCCGCTGGACGCTGAGAACCAGCCGGTGCGCTGGGAGCTGCCGTGAAGGGCCGCAGCAGCTGGGCTATGGCCTACTGCGGCATGGCGGCGGCGCTGAGCGTCGCGCTGATGCTGCTGGGGGCCGTGGTGCCGGTGCTGATGTTCATTGCACCGGCCGCAGCCAGCCTGCTCATCGCTACGGTCTGCATGGAGTGCGGCATGAAGATGGCCCTTACGGCTTACGGCGCGGTGAGCCTGCTCAGCCTGCTGTTCGTGCCGGACAAAGAGGTGGCCCTCGTCTTCGTTTTCCTGCTGGGGTACTACCCGCTGGTCAAGCCGAAGTTCGAACGCATCCGCCCGAAGCTGCTGCGGGGCGTGTGCAAGCTGCTGCTCTGCAATGGGGCGCTGGCGGCGATGTACGGGCTGGTGCTGCTGCTCGTTCCGGCGGGCAGCATCTCGCAGGAGCTGCGCACCACAGCGTGGGTCGTCTCACTGAGCACACTGGCCATGGGCAATGTGGCCTTTCTGCTCTACGACCGGGCCATTCATAATCTGTTGCAGGTCTACCGCCTGATTTGGCAGCCAAGGCTGCATAAGATGCTGGGGAGGTGACCCGAAACCGGAGACGTTGCAGGGACTGCCAAAGCCTCTCCTACCAGGAGAGGTGGCAATGCGAAGCATTGACGGAGAGGTTGCACAAAGAGAAGACCCTGAGAGGGTATCGAAAGAAGGAATGTGGACTTTTTGTTGACACAAAGCGCCGGGCCACGCGGGTGACAGCCGTGAGGGTGACGAGGAGAGGAATCATCGAACGATTCGGCGGATGTTTCTCCGGTCGAACAGGCTATACCGATCGCAGCAAGGGGCAAAAAGCGGCAGCAATACCGTAACAGATCCCCTTTCACGCAAGCCATACAAAAACATAAACTGGAAGAGAAGCTGACAGCTGTTCTGTGCGCATGTTGAGCGCCGGGCTGTCGGTCTGGAGGTATTTTGTATGTGTGGCATTGTTGGTTATGTTGGCAAACGCAACGCGCAGAACGTTCTGCTGGATGGTCTGGAAAAGCTGGAGTACCGCGGCTATGACTCCGCCGGTGTCGCGCTGGCACTGGACGGCGGCATCCGCGTGGTCAAGAGCAAGGGCCGCCTGGCCGAGCTGCGCAAAAAGCTGGAATTGCAGGCCCTGGCCGAGAGCGGCTGCGGCATCGGCCATACCCGCTGGGCCACCCACGGCGAACCCAGCGATGTGAACAGCCATCCGCATTCGACGCCGCGTGTGAGCATCGTGCACAACGGCATCATTGAAAATTACGGCATCCTGAAGGAGCGGCTCATCGCGAAGGGCTACACCTTTGAGAGTGAGACCGACACCGAAGTGCTGGTCAAGCTCATCGACAGCTGCTACGAGGGCGAGCCGCTGCAGGCCATCCACGAGGCTTTGAGCATGGTGCGCGGCAGCTACGCGCTGGCCGTGCTCTTCCGGGATTTCCCGGATACCGTCTTTGCCGTCAAGCGGGAGAGCCCGCTCATCGTCGGCTGGGGCGAAGGGGAGAACTTTGTGGCGTCGGATATCCCGGCCCTGCTCAAGTATACCCGCCGGTACAGCGTTCTCGAAGAAGGCGACCTTGCCGTCGTGACGCGGGAGGGCATCCGCTTCTACAACGAGTTCGCCGAGCCGGTGGAGCGGGAGGTCCTGACCGCCGATTGGGACATGGAAGCGGCGGAAAAGGGCGGTTATCCGCACTTTATGCTCAAGGAGATCAACGAACAGCCCGCCGCCATCACGGCAACGGTCAGCCCCCGCGTGGAGAACGGCCTGCCCGACCTGCGCATCCCGGAGCTGTCGGATGAAAAGCTGCGGGGCATCGGCACCATCCATCTGGTGGCCTGCGGCACGGCCATGCACGCGGGCATGGTGGGCAAGTCGGCCATCGAGACGCTGGCCCGCGTCCCCGCCGAAGTGGACATCGCCAGCGAGTTCCGTTACCGCGACCCCATCCTGAACAAAAACGATCTGGTCATCATCATCAGCCAGTCGGGTGAGACCAGCGACACGCTGGCGGCTCTCAAGCTGGCAAAGAGCCGGGGTGTGCCGGTGCTGGCCATCGTCAACGTGGTGGGCAGCTCCATTGCCCGCGCGGCAGACTATGTGCTCTATACCTACGCCGGGCCGGAGATCGCGGTGGCCTCCACCAAGGCTTACATGGTGCAGATGTGTGTGCTGTACCTCTTTGCGCTGCGGCTGGCCTATGCGCGCGGTGCTCAGACCGAGGCCGAGACCCGCCGCCTGACCGCAGAGCTTCTCCGCGCCAGCGAGGTCATCAAGCCCCGTCTGGCCGACTGCGAACAGATCAAGTACCTGGCCAGCCGGTTCGTCAACACCCAGAGCTGCTTCTTCATCGGGCGCGGGTTCGATTACTCCCTCTCGCTGGAAGGCAGCCTGAAGCTGAAGGAGATCAGCTACGTCCACTCGGACGCCTACGCTGCCGGTGAGCTGAAGCACGGCACCATCAGCCTCATCACGGACGGTGTGCCGGTCATCGCGCTGGCCACCCAGAAAAAGGTCTACGAAAAGACCATCTCCAACGTCAAGGAGACCAAGAGCCGGGGCGCGAAGGTCCTGCTCTTCACGACGAAAGACGCCGTGGTGCCGGATGGCGTGGCAGATTATGTCGTCCGTCTGGACGATTACGACGACCTGCTCATGCCGCTGCAGCTCATCGTGCCGCTGCAGCTGTTCGCCTACTATATGGCAGTGTTGCGCGGCTGCGACGTGGATAAGCCCCGCAACCTGGCCAAGAGCGTGACCGTGGAATAAAAACAGACGCCTCCGGATGGAGTGTGCCCTCCCATGGAATCGGGAGGGCGCGCAGACCGTCCGGAGGCGTTTTGAATGGACAGCAAACAAGGCCGTTCCCGTGCATTGTGCAGGGGAGCGGCCTTGCGTGTTTATGAGGTCAGACAGCGGCCTTTTTGCTTCGCCGTTCGAGGGCGAGGAAGAAGCAGACGTTCAGCACGATGCCCACCACGGTGGAGGTGGGGGCCGCCAGACCGATCATGGTCAGACTGGCGTTGGGCTGAATGCTCATGATGTAGGCCATGGGCAGGCGGACGAGCAGGGTCTGCACCAGGCCCTGAACCATGACCCAGACGGTCTTGTCGCTGCCGTTGAAGTAGCCCACCATGCTGAACAGCACGGCGGTGGCAAGCGTTTCGGGTGCAAAGCCCTTCAGGTAGGCAAAGGCGTTTTGGATGACGGCAACGTCGGTGGTGAAGACATTGGAGAGCAGGTCGCCCCGGAAGAAAACGAGGGCGAACATCGCGCAGCCGAAGGCCAGACCGATGCCGATGCCGGTGAACATGGCCTTTTTGGCGCGCTTGGGGTTGCCCGCACCCATGTTCTGGGAGACGAAGGATGCCATGGACTGCATGAGCGAGCTGGGGATGAGCATGGCAAAGTTGACGATCTTGCAGGCGACGCCGTAGCCGGAGGAAGCCTCCAGACCAGCCGGTTGACGAACGCGCAGAGGGCCAGGAAGGAAAGCTGGGTCAGAAACTCCTGCAGCGCCAGCGGCAGGCCGATGCTCAGGAACTTGCGGCTCTGCAGGTTCAGCCGGAAATCAGACTTGCGGATCGTGAAGGGGAGCTTTTTCTTGAGCAGGATGACCACGGCGCAGACGACACTGACGGCCTGCGCCGCTACGGTGGCAATGGCGGCACCGGCGGCATCGAGGTGGAAACCGGCGACCAGAACGAGGTCGCCAATGATGTTGACGACGCAGGCCACCAGAACAAAGAGCAGGGGCGACTTGCTGTCGCCCAGGCCGCGGAAGACGGCGGCCAGCAGGTTGTATGCCACGATGAAGAAGATGCCGGAACCGCAGATGCGGACGTAGCTGGCAGTCAGGGCCACAGCCTCGGCGGGGGCCTGCATCAGCACCGAGATGCTGCGCGCAAAACCGACCATCACAACGAAGAGCACGGCGGAGAGAAGGGTAAACACGACGGCCGCACCGCCGATGACCGAGCCGATGAGCTCCGGCTTTTTCTCACCCAGATACCGGGCAATGAGGACCGTGACGCCCATGGCCAGCTGGGTGACGACGAAGGTGACGAGGTTGAGCACCTGGCTGCCGGTGGAGACCGCCGACAGGCCGATGGTGGAGCCGAACCGGCCCACGACCAGCAGGTCTACCGCGCCATAGGCCGCCTGCAGCACCAGTGCGCCCAGGATGGGGAGCATGAAGGCAGCCAGCTTTTTCAGGATGCTGCCCTGCGTAAAATCGTTTTTCTCAGATCTCAAGGGAAGTTCTCCTTTCGCAAAACACTTGGTGGAATGCTTCGATGGTGCGGATAGTCGTTTCAACGTCCGCTTCCGGGACGCCTTGCAGGCAGGGGACTAGCGCGTCAAAAAACTGCTTGTCGTATGTCTGCGAGAGCTGTGCCCCGGCTTCGGTAATGGAAAGGTAGGTCACCCGGCCGTCCTCTGCCGAGGCGGTCTTTTTCAGGTAGCCTTTGGCCTCCATCTCCTTCACAGTGCGGGTCACGCCGGGGCGGGGCAGGTTCAGTGCGTCGCTCAGGTCGGACACCTTGACCTGCACACCCTGCTGCTCCAGCTTCTGGATGCTGTCCAGATAGTGGATGTAGGACGGCATAACGCCCTTTGGCAGCGGCGGGAGCAGATCCCGCACCCGCTTGGCCTGATAGCATGCGTCCATCATCCGCTTGATGAGTTCGACGGTCATGGCAGTTCCTCCTCGAATGATTACCAAAGTTAATTACCGTAGATAATTATAAGCAGAAATGAGAACTTGTCAAGAGTTTTTTGGCAGAACATAAAAAAGCCGCAGACCCGGCAGGGCTGCGGCTGATAGAGCAAATTCAGAAAACATCTTTTATGGCGACAACGTTAAGAATCCCTGTCTGCGAGGTTTCCTTCCGCAGGTCGTGGGCAGGAAAAGCGGATAGTCCGGATGGATGAAGCGTTCGAAGTTCGTAAAAGGGTCTCCCATGTGGTGCGGATTTTACAGGGCATCGTAATATTGGTGAATTTTTTCCGCCATCAGGACCCGGCGCTGCGCAAGGAACTGCTGATAGTCATGGATCTCCAGATCTTCAAATCCATCCGGAATGCAGTTCTGCCGGAGATTTTCACGCAGAGCACTCGCTTCGACGATGCCTCCATAGACAGGCTGCTTGGTTTCGCACTGGTGAAAAACCTCGCGCATATAAACAGAAGGGGCATTGTCTCTGATTTTGATATTGATCTCCTGCTGAATGAAAGCATAATTGGCGATCTGGTTATACTGGGCCTGCGGGATGCCGTGCTGGATCAGATACTTCTTGGGGAACAGATGATGGATATCTCCACGATTTTCCAACATGGTTTCAACGTCAATCTGCGTGGACAGGAACCCCTTATCGTGCGCTTTGACCTGTGCGATGAGGAACAGATTGAAATAGGGACTGCTGGCGACCGAGGTGTTGAGACGTTGGACGAGATTCACCGACCAATATGCGTCTGAAAGCTCACCGGCCTCCGTTATGCGCAGATACTCCATGGGGTCATCATAGGAGAAGAACCGCTTGATATCATAATCAAACGAGGATTCCGGAGAAGCAGAGTAGCGCCCGGTCAGAATCGAGAGGGCCAGCCAGCGCCGGACGATCTGTTCGATCTTGCTGTTCTCTACTTTCCGCTCGCGAAGAGCAAGGAAAAGTGCATAGCCGAAGTTCAAAACGTTTTGTGAGCGGATCAGAGAACGCCGGACAATACCGGCAGATCGGACGATCATCAGATAACGCTCATAATTTGTTTGATTGACGGCTTGCAGAACTGCTTCATGAAGCTGGTAAAAAGATTGCTCCTCGATCTCGATTTTGAACTCGCGGTTTTCAAAATCACGGCCGGAAAGAAGACTGACCAGATCGGCCAGCTTGCCGCGGTTGAATTTATAGGTGAATGCTACGCGCAGGATATCGGTATAAGAAGTGCGGTAAATGGGAGAAACTTTGGATGCAGCCCAGCGGATGGCCTCAAATTCTTTCCGTGCAGCAAAGGCAGTGTCGTTTTGCTGGATGTCCCGCAGGTCTTCGGGGGATTCCAGCAGGTGGCAGAAATAGTCAATGGTCTTCCGGGTGATATTGCCATCGTAGACTTCATTGGAAGAAATTTTAGACATGGCAAAATCGGCCTGTGAAAGGACGACGCCTTTGGAGTTGATGCGGATAAAAATATCCGTAACGCTGTCGATATCCAGATCGGCAGCTAGTGTGATAACACCCAAGCTGTTGTTCTGGATGGCCAGGAGATTGTTGATGACTTTGTTGATCCGGGGCATCTGGTCAGGAATATCATTCTTTTTACAATACTCCATGACAAACGAAAATGAATCAAAACCGTGTACAAAGACGGGCGCGATATCGGGAATCCATTTGCTGCTGCGCTGATTTGCCGAGTTGGAGACCTCAAAGGTCTCATCCATCGGGTTGAATGCAATGCTGATCCGTTTCCATTTGTAATGGTTGTCCAGCACTTCTTGCCCGACAATGGCGGCAGCCATGGCAGTGATGCGCTGTTGTCCATCAATGAGAACTTTTTTCCCAATGGCAATGGAGCCGTCTTTCAGTTTCACATCCGGATTCTGCCAGATGATAATGTAACCGACCGGGAAACCTTTGTACAGAGAATCCATCAGGTCACGGACCTGGGAGGTATCCCAGACAAAGGGACGCTGCATTTCCGGAATGGCAATCGTTCCGGATTTGATGTTGGACAAAAGATCGTCAACGGTATCATTGTTTACGGTGTAGCGCGGCATGGTCAGGCTCCCTTCCCTTTTTCAGACATGTGAACTTATATTCTGTTCCCATCCTACCACATCCTGACTCATCCCGCAAGATTTGCAGCAAAACAAAAAACCAAAAATTACGCCGTTTCTTCTCTGCCTATTTCCACCCTCTCGCGGTGGGGTCTAGCATTTCGGCGGCAGAGTAGACCAGCGCGTTGCAGATGGCGGCGGCGACGTTGCTGCCGCCCTTGCGGCCCATGGCGGCGATGGCGGGGACGCCGTGGGCTTCGCAGGCGGCGAAGAGGATCTCTTTGCTTTCCACCACGTTCACAAAACCGACCGGCACCCCGATGACCAGCGCGGGCCGCAGCCCGGCCTCGATCTCTTCGGCGATGGTCAGAAGGGCTGTGGGGGCATTGCCAACGGCCAGGATGGCACCCGGATGCTCCTGCGCGGCCCGGTGCATGGAGGCCACAGCGCGGGTGGTCCCGGCGGTCTTGGCGGCAGCGGCGACCTCCGGGTCGGCCATGTAGCAGAGCGCCGCGCTGCCCACTTTGGCAAGGCCGGGCCGCGTGATGCCGGCCAGCGCCATGTTGGTGTCGGTGACGATGGGCGTCCCGGCCCGCAGGGCGGCGACTCCGGCGGCGACGGCGCCCTGCGTGAAGCGCAGATTCCGGGCGTAATCGAAATCCGCCGTGGTGTGGATGACCCGCTTGACCACCGCAGCCGTTTCCGGCGGCGGGGTCAGGCCCAGCGTTTCCAGCTCGGCGGTGATGATGGAAAGGCTCGTCCGCTCGATGTCGGCGGGGAGATGATGCTGCGGTGTCATGTGCGGCTCCTTCCGTTCAGGCCCATTGCGGTGTAGAGGGCATCCAGATCCAGAGCGCTGCGTACCCCGTCGGCCAGCCGGTCAAACTGCTGCTGGCGGTATTGCTCCATCGGGATGAGCGCGGCACTTTCGGGGCGGATGCCCTTTCGTTTGCACAAAAATTCCACGAGTTTTTCGGTCAGTTCGCCGGTGTCAAAGAGGCCGTGCAGATAGGTGCCGAAAACATCGCCCTGCACACAGCCTTCGGGGTGGCCGTCGGCCTGGGTGCAGAAGGGGAGGCCCTGCACCTCGGTGCGGCCGGTGTGGATCTCATAGCCCGTCAACGCGGCCCCGGCAAACGGCCCGGCCGCGGCGGTGGCGTGGGTCTGGGTGCGGCGTTTTTGCGCAGTAAAGACGGTGCGGGTGGGCAGCAGACTCAGCCCGCGCAGGGTCTGCGGACGGCCGCTCTCGCTGCCCATGGGGTCGGCCAGCGTTTCGCCCAGCATCTGATACCCGCCGCAGACGCCGAAGACCGGGGTGCCCCGCGCAGCCAGCTTGAGCAGGGCCGGTTCCAGACCGGACTGCCGCAGCCAGAGCAGGTCGTCGATGGTGTTCTTGGTGCCGGGCAGCAGGATCAGGTCGGGTGTGCCGAGGGTGCGCGCGTTTTGTACATACCGCACACCGAGCAGCGGGTGCTGTTCCAACGGCATGAAATCGGTGAAGTTCGAGATGTGGGGCAGCCGGACGATGGCGAGGTCCAGCGGCTTGACCGCTTTGTCGGCGTCCAGCCGTTCGGAGAGCGAATCCTCGTCCTCGATGTCCACCTTCAGATAGGGCACGACGCCCAGCACCGGCAGATGGGTCTTCTCTTCCAGCATGGCAAGGCCGGGGCGCAGAATCTCGACGTCGCCCCGGAATTTGTTGATGATGAGCCCCTTGATGCGGGCGCGTTCGTCCGGTTCCAGCAGCGCTACGGTGCCGTACAGCTGGGCAAAAACGCCGCCCCGGTCGATGTCGCCCGCCAGAAGCACTGGTGCGTCCACGAGCCGGGCGAGGCCCATGTTCACGATGTCGTCGGCCTTCAGGTTGATCTCGGCGGGGCTGCCGGCCCCCTCGATGACGATGATGTCCACATCCTCGGCCAGGCTGTTGTAGGCGGCGAGGATGTCCGGGATGAGCGATTTTTTCATCTTGAAGTAGGCGGCGGCGGGCATCTGGCCCCGCACCTCGCCGTTCACGATGACCTGACTGCCCACATCGCTGCTGGGCTTGAGGAGGATGGGGTTCATCCGGACATCCGGCTCGATGCCGGCTGCCTGGGCCTGCACCACCTGCGCCCGGCCCATTTCAAGCCCATCGCGGGTGACGAAGCTGTTCAGCGCCATGTTCTGGCTTTTGAAGGGGGCCACGCGGTAGCCGTCCTGTGCAAAAATGCGGCAGAGCGCCGCGCACAGCAGGCTTTTGCCCGCGCCGCTCATCGTGCCCTGGACCATGATGCACCGGGCTTTGCTCATGAAAACACCTCCGAAAGGGTCTGGAGCAGCTGCTCGTTTTCCGCCGCCGTGCGCACGGCGGTGCGGTACCAGCTGCCGTCAAGGCCCGGATAATTTGCGCAGCTGCGCAGAACGACGCCCTTCTGCCGCAGGGTCTCGCCCAACGTTTCGGGGCCTTGGAACAACAGATAATTGGCGCGCCCATCCAGCACCCGCAGCCCCAGGGCCCGCAGGCCGGAGGCCAGCAGGGGCCGCTGCGCTGCGATGAGGGCACGGACCTGCTCCACGTAGGCGGTCTCGTCCAGCGCGGCCAGCCCCGCCGCCTGCGCCAGGCTGGAAACAGCCCAGGGCTGGCCGGTGTGCTGCATGGCGTCCAGCAGGGCCGTGTCCGCGCTCAGAGCGTACCCCAGCCGGACGCCTGCCATGCCGTACAGCTTGGTGAAGGCTTTCAGGATCAGAAGATCGCCGCTGCCCAGCAGCGGCTTTGCGGTCAGCTGCGCATGGTCGGGCAGAAAATCGAGGAAACATTCGTCCAGCACGAGCAGTGCCCCGCAGGCGGTGCAGCGCTGCAGGATGCGGGCCACGAAGTCCGGCGGGGTGAGCTGGCCGGTGGGGTTGTTGGGCTGGCAGAGGAAGACGAGGTCCACCCGGTCGTCGATGGCGGAGAGGAATGCTTCCGGCACCGCAAAATCGTCTGCCGCCTGCAAGATGAAGCGCTCCACCGTGCAGCCGACGGTTTCGAGTGCGGCGGCATATTCGGCGAACGTGGGGGCGGTGACCAGCGCCCGGCGGGGCTTTTTGGCCCACACCAGCCGGAAGATGAGGTCGGCCGCGCCGTTGCCGCAGAGGATGTGGTCTGCGGGCACGCCCTCGTGCAGGGCGAGCTTTGCCCGCAGTTCCCGGCAGAGTGGGTCCGGGTAGCGGTCTGCGGTGGGGAGCGCCGCCGTGATGGCCTTTGCCACCCCCTCCGGCAGGCCCAGCGGGCTCACGTTGGCCGAAAAGTCCAGCGCATCCCGCCCGAACTGTGCCCGGTATCCGGCCCAGTCGCCGCCGTGTACCAATTGTTCCATGGGTCGTCTCCTTACATGAATCTACAGACCGCCAGCCGGACGGCCAGCCCGATGGCCAGTGCCAGCAGGCTTTCGGCATACATCATCCGGTTGGCGCGGCGGATATCCTCCGGCTCAATGGGCCGCAGAGGGTCGCCGATGGTGGGTTTGTCATAATATTCGCCAAAGTAGCAGGCGGGCCCCGCCAGCTGGACGCCCAAAGCTCCGGCGCAGGCGCTTTCGGTCTGGGCGCTGTTGGGGCTGGCGTGGTTGCGCCGGTCCCGCCGCCAGATGCGCCATGCGCCCTTGGCATCGTTACCGGTAAAGGCCGCAGCGGCCACCCACAAAAGGGCGGCAATGCGGCTGGGGATGTAGTTTGCAAGGTCGTCCAGCTTCGCGGCTGCGCGGCCAAAGTAAAGATACTTCTCGTTTTTGTAGCCCAGCATGCTGTCCATGGTATTGATAGCCTTGTAGGTCAGTGCCAGCGGTGCCCCGCCGATGAGCATATACAGCAGCGGCGCAATGACACCGTCGCTGGCATTTTCGGCCACCGTTTCCACCGCAGCTTTGGTCACACCCTCTGCGGTCAGGTTCTGGGTGTCGCGGCCCACGATGCGGCTCACGGCTTTGCGAGCGGCGGGCAGGTCGTTCCGGACCAGCTCGTTATACACATTTGTGCTCTCCTGCGCAAGGCCCCTTGCCGCCAGCGCCTGCCCGCACCAGAACATCTGCACCGCAAGGCCCAGCCACGGGCTGAGCTTTTCCGCCGCCAGACACACAAGGCTCGTGACCAGAAAGGTGCCCACCGGCAGGCAGAACGCCGTCACGGCACCGCCCAGCAGCTCGCCCTGCGGGGTGCCGGGCAGGCGGGCACGCAGGAATTTTTCCAGCCGGGAGATGCATCTGCCCATAAGCACCACCGGGTGCGGCAGCCACGCCGGGTCGCCGAAGAGCGCGTCCAGCACAAAACCGCCGACAACTGCCTGAAGGATCATGCCCTGCTCTCCTTTGTGTACTGGACGGTCTTCACGAGATACAGCAGATGCTTTTCCGTCCAGTCCTTTGCATCCAGCACAAAGCCGCCCGCGTTGGGTCCGCACCATGCGTAATAGTCCCTGTGGGGGACGGCAAACCGCTCCATGGCGGCCATCTGGGTGCCGCCGTGGGCCAGAATGACCAGCCGTTCTTCGCCTGTGGCAAGGGCTTTATCGATCAGCTCTGCCACGGTGC
>OGLT01000973.1_pt1 | contig 17645 bp, 14 predicted proteins | sample 1572911 | NCBI WGS metagenome assembly OGLT01 (sample SAMEA2582014, study PRJEB24529) | metagenome | biome: Human gut stool | place: China | collected 2011 | reverse complement strand
ATACTATTTGCTTAAAAATAAAATTTTATAGCTGATTCAATTTCCAAAGACACCGTATATCCTCTTCGAACTCCTTCATTTTATTACTACAATAAAAAATCATTCTCCATTTATCTCCCATGTAAAGTTTTATAAATATTTCATTTAGATCTCGTAGAGAAATAACCTGTTTCTACAGGTGAAACAAAGAGTTTTAATGTAACTTCTTGAATTTTATTTATTTATAGAAGTATTCAAAGATATAGGTAACGATTTGGTTGCAAAAGTCTTGCTTTCAGTTACACTGCTTTGCATAATTTCAAATAACTATGTACAAATATAGGCAATAGTTGCAATATAGCCAAATTAATTCATATATATATTGTATATAATATTGGTTATTAGCATCTTAACCTATATTAGCACATAAATTTTTTCACATTGGAATAGCCGGAATTACCCTCCGGCTATTTTTGTACCTCTTTGTCGGTTTCTGTCCTTTTTTGTCGGTTGCTCAACGGTTGAGTAACCAATGGCCTCATAATAACTCTGTAATATTGCACCATAAACGATAAAAACAAGGTCAATATGAATAACAGAAAAGTCGTACCGGGGGCCGGAGTTACCCATATGTTAAGTACCATCCTTGCCAAAGTGAACAGGATTGAACAGCTGCTTTCACCTAATATTGAAAACCTGCCGGACAGCGAGATTCTGGATTCAAAAGGAGTCCGCCTGCTGACCAAGATGTCCGACAGGACACTTTTGAGACGTCGCAATGACGGTACGCTGCCCTTTCACCGCGACAAGGGAAAGATTTACTACCGCCGTTCGGACGTGCTGCGTGCCATGTTACTGGAAAAGGAAGAACACTCTAAAAATAAAAGGTTATGAGAAAGATGATCAAGATTGAAAGCAGTTCATTCGCTGCGCTCGTGAGAAGTTACAAGAAGTCCCTCAACATGCTGGCCGTACTGCAACATATCTGTGAGGACAACAGTGTCGAATTGTCCATGCTGCCGGATGAGGTATGTGAACTGATAGGGCTTGAACCGGCTGAAATAGAGAAACAGCGTCTGAACGGACGTCTGCGCTTTGCGGAAGAGGAAAACGGCACAAGGCATTACTCAATCGTGGATATAATCAACCTGAAGGATTCGATTGACAGCAGGAGAATAAACAGGCAGGTAGAGGAACTTTCATTCGAGGAAACGGACTGATGTGACACATCCCCGTTTCAGACAAGGGCACGGACGGCAGGTCGGATTTATCCGGGTGCCGTCCGTGCCTTTGTCCTTTCCTGAAAACGGCTCTTTGCGGCAAACTGCGGAAGTGAAGCTTGCGCAGCTTCCGGGGTTTGCCGCAATGTGCCGTGGGAAACATTACGATATTTTTCGGGTTTCCTTTGCCGGCATTATAATTTTCATGGACGGTACATGCCTTGCCTGTTGTGACTGGTCGGGTGCAATATCGCTGCCGCTGACCGGTCTGACCTTTTCCTGCCCGGCCATATCATCGTTCCCGTGCTGTTCGGGCTGTTTCAATGTGAGTTGTATCCTCCGGTTCAACGTGGCGAGTTCCTCTGTCAGTTCCTTTATCTCCCCCTCTTTGGGCCAGAGCGTGGAGACTATCTCACGCAGGACCGGCAGGTCTTTCTCCAACTCCGTATTGTCCTTTTTCCGTTTCTCTATCATGTCTGGAATACGTTCCAATGCATTGATGAAGTTCATTACGGCCAGCTTCGGGTCTTTGGCGATATACCCGTTATTATAGGTGTATTTGATGCCGTCCAGCCCCTCGACCATGAACTTGTTCTGTAAGGATTCCGTGCTTCCGTCCCAGGTCTTTTCAGAACGCACCAGAATACGGAAGTCGAACAGCGTTCCAATTTTCATATAATCATCCTCTGTCCGGGCATTCCGGTTGATTGCGGACAATCTGTCGGCAAGAATCTCGATGTTGTCGGACTCCATCCCGTCCAGTTTGAGCGGATTGGGCCTCAATCCGGTTGCCGTATCCACGGGAGCGATCCGGTTCAGGTATTCCCAATCCCGCGTGAAACGCTCTATGAAAGTTCCGTTCTTTTCAATTTCTGTAACTTTTTCATGCAGCTTCCCCTTTGCGTTTCCCTTGTTCCTGTGGTATGCCAGCCTCTCGCTTTCAAGGACGGCCAGCTTCTTTTCCAACTTGGCCTTTTCCAACAGGTCGTTGTTGTCCGACAGAATGGCCACATACTCGCTGAAACTCACTCCGCCGTTCTCGTCCATCGCCCCCTCGTCAATGGTACGTGTAGCAAGACTGTGGCTCTTCAGCTGGTTGATGAACACCTGCTTGTTATGGAGCAGGTTGAACTTGTAGCTGTCCAGTGATTTCTCCACCGCATAAATGTAACAGTCCACCGTATTGCCGGCATGTTCCTTGGCCACGATATTCCCTTTTCTTACCGCCCTGCCGTTACGTTGTTCAAGGTCGGAAGGCCTTCAGGGTATGTCCAGGTGATGGATGGCTACGGCCCTCTGCTGTGCATTGACTCCCGTACCCAGTTTCTGGGTGGAACCGAAAAGGAAACGGATGCGCCCGGAGTTCATGTTGTCGAATAGTTCCTTACGGGCGTTGTCGCTGTTCGCTTCCTGAATGAAACGTATTTGTTTCTCCGGAATGTCGTGGTCTTCCACAAGTTTACGTCTGATTTCGCTGTAAATGTTCCATTCGTCCGGTTTGTACGTACTAAGATCGGAAAAAACGAATTGCGTGCCTTTCTGGTCAAGATATTTGTAGTAATATTCCGCAATCCTGGCCGCGCAGTGGGACGCCTTGTTGCCCGGATTGTCCCCGTATTCCATGTCAATGAGGCGCATGTCAAGCGACATCTTGTTCGAGTAATTGGTGGCTATCAGCATTTTCGCCTTCTCTTCCGCATCGGACAGCGGAAGGCGGTCTATGTGGGTGGCGTCCCCGCTCTCCGCAAACTTTATCAGCTTCCCAATGAACATCTCCTGCTCGGGTGTGGGCGGTATATGATACAGTTGCTGGTTGAGCTTCGGCCTGTCCACACCCACATCCTCCGCAGTCTTGTAGTCGGTTATCTCCGCGTAGAAGTTGGCAAGTTCGGGCACTTTGATAAAGTACCTGAACCGTTCCTTCTGTACGATCTGGTTGGTCACGGAGAACTCAAAATCCGTGCTTTTCTTGGCATATACGGCGGCCCAGCCGTCAAAACAGGTGATTCCCTGCCTTTCCATCTCTCTGGGGCGAAGGTATTTGAAAAGCAGGTAAAGCTCGGTCAGACTGTTGGAGATGGTCGTACCCGACAGGAAGGTGGCCCCCAGGTCCTTTCCGGAGCGTTCCTGAATGGTACGGATGGCAAAAAGCAGGTTCATCGCCTTTATGCTTCCTTCCGGGTTTCCAAGTCCCGAAACCCTTGCGTGACGGGTGTTGAACATCAGATTCTTGAAATTGTGGCTCTCGTCCACAAACAGGTGGTCGATCCCCATCTGCTTGAAATCAACCACGTCATCCGTCCTCCCTTTGATGGTATCTTCCAGTTTTTCAAGTTTCGCCTGAAGATTCTCCTTCCTCTTTTCCAGCCCGCGTATAATCCAGCCGCTGACCTCGTTTCCCTGTTGCTCGAATACGGTAAGGTTCTCCTCTATGCTTTCTATCTCTTTCCCGTATATCTCCTGCTGTATCTCCGGAGACTGGGGTATTTTTCCGAACTGGTCGTGCGTGAGTATGATGCAGTCCCAGTTGTTGTTCTTGATGTCATGAAATATCCTGACGCGGTTCTCCGGTGTGAAATCTTCCTTTCCCGGATACAGTACCTTCGCGTTCGGATATGCCCTTTTGAATGTGTCGGCGATGTCGTGCACGTTGCTCTTCAAACCTATTATCATGGGTTTGTCCGCCAGCCCGAGACGTTTCATCTCGAAGGCGGCCACGCACATGATGAGTGTCTTGCCGGTGCCCACCTCGTGGTCGATTATCCCCCCACCGTTGAGTTTCAGCATCCATACCGCATTCTTCTGGCTTTCATACAAGCCCGGAATGTCAAGGCCTTTCAGGTCGAGGAAAGGGAAGTTTTGGCAGGAGCCGTCATAGTCGGGCCGTACATAGCAGTTGAACTTGTGGTTGTACATGTCCGCAAGTCTCTGCTTGAACTCCGGGAGCTGTTCGTTCAGCCAGTTCACGAACTCCTTGCGTATCTCGTTGATTTTGCTGTCGGCAAGCTGGATGGCGTCGGCATCGCGCACCTTTATGTCTCTTCCGTCCTTGTCCTGTACGGTTTTTGTGATATCGGGCACGGTATTGTGCAGGGCGTGTTTCAGCAGGTCATTTCCGTAATACCCCCTTTTTTCTCCTTTAACGAAGTATTTGTCGGTGATGTTCGCATTACTCCCTTCAAGGATTATGCCGAACTCGTCAATGCTGTCGGTATAGCTGATGCGGGTTTTTACCCCGAAAATATATTCCGCAAACTCTTCATATACGGACGTGGGTATCCACCGTTCACCCAGGTTGAAATCAAGCAGTTCGAAACCGATGGGTTCCGGTGTGGCGTCCTTCAGCGCTTCCAGCGACCTCCCGCTTTCCTTGTCATCGGGGTATTCCTTGAGATGCTTCTCTATCCATTCCGTTTTGGCGATGACGTTCCCCGCAATGAAACGGTCCCTTATCTCGTATCTTTTCATCATGGGGTTGTAGAAGATACGGCTTTCAAGCTGTTCAAGCAGTTCCCGCCTGCCGATGTCGCTCAGGCTCTCCATATATTCCAGATTCACCTCCCCGAACTTGTTCAGTGAGGCCGCGAGCGCTTCCTGGGCGGTGTCCGCATGTTTGACCTCGTTGGCATTGAATGATACGGGGACGGTGAATATGTCCGCTTTCTGTATCTTGCCCCGGATGCTTCTTTCCAGCGAGAGCATTTCCCTGCCTCCCGCATCCATCAGCAGGAACTTGGCGTTGTCCTTGTGGTTGAGTTCCCGGAACATGCGTCTGAAACGGTCATATCGCCTGTTGAGTTCCTCACGCAGGCCGGGCTGTTCGGTTTCCGTCTCGGCTTCAGTCCTGTAAAGCTCATGGTATGCCTCACGAAGGGGGATATAATAAGAGGCCCGGTATTGCTGGGTTACTGTCAGTCTGAGCGGGTGGAACTGTACTTCGGGGGTGTTCATGCCCCGAAGGTGGCCGTATTGTTCGCCTGATTTTACGATGGAGCCGTTCTTGTATTCCGGTTTTAATTCCCCGTCAAACGCTCTTGGCTCCATTTCTTTTTTGCGTTCCTCCTCCATCTTCCTCCTGCGTTCCTGCCATGCCGCTTCCGCCTCGGCCTGCGCCAGGGAAAGGTCCTCTTCCTGGACCGCTTCGTCATAAGCGTTCTCCTGCGAGAAGAGATTGAACATTTCGGGCGTGTTGTCCTTCTTCTTACGGGATGCCGGCACAACTTTTCTTTCCGGCATTCTGCTTTCCGGTACTTCCATCTCTTCTTCGGCATAAGTGTCGAAAAGGTTGAGCATGGGTTCATACGGTCTGGTGGAAGGGAGATGTTCCACCCGCTCGCTTTTTTGTGGCCGTTCGCCCTCTTCCGTTATGGTGATTGTCGGTAGGATGGCTGTGGACGGAACGGACTTTCGGGACAGGTTCTCCGTGTAGAGTTCCCGGTTCAGACGGTTCTCGATATCCCGCAAGAGCAACCCACCGAGTTCTTCGGAAATGGTCTCCACGCTGCCGGTATGGATGAAGTTCATGGCGGGCTGCCCGTACATGTTCTTACCGGTCTTGACAGCGGTATGGATAATGTGGTCCAGTTCCTTGTAGCTGTTGTTGATGGTGATGTTTCCGGGCAGTGTGCGGGTCTCGATGAAGTTCCGTTCCGCTTCGGTCAGTCCGTTTTTTCGGCTATTCTTCTGCAATACGATCAGGTCGCTGCTCACTTTGGTTCCGGCATCGGTGAAAAGGTTGCCGGGCAGGCGGACAGCCGAAACCAGTCCGGCGTGGTTCACCAGCCATTCCCGTATGGGACGGTTGCCGGGCGAGTCCATGACTCCCGAAGTCGTGATGAAGGCCATTATGCCGCCTTCCCGCAGCGTATCCATGCCTTTCAGAAAGAAATAGTTGTGTACGGCGTTGAGTGCCCCTTTGCGTACCGGATCGCCACTGCGGTCAAAGTCACGGTCATATACTCTGGTATCTCCGAACGGGATATTGGAGGATACTACATCGAAATAACCGTTATAATAAGGTTGTATGGTCTGGAAGCCGTCTATAATGACCTTGCTGTCCGGATAGAGCGCGGAGAGAATCCTTCCGGTGAGCTTGTCCTTCTCAAAGCAGGTTATTTCAGGCACGTCCTTCAGAGGGCTGATGAAAACTCCGGTACCTGCGGAAGGGTCAAGAAAACGTCCGGGGACGACACCCGACGCCTGCAACGTCCTCTGTATGACGGATGCCACCGCTTCGGGGGTATAGAATGCGGTAAGTACGGAATTTTTAAGGCTTTGTATATACTCCTTGTACTGCTTCTCGTCCGTGGAATACTCCCGAAGCAGTTCATGCAGCAGCCTCACCTGAGGGAACATTTCCTTGTCAGCCGTTCACTTTCCGATGTCCGTGTCTTTTTCTGCCGGATTGAGGATACATTTCAGTCCTCCGAAACCGGTGTAGCCGTTCAATACTTTGCGCCCTTCTTCGGTGAGACAAAACTCCGGGCGCATGAACAGGTATTCAAGTGCGGCCATGTTGTCCGCCAGATGTTGTCGCTTGTTATATGCCATATTGTTCTATATTTGATTGGATGAAACCTGTCAGTTCGATGGTGAGGATACGGTAAGAAGGGGAAGCCTCAAGCCTGTCGTCTATGGGATATTTGTTGAATACGGCTTCTGCGGACGGCAGTAGTCCCAGGCAGAGACCCTTCCGCTTTTCAGGGGGCACTTCCGGGAACCATTCCGACACCACTTCAAAAAGGGTGTCGAACTTGGAAAACTGCAAGTCCCGGTAGAGCACGGCGTCCGACTGTTCCAATGCCTGCGTGACGGTCAGACCGTCACGTATGGAATGTTCATAGACATTGGCTGCTTCATCGGCTCTTGACCTGATAAAATCCGGATTCCCGGCCATGTGGGGATGGCTTTTCCGTAAATGAAGAAGGAGAGCCGTTTCAAAGTATGACAGTTCTCCCCCTGGTGTATTGTTATGTTGCATAATCGGTTTGTTTTTACGTTGGATGATTCCATATATTCATTAAACATATACCCGACGGCCATCGGTGTGGTAATCGGGTATATATGTGAAGTGTGGCCGTTTCCGTAAGACTATGCCACGGAAAAGCTGTTTTTCTTGGGTTTGGGCGTGAAGGATGCGGCGTGACGTACCGTCTGCTTGCTTTCCTTTTTCTGGTCCTGTTTCCGGTTTTCAAGATTCGGCTTGTACTCCCTCGCGTTCTTTCCTATGAGAAGGTTGTTGCTCTTGTTGCTGAAGCGCACGTCATCGGAGAATGTCCTGCCTTTGTAGCGCATATTCTCAATATATACCATTTCATGGTTTTCCAGCATCTTTTTCTGTTCGGGGGTGATTCTGGCTCCCATGATGGTGTCGTTTACTTTCAGCTGTTCTCCGGCCTGCTTGAATGCGATATCCATGATTCTCGGATCGACAAAGGCCACGCCGGAAAGAAGCGTGTCGTTCTTGCGCTGTATGTCATTGATGGAAAGTTGCCCGCCTGATGCGAGGACCTGCTTCTGCTTGTCGTCCAGTCTTTTCCCGTAGATGTAGTCCGGTATCTTGATGGCGTCCACGGGCATCGTGATGATACGGTTGCTCGGTTCATGGAAAGCCACGTAACAGTTGCATACTTTTCCTGTGTAAGTATCCTTCATCTCCTTTATTCCTCCCAGTGTTCCGGTATCCTGGAGTTTCTGCTTTTCCTCGTCCGTGAATACGCCTTTATAGGCGGGCAGGTCATATTGCGGCTTGTCAAGCCTGCCCAGTGTTTTCAGCTGTACCTTGCCGTCCTCACCCTTGACACAGAGGAAACAGGCCTCACCCATGTCCTGCTTGACGCCGTTGACTTCCTTGCTGATGGGGAAGGCGGTGGAAGTGATTCTGCCCTTGAGCATTTCACCCATGCAATGGTTTTCAAACAACAGTTGCTTGTCCACTCCCAGCGCACTGAGTTCCTTCCAGGGAAGCTGGTGCTCGTCGAACTTGTAGCGTCTGGCGAGTTTGGCGATACGCCCTTCATCGTTCAGTTCACTGTTCTCTACCAGTTTTTTGCCTTCCGGTCCGGGGTCTTCCCCCTTTCGGATCTGGATGACGGCATTCAGGGTCTTTTCCAATACAGCGAGAGGGATAAGGAAGAAACTGAAACTTGTGGGATTGTTGTATTGGTTCTTGAAATTCGTGAAGAACAGTTCCAACGGTGATGTGCGGTCCAGCTTCAGAAAGCTGTTGTTGTTCTTCTTGTCGGGTGGTACGATTTCGAGACTGCCGTCCTGCTCGTTCATTTTGGAAACGACTGCGGTCTTGTTCGTTCTCTTGTCAAGGACTGCCATTACGTGCTCTTCCTGACCTTGCTGCTCTTGTTCTTGCTTTTTCTTTGCCATAAATTCTAAAATTAAAATGATACAATAATGATTATTACCGGGTAAACTTTAGCCCGTCGGTGCGAATGTAGAACATTAGTTAATAACATGTTATAATATTGAAGGAATGAGGAATGAATGGCGGTCTTTGGCGTAATATGACCTGTTGAGGTACATAAACAAGAGTCTCTTTAAATATATCTTTTCGGATACCTTAAAAGTTCTTATTGAGTTGTACCTCTATGACTGTAGGTTGTGCTATGTTAGAAGTTGTCGTTGCATTATTAATAAAAAGACTCAATCATACATGTGATTTTCTAACTGCTTTCATTTAAAATATCAGTAAATACACTATCTTTGTGCATATTAAGAGAATCTTTTCTCATTGAATAGTTATAATATTGCAGTGTGAAGCTTTTTTAGATATGTGAATTATGCGCTAATAATATTTAGCATTTGAAATGAGTAGTAAATATTTTGAGGTTTTTTTAATCGAAAAATGGGAAATATAGACTTTATATATTTAGATGGTTTACATCGGCCGTACAATATGCCTTTAAAAAGCATTGTATGGGTCTGTCGCTTTGTAAAATATATGGAAGATCACTCTATATCTATACTTCCAAGCCATTTTTATGGAGAATTTTTTAGATATCATCTCCATGAAGTTGTAAAGCGTCATGAAATAGATGAAGATAAATATAAAGGTGTGGTCTCCATATCAAAAGCTAAAATTGTGTTAAATTGGCTTCAAGATAAAGCCACCGTTGAAGAATTAGAAAGGGCTATTTCCAAAATACTTGAAAAAAGAAGAAATAAAGAAGAAAGAATTGTATATTCTACTTATAAAAATACTTCATATTATATTACGCTTGCAAAAAAAATGAGATATTTAAATTCTTACTACAAATTAGAGCCTGATGCGTATGATTTATTAGCAGCAAACAAGCGTTTTTACTCTCTATCTAGTACAGAAAAGGATAATATATTTTTGCATATAATATTGCATGACGCAGATGTGTTTTTACCATTGCTATTATCTTTGCCATTTAAGCGTAAAGCATTAAATGATATAGAAGATTTTCATTTAATATATTTAGAAAAGCATTACAATGTAAACTATTTTAATTATATTAAAAAGAGTCAGTCTGCCAATTATGATAAGGTTAGGTTGGCATGGATTGAAGAATTAAATGTAGTTGACAGTTATTGGAAAATAAGAAAACATTATAGATGCATTTTGGAGACCTTTAAATATAAAGATAAATATTTCTATCATAAAGAAAATCTGCCAGCGTTTTTGGAACAATATATAAAAAAAACGATGAAATATTTATCATTTTACAGCATTATTGAAAGTGAGTATATGAATCTGATAGACATAGGGAAACATGATTTAGGATTTGTGAATTTGTATGATTTGAAATCCAAATTTAAATTATCTTTTTCTTCTTTTGAAAATATGATTAATAGTTATTATCGTGAGTATGGAAAATTAAAACTTATATTGTTTTCTAATATAGTATCATCAATTGATGCAAGAAGACGATTTATTGTGAATGGAAATCCAGTAATAAAAATTCGAATTATAAACAAATGATTGCAATAGATAAACTTTGGACTAAATTGGAGCCAATGCCTGAAAATATTTCAAGTATTAAAAATGATTTATGTTATGGTCTAGCTCCAAATCTTCCTTTCTTTATATTAGATATGGATAAAGCAAAGAAGGATATTACAAAAAAAATGGAACTGATAGATACAGCTTTTCAATATAGTTTTGTGACCGCTGATTATGGTAATGGGAAATCCAATTTAATGAAATATTTAGAGTATTTCTTCTTGTGCAACAAACAATATAATATTCATGTAGCTTATTGGAGAGCTGATGTGGATAAGTATGACCTTATTCTTTTTCTCCACTACATTTTGCAAGAGAATTTTCTCGATTTGATAAAATCCTCATTAAGAAATGTAATTAAAACAAAATCTATTCAAATTGAATCTTTGGCTCGTAATTATTCGGGATCTTATTCTGTACTAGAAAAATATGTAATAGCAATAAATACTTATATCGACAATGATGAGATTTTGGACACACTGATTGCTCTTGGAACTGGTAAAATTTATAACAAAGGTAGTTTTGATAAGTTAAGCCTAGATAAATTTACAGATTACAATAGAAGAGAAGTTCTAGTTTTCTTTTTAAATGTTTTAGCGGCTTCGGGTCATTATATTATTTTTGAAATAGATGAATTAGAGAAGATACAAGAAAAATCTAAAGTCCGCTTTAATTCATTATTGACTTCTTACAGAGAGCTGATAGATTTAAGTTCTGATATAAAAGGACACTACATTATAACTGCTGCAACAGAAGCATCTGGAGCAAGTTCAAGAATGTCATTAGCTGCTTATAACACTGCATTTGAAAGAAGAATATCTCCACACATACTTCAATTAGGTAGTATTACTTCAATCTGTGATGTGATTGAGCTAACTAAATATTTGGATGAACTTATTCAATCCAATAAATCGGATGAAACTATCAAAAAAATAGCTTCATTTGTGCAGAGCAAACATTTTTCCAACAATAATAATGTTATTCAATTAATTTGTAAAAAATTACAAACGGATGAATCTGTTGGATGGAAAGAAAAAATGATTGAACTCAACTTATCTACTAATTTCGAAGAAACTAAAAAAGAGATTGAGGAGAATAAAGGTTTTATGAGAATTAATCAAAAATTCTTTAGTAATTTAGAGAATTATGTTGATATATTGAATTTTGTAAATGAAGATTTTGAAGTTAAAGTGCAAACGTATCAAACGTTATTAAATCATGCAATAAAAAATGCTCAAGTCTTTTTGTTTACAGGAGATGTAGCTTCAAATATAAGTAGAATTAAGAATGTTAAATCCGCATATCCTAATTATGAATTAGTAATATATCGGCCAGAATCTTTAGATATTTCTTTTGCAATTTTGCAAGAAGAATCTATAATTGTGAAAGAAATAGTCACATATGATCCTATGGAATTGATGACTTTACTCGGAATGTATTACACCTATTATACCAGTAAAGAAGGTGAAATAAAAGAATTAATTTCATTATATACAAACGGCAATTTATAGTTATGTTCAAGAATATAAAAAATAATTGTGTAAAGCGACTAACTACACATTTGGAGGACTTATTGATGCCCTATTGGAATATTTTGCGAGAAATGTATGGTGATGATCTTTTGTTAAATATTGATTTCTCGGATATGGACGCTTCATTTAGCGATGAAGTTTTGAAAATAAAATCAATATCTTCAACAGAGCACAGTAAGAGGGATTTTTTATTTTCATTCGCATTTTCTCTATTATGTAAAAAATATAATAAAGATATATTAAGTGCATCTAGTTTGAATGAGTTCTCTTTTAAATCGACCTTGCTTATCATTAGTGAACCCTTTATTTTAATTCAAGACACACAGTCCAAACAAGAGGAATCTCAAAATGAAATTAAACGTCTTTTTGCAGACAAGAAAGTTTTAACAAACTTAATAGATAAAGGAGATAGAAAGACTGGATTATTAGATTGTATAAAGTCGATGGATAATTCAAATTTTTATAACACTCTTCTTGGCGATGATGAGGATATAGACAATTTAACTATATGGAGTCCTGTATATCCCTGTTCTCTATTAAAATTAGAATCTTTGCATGAAGAAATATTTAGTATAGATAGAATTTGGATTAATAAAAAATCTTTAAAAGACAATTATAAAATAGATATTAATTTAGATGAAAATACATCTTGTTATTTATTGTATAAAAGTAAAAATGATTCAGGTGTAGATAAAGCTATTGGAGTAAAGATAAATAATTTAGTTTTTGTCTTAAAAACAGACATAGATGAATTTATTGATAAGCAAAAGAGATTTGATTATTATTGGTTGCTTTTCAAAATGAATGTATTCAGAAATATTGCTGAATCTAAAAAAATAGAGTCACCGCAAAAAGGTTTGTTGAAGGATTTTCTTGATACTACTCAAATGGATGATTTTTCTTGTCTTCTTTCTTATTTGGAAAACAATTTATATATTAAAGATCAAGAAATTCCTAACAAGTATAAACGTTTTTTTGATCCATTAGTGAAATTTGAAAAAATAGATGGGTTAAATAACTATGACATATTTGTTCACGATGTTGATGTCGATGCAACTCTACTTGGCGCATATAATACAGCTCGAGGGACAGATGATTTAAGTTATAATTTGAAACATCTTATTGAACAAAAACGTCCTAATCTTCATTGTTGGACTAAAAGCTCTTCTTATGTCAAGAAATCAAAGAAAATTGTAAATGTTCTCAAGCCAGAGATCGCTTATTTCTTTATTGAAAAATTTTATGAAGAGTTTTTATGTAATATTCTGAAAACAATTAGTTGTAGATATAATAATGTTGAGTTTGTTTCAAATTATAATACAGAATCTCTACCACATAACAAACATGAAATAGATTTTATAGTAAAATCTGATGAAGGTCTTTTTTTTATTGAAGCTAAAACTAAGTTGACAACTTCTTATATAAATAAGTATGTTAAAAAATGCAAGCAGTGGTATGATGCATTTAATGATATTCCTTCCCAAATCCATTTTATTATAATTGGTTGTTATAGTGATTCTGAACTGGACGTTTTTAGATATAGTATAAAAGGAGAAGATATTCCTAGCGAGTATAATAAATCTCGTGAAGGGTTAAGATGTCTTCCTTATTACTTTAAAGTGCCTGTAATGGATACTGGAAAAGATTTAATTTGTATAACAGAACCATCATTTCAAGTTTTAACAAAGACAATGAAAGGAATTCTTAAAGTATGAAATTGCCAGTGACTCGATATTACGGATCAAAGCGTAAACTTATTGAGGATATTTGGTCTGCACTCGAAGAACGTAATATCCAATTCAATTCAATTTTAGATTTATTTGGGGGAACTGGAATTTTATCATACTACATGCTTACAAAGGGGAAACAAGTTATTTACAACGATATATTTCTTTTTAATTGTAAAATAGCAAAGGCTTTGTTAGATACACCCCGTAACACTTTTAAAGAGATTGATGCTATTGATTTGCTTAATGTTAGAAAAGAAAGGAATTATAAACAAATAATTGAAGATAATTTTGAAGGTATTATACTAATACAGAAAATAAGATAATAGATATTGTTACACAAAATATTCATTATCTACCTGATAATATGCAGGCTTCTGCATATTATATATTAATACAGTCATGTATCATAAAAAGACCTTTTAATTTATTTCATAGGAACAATCTAAATTTAAGAATTAATCATACTAAATCAAAATTCGGGAATAAAGTTACATGGGAGCAGCCATTTTATGACTTATTTATAAAATTTACCAAAGAACTAAATGAATTTCAGTTTTCTGAACAACAAAATATTCAAATCATTAATACCTCTGCACTAAATTGCAATGTGGAAGCAGATGTAGTATATATTGATACTCCATATTTTAACAATGATGGGTCAATGGTTTCATACCATTCTCGATATCATTTTTTGGAAGGATTAGTAAATTATGATTTGATAGAAAATAATATTGACTTAAATAAAAAGAATAAAGAGATTTGTATTAATAAAAATAAAGAATTTGAATGCAAACAAAGCTTTCTGGAAGAGTTGCATAATTTAATATCAAAACATAGAAATTCTATTATAGTATTATCATATACTAGTAATGGATATCCTTCTCCAAACGAATTAAAAGAAGTGGTTATGCAATTTAAAAATAATGTTGAAGTAGTTTCTCTTGGAAAACATTCTTTTGCATTAAACAAGCATAATGAAGGGAGAGAAGAGATTTTAGTGATAGGAAGATAATGTTCTTTAAATGTAAAGATATTAGATGATATGTCAAAATCACTATAAATATTGCAATAAAATTAGTTTATAGTGATTTTGATATTGTACTATACAGAGCTCATTGTTATGTTGATTTTATGTCTTATTATTACCATCTAACAAGTGTTTGAGTTCCGGATCATTCTCGATGCGTATCAGTTCATTGTCCACAAGTTCCACAATATCCTGTTTGATTTGCCGGTAGTTGGCTTGTATCTGCTGCTCCATTGTATCATTGCCCTCCGCATCCAGAAAGCTGCTGATTTCAGGAATGGGCTGGTAGGCTGCTGTCTCTTTCTGTACCGCATCATTATCCACCACTATCTGTGCATGGAAAATCTTCTGGTCTATCGTCTCACCGAAATTGTCCGTTACAGCACCGACAAACATACCTTGTGAGAGTGTACTGATTTTGCTGGCAGGTATCAGACTGTCCAGTTGCGTGCTGATGGAAGTGGAAGTGTCACTACGGTTGATGCTAACAGACTCCCTCTTTTGCAGGATTTTTCCAAACCTTTCTGATAGTGTTTTGGCCGTTTCACCCACCACTTGACCGCTGAAAACATTACCCACAGTTGACATGATAACGGCGGCCTCCTTGTCACCATAGTCACGTTTCAACTGGCTGAAGTCCTGAAAACCCAACACAACCGCCACCTTGTTGCTTCGTGCCGTGGCTATCAGATTATCCAGACCTTTAAAGAAAATCGTGGGTAACTCGTCAATGATTACACAACTTTTGAGTTGCTTCTTCTTGTTTATCAGCTTCACGATACGGGAGTTATACAGACCTAAAGCAGCACCATAAATGGAAATTCTATCGGGATTGTTGCCGACACACAGAACTTTAGGCTCCTTCGGATTATTAATGTCCAACGTGAAGTCACTACCGGACATCACCCAATAGAGCTGCGGGCTTATCAGTCTGGACAGCGGAATTTTGGCTGATGCAATCTGGCCCATCAACTGCTCGCTGGCACCGCCTTTCCAAGCGTCAATAAAAGGACTCAGATAATTCTCAAGCTCGGGATAGCTTGTCAAGATTGTAAATACATCCTCGTACCTTTTATTAAGCAATTCAATGGCATGTGGGAACGTACAGTATTTGCCGTTTTCATACAACTTCAAAAACCAGATTATCGCCGTAAACAAAACAATCGGAGATTCCACAAAGAAGTCCCCCTGCTTTTGCACCCAACTTTTATTCAAGTTTAACATGATGGTATAACTGGATTCGTAGGCATCCGAAATATCCGTCATCAGTTCCGGAGCCAACGGATTACAACGGTGGCTCTTTCTCGGATCATCGAAGTTGATTACATAAAACTTGGGTGGTATCTTATAACGGTGTCTGTATTTAATCAGGTGGTTATAAGCAATAACCGACAGGTCGTCAAACTTAAAATCGTATATATAAAGTGCATAAGACTTCTCGATTGCCTGCTTTATGTAATTATTGACCACCGCATACGACTTACCGCTACCCGGCGTGCCTAAAATCATGCTTGCCCTGAAGGGATTCACCACATTTATCCAGCCTTTCCATTCTTTTTTTCTGTACCAGAATTTGGTCGGCAGATTGATGGAATATTCGTTTTCCATCAGACGGGTCTCCTGCATGAACGACTCGTTCTCCGTATTGAACACGTCCTCCAACAGATTGCTTTTCAGCAACCGACTTACCCATAGTCCGGAAGCCAGCAGACAAAAGAAACCTCCGGTTAATGTTACGGTATAAAGCACGGCACATACCCCGGATGAGGCATTGAGGGAGAGCAGCCACCAGTTGAAGAAAAACAGTATGGCACCCGCAACTGCCGCGATGCCGATTTTCCTTCATGTGATTTCATGCTTCTTCACCCCCTTGTTGCCCATGCAGGACAGACCGAGGAAGAGGACACAGAACAGCTTGGTGTAAAGCAAGGACGAGAACAGTCCGGTCGTACGCTGGAAGTTGGAAAGTATCCGGTCCACTATACCGAGCGTTCAGCCCATCTCGTTCAGCCAGCCGTAACAAAACCAATAGACGTGTATCGCCATAAACAAAAAACTGATGGCCCGCATAAAGTCCGTGACCTTGGCAAGACCCCTTAAATCATCTTCATTCTGCATAATCGTAAATTTTAAAATTAGACTTCTGTTCTATACATTATTATATTATAACCTGCGTCTCCGCTTTTTCTTCTTTTTCCTGCGCCCGTAACGGAAAGCCGGATCGATGTATTCATGCGTGCGGTCTTCCTCCATGAGTATGGAGAAAATATCAACGGCTCCGAGTGCGGACGTGTCAATCAGGCTGCCGGAGATTTCCGCCTGCCGTCCGTTTTGCCGTGTATCCTGCCATTCCTGTTGTCCCTCCCGGTTCATATTATCCGCTTGTTCCGGGACGTTTCCCTGCCGTGGCGTATCCTGCTCCGGCGGCGGTATCAGCCTTTCCCGATCCGCATCCGGATTGTTGAACAGTTCGTTGAACACATTGGCGGTAAATGACTTGCCCAGACGTGAACCGTTAAATACCGTCCGGTTCGCATGGTCTATAAATGTGATGCCGTAAAGACGCCCATCGGAATTGATACGGTAAACAACTTCTATGTCCGCCTCTTTCAGCCTATGTGCAAAGTCTTCCTTCGTGCCTATGTCCTGCATGGCTTTGATGATTTCCCTGCGTGTCCTTTCGGCAAGACTGTCTCTTTTTACCTTTTCAACGGATGCGGCAAACTTCTTTTGCAATGCTTCATAACCGAATACTTTGCCAAACTTACTGGACTTGAAAGGCGTTCCCACCCGCATCCCGTCATCGTCCAACGCTCCGTACATGATGCCGTGGTATTCCTTTCCGTCCACATTTCCCCTCACTTCATAAACCGTCACGTTGTAAAGTTCCAGCAAGGTGTTGTATTCGGCAAGCGAATGAAAGTTGTAACATTCCAGCAGGGTACGGGCGGTGTGCTTTAGCTGCGCTTTCACATCACCTTTCGCATAGTCCACTTTTTGCAGACTTACCAGTTCCCGCTGGCCATGCTCTCCGAGTGTGGGATGAAGCCCGTACTTCACTTCCATTTCACGGCAGATATTCTGTGCCCGGATACCTTCCCTGTTATGATCTATCTTTTCACCTTTTTCATTGATGCGTACCGAAACGATGTGCATGTGCCTGCGGTCTATGTCTTC
>OGLT01000965.1_pt1 | contig 17767 bp, 15 predicted proteins | sample 1572911 | NCBI WGS metagenome assembly OGLT01 (sample SAMEA2582014, study PRJEB24529) | metagenome | biome: Human gut stool | place: China | collected 2011 | reverse complement strand
AATTATTAATCATTTAAACTTTTATCAATATGAATAATTTAGTTATCATGCCAACGGAGAAAAGAACTTTGAATTTAGGTGAGTATGCAGAAGAAGCTACTATAATTGTGGAAGAAACTGCAAAGCCTTGTGTTACCTTTTTGGAAGCAAATACAGATTCTATCACACTGGAAGAACTTGCAAACAAATGTGTTGTGCCTACTTGGGCTAACTTGGAATCAACCATTTCACACCAAGACTTTGTTTCTTGTGTGCATGAAGCTGCAAACTCATTCTATGCAGGTGAAAAGGTGAACTTTCCAGAAATAAGAGTTTCACACATAGTACGTGGCAGAATACCGTCCGCACTAGGTAAGAAAGCAAGTGAACTGTTGGAATGTGAAAAGACACAATTCTATCAAAGACTTGCATTTGCTTTTACTGTTCCAACCATTTTTGAAACGATAAGAGAGCAAAAACTTGAATTGTGCATAGGTGGGGTAAGAAATTACAGTGACTTGAATCTGTACCGTTCTTCCAAAGGCTTAGAAAAGTTTTCCGTCTTTATTGGTTGGAGAATGAGAATTTGCTCTAATCAGATTCTTACTGGTGAGGGTGTGAGATTCAACATGGAAGTAACTAATATCAATGAACTTTACAGAAATGTACTGGAATTGCTCAACAGCTTCAATGCAGCCAAAGAAATACATTTGATGCAGACATTATCAGATACTTATTTATCTGAAACACAGTTTGCACAAGTGGTAGGCAGAATGAGAATGTACCAAGCACTTTCACCAGCAAGACAGAAAGCAATACCAAGACTTCTAATCACTGACAGCCAAATAAATAGTGTGTGCCGTGATTATTACACCAATGAAGTGTTTGGAGTGAAAGACAATGCCATATCTCTTTTTGATTTTCACAATTTGCTCACACAGTCAAACAAAAATAGCTACATAGACAGCTATTTACAACGTGGGGTAAATGCTACAGAGGTAAGTGTTGGACTGAACAATGTATTACAAGGACTGGATAATAAATATTCTTGGTTCTTGGGCTAAACTAACTGAAAGGGCATCTATTTAATAGGTGTCCTTTCTTTTTCAATAACTTAAAAATACTACAGAATGGAAGATAATGGAAAACTAGTACTATGGAGCATACTAGTAGTACTGTTACTAATAATAATTGGTGTTATCAATCCTTTTTTATTGATACTGATTATATCTATTTTTATCTACATACAATCATAGAATATTCACTAATATGCAAAGTGAATGTTTTGCTATAAATCAACACATTAACTAATTGGCTAGTATGTTGGCAATGGTAAAATATTCACTTTTATTTATTTACATATAAAACAGAACATTATGAGTTTAAAATATTCAAGCACTACAGCAGATTATCTAGTTTGGTCTGATGCAATGAATTTAATAAGGAAATTGGCTAAAGATGGAAATTACAAAATTTCACTTCTTATAGCTTTGGGATGTTTCACAGGGTTGAGAATATCAGATATACTTTCCTTACACTGGCAACAGATATTAAATACCAGTGAATTTACAGTAATAGAGAAAAAGACAAATAAGGTGAGAACTATTAGGATAAATGCCCAACTTGGGCAGCACATTAAAGAATGTTATGAACAGGTAAAGCCTATAGGAATTAACTCACCTATTTTAGTGAGCCAAAAAGGAACTGTTTTCACTATCCAAAGAATCAATGTGATACTAAAAGAGGTGAAAAAGAAGTATAAATTAAAGATTAAAAACTTTAGTTGCCATTCCCTTAGAAAGACTTTTGGCAGACAAGTTTATAATATGAACAGTGAAAATTCAGAACTAGCCTTAGTTAAACTTATGGAACTGTTTAATCATTCCAGTGTAACTATAACTAAAAGATACTTAGGACTTAGACAAGAAGAACTATTAAATACTTATGACTGTTTGAGTTTCTAATTAGTGGGACAAAGTTTGAAATTTCTGTTGTTATCATGCCATTCTCAGAAATAGAAAACTTTGTCCCGTTCTCTAATATACAGTAACTTTCAAAAACTGCAATGTAAGAAGAACTGTAAATAATGGTTATATATAAATCTAATGGGACATGATTCCAAGCCAAACAGATAGCGATAATGTAATTAGTTCCGCATTGGTGCAAGCGTAAGAAAATTATCTTTTAAAAAAGGCATGATGCGGCTTGTAACCTATAGTATGTTGATTTTTCGGGAGTATTTATAAGTATCGAACAGCCGTACTAATCTGCAATATCAGAAAAACAGCTATAATGTTTATAACTGATAGTAGGTATGAGTTTTAAAAATTATCGTCTTATATGCCCACTTCTAATTTTTATACCGCTATGAAGTTACAACTAAAAGAAACTGATACTAGCTAATTACTTACTACAAATATGTTTTGGAACACTTGAAACTGCATTTATCAGCGTTTTATCTTTAGCTATTCAAAACCTTTCGCTAACTTTGCAGCAATTTCAGAGGTCTTAATGCGTTAAGGCACTGAAAGGACATATTTAACGAAAGGTGTTATTGAAATTATCTTCTTAGATTAAACTTCGCAAATTTAATTTTAGCATGAAGATGATAGCAATAGCATCCACACATTTGATATATACTCATCTCTTAGGTGAATTATATACCTTTTGGTGTGGGGCTATTGTTTTATCCATGCTAAAGGTATTGCGAAGACCTAATCTAAGGATAAAGCAGATATAGTTCCCACACCTTATTTTTTATCCGCTTCTTCGGGGAATTGGGAGGCAACTATAAACAAAGTTTTATATGAGCGATGACAGACTAAAATTTGCTTCCTATAAATACAAGAGAGATAATATAGAGGTAACAGCCCAAATTTCATTGCACAAAAGAGAATTAGGATTAAAAGATTACCTTTTAGCACCTCGTTCACCTTTCTATATAAAAATAGAAAATGGCATTAGATATGATGAAAAGCCTTTGATAATTGAGGGTAAGGATATAAAAGACATGAATAAAAGATTTGAACGAATCACATTCTTTTATTATGTAAAGTCTTATTTATGTACTCATGACACAATTTTGGAGTTACCATTTCTTAATTTTATAGATGTGGGAAACCATGTAAAATTTGGTCCAGTTAATTTTTCTCCAGATAATAACACATACACATTTTTCATGTATTGTGATTGTTTTCTATATCCCCAATTAAGCAAACTGATTAAGTATGATATAAAAGAATCAGAACTATATAGTATTGTATGGATAGTAACAGAGCAATCTGTCACGTTAAACAAAGTACGAAAGGGAATAAGCAGTTTTGCCGAAGCATGTAAAACAGCCCAAGAATTATATAGACACCAAAATCATATAGAATTTAAAAATTTGGTGTTCGACCTCTTAGCACGACACTTATATTTATGCAACTTCCACTGGGGATAAAGTGGCGTATATGTGATTTCTACTTCAATAGAAGTGCTAGCGATAATATATTATCAGCAAACATTAACAACTTAAATATCAAACAAAGATGAAAACTTTTAGATTAATTGGAATGGCTTTATTAGCCGTAGTAATGTGCGTGAACTTTACTTCTTGCAGTGATGATGATGACCCAATCAAAAATGATGATGGTATTATCACCAACCAAAAGAAACTAATGGAGATTAAAGAAACATCTGATGATGGGTATATCAGTATATATACATTCTCGTACGACAATCAAAGTAGGCTAACATCCATTGTTGATAACGAGGACGGACATTCAGACAACAATATTATCAATTTCACTTGGGGCAATAATACCATTATTGCAACAAAACGTGGAGATGCAAGAAGAACATACACACTTTCTGATAATTTAGTGAGAAAACAACAGAACAACGAAGGAGCTTCAAAAGCATTTACCTATAACTCATCCAACCAATTAATTAAAGTAGATGAAACGGATGAAAGACATAGTGGTGACGATTGCAGCTATACTTATACTTGGGATAATGGCAAAATGACAAAACATATATACAAAGAGAATAATAGTGAAAAATCTTATGTTTATGAATACACTTACAACGGAAAGACTTGTAAGGGATGGTTCCCAAATATGGAAGATGAAGGCTGGGATGCTTTAGATGATGATTATATTTTCTTCGCACATCCCGAACTCGTAGGTATGCGCACTAATCAACTGCCCGAACAGATATTTAGTAAGGATACTGAAATATATGAATATTATGATGAATATTTCAAGGAAACTTGTAAGTCTGAATATACTTATGAAGATACAGTTAAATTTGAATATAAATTAGATAAAGATGGATATGTGGAAAGCTGCACTGTAACATACACATACGTGAACACTACTAAACAATCATTTACAGATAAAAATGGTGACGGTGTTATTACTGATGATGAAAGAAATGTAACAGAAACTCGTACCGAAACTGATATTACAATTTATTCTTTTAAGTGGGAATAAATACATTAAATAGATTCATATTAAAAATAAAACAACAATGAAAGCATTCAGATTAAATGGAATGGCAATTATTGCCATCCTCTTTAGCATAAGCTTTACGTCTTGCGGTGATGATGATGAAAGCGATGTTGATAGTAATTCAATTGTTGGTTTTTGGAAAATAGCCAGCTATGATGATGATTTTTTTGATAATGAGGAGGAACATAATTCTAACCCGGAAAGAATTGTTTATTTAGAGTTTACATCTTCAAATGAAGTTCATCCTTACAATGCGAAGAAACAATATATGGCTGATGTTTGGGATGGTAAAACCTATTATACTATTTCGGGAACTATATTAGAAATAGATTTGAACTGTAAAGGAAATTACCCCAATCACAAAATAGACGACTTGATAAAAGGCTCTTTCTCGCTTTCAAATAATCGTGTAAATTGGAATTATAAATGGTCTTCGGACGGTAATAATTGGTCTGATGAAAGCTATTCGATGGTTTTGGAAAGAGACAAGAAGTAATTAGCAATTAAATACAAAAAGCCAACCTACCCGATTACGGATAAGTTGGCTTTTTCAGTTCTGAACAAATAACATATTATTAACGCTTTCTCCTTTTGAACTTCATGGATGGGGTAAGCCCATACGCACTTTCAGGAAAATATGTGCGGAGAAATTTATCACTTGCTAATCTATAAGTGGTAATAGTGTGCGTCTCCATATAATCGGGTATAAGGCATACCCTTGCATCTTTTCTTATCTAATTTTTCATAGCTATAAAATTTTGAGTTTCACATATACAAGCATATTTAGCTTCTAGGACATTACCAAAATATAGGTACTATTTCTGTAATAAATAAAAATAGGCGTACTTCTATAGCTAATATTAGTAATGAGGTAGTAGCAATAATATAATATCCATTACTATACTGCCATATAATGTACTATCTATACCAGTAATACTTTACTAGGTACTATAGTAATACTAGGCATACTATAAGAGTGTTATTGGGGTTTATAACAATAAGATAAGACCCACCCATTATTAATAGCTATTTCCACCATCTGATTTACAGTAATTAGCTCGTCTATCTCCTCTGTTTCCATTACCATATCAGCATTAGAAATAACAAAATACTCACCTTCCTTATAGGCATCAAACTTATTTATAGAATTTTGAAACTTAGCGAAAATGCCACTGATATAATAGGCTTGCCGAATATCTCCCCTATCATTAGCATTATAAAATACATAGTAAATACCATTTACTGTATATACCTCTAGCAATACCACACCAAAATTAAGAGTAACCAATCCCCTATCTCTATGTTGCTTCTTAAATGTGGTTATCTTATAAGGTACTATCTTATTTATTAATTCCTTTACTAGCTTTCTCTTTTCAGCCTCATCAGTTTCAGCCTTTTCAATTATATCAGATGGTAAATTAGGTTGGCTATAAAATATTTTTAGATTAACGAGATTATCTATTTCTCCTTTAATCTGTTCAATAGCACTATCACAGTCAGACATTTCTTTTCTAATATTTCTAGCTGTCTTATTAAATTCTGTCATAGCCATTACTAATACAGATTCATCAGCCATCGTAGCTACTGTATAAGCTTTAGATAATTGTTTCTGTAAACTACTCTTATGAGTATTATAGTTATCAATATTAGAAGCCAAATGAGCAATCTTTTCAGTAAGTTCCTCTACCTTTAACTCCCTTTCCTCATTGTTAAGATTGGCAAAGACTATAAGTTCCTTTTTGATAAGTTCCCATATAATTGGTTCTACCTTTTCATTGGCTACAGAGATACGATTGTTACAACTAGTAGCATTATTAATACCACTCATACACAACCAACTTAAAGCCTTTTTCCCATTAATTATTCGATAACGCTCATTAGTCGTTTTTCCTCTACTATCATTTCCTTTAGCTCTTGGGGTCATTGTATAACCACAGTAAGGGCATTTAAGAAGCTTAGATAATATATAGGTAGTTTGTTTCGGATATGGCTCACTCTTTACTCTGTTATTTTTCCTTTTAGCAGTTGCTTTCTCAAATAGTTCCGTATCTACTAAAATAGGCACTTTCACATCAAAGACCTCTATTTCTTCTGTATCGGGGTCAGTAAGACTTATTTTCTTAATACCAGTATGGTAACTCTCATAGGTTAATATATGTTCTATAGAACCAACACTAAATTTTCTACCTAGCAATTCACCATATTTAGCCGTAGTAGCCAAAGCTGTACTTTTAAGAGTAGAGCCATCTTTTATATACTCATTAAAAACAAAGACTACAACCTCAGCCGCCACTTCATCTACTATCCAGCAGTTCTTTTTACTCTTATCTTTACCACCATAACGAGTATAACCAAAAAATGGCTGTCCTACTGAAATTTGATTATTATCTAATTCATTCCTTCTACCAGATGCTACTTGTGTCTTCAAACTTCTAAGATACTTCCAAGCAGCATCAAAAGCAGCACCGATAACTTGTTCTGCATCTCTAACCCTTTTTCCGTTATCTGGGTTGATAGTCCAAGTATCAATATCCCTAAAATAAACTGGTATGCTCATATTGATAAGTTGTCTTACATAAACTCTACCAGAAGCGGGGTCACGACTCATACGGCTAACTTCAGCTACTAAAACTACATCAAACTTTTGTTCTTTAGCCGCTCTTAATAATTTATCTATACTCTCTCTATTCTTAATAGTAACATCGTCTTTACCAGTTATTTTCTCTCCAAATACCAGATTTTCTATATCATATTCATACCCTAAAGACTTAGCCAGCCGAGTTAAATCCCTTGTCTGCCTATCTAAATCTTGATTCTTAGTAGAACATCTTATTAAAAATGCCGCTTTCATATCTTATTCCAGTTGTTTTTACTACATTTACATCTATTAAATCAGTTCTGCCTACAAATATATAAACAATATCACAGCTATGCAAGTATTTTTCAAATAGCGAGTTACCGGAATTCAACCGCAGTGTGCTCGAAGTGCTCCGGCAACCTTTGGAAGACCGCCACATCTCCATCTCGCGCGCCAAATACAGCCTCGACTATCCGGCAAGCTTTATGCTGGTAGCCTCTATGAACCCCTGCCCCTGTGGATACTACAACCATCCTACCAAGGCATGCGTCTGCAACCCCGGACAGGTACAACGCTACCTGAATCGCATCTCAGGACCGCTGTTAGACCGCATCGACATACAGATAGAGATCGTTCCCGTGCCATTTGAAAAGATATCGGAAAAACAGCAGGCAGAAAGCAGCGCTTCCATCCGTGAAAGAGTAATCTGTGCTAGAAAAATGCAAGAAAAAAGATTTGCCAATCATCCGGGAGTATATTGCAATGCACAAATGGAAAGCCGGTTGCTCCACCTATATGCCGAACCCGATGAACAGGGGCTCAATCTACTGCGCAATGCCATGACACGACTCAACCTGTCGGCTCGTGCCTACGACCGTATCTTAAAAGTGGCAAGAACCATTGCAGATCTCGACCACAGCGAACAAGTAACGTCCATCCATTTGGCAGAAGCCATCAGTTACAGAAATCTAGACAGGGAGAGCTGGGCAGGTTAAGTCTGCCACAGCCCTTTCATAATAGAATAGAATGGATAGTTTAGTTTTATTTCTTGGATTATTTCTTCTTCGATGAAAGTTTCACCTCAGTCTTCAGTTCATAAGCTCCCGTATACCAGCTTCCGCCTTTTTTTATTTGGGACTTTTCCATTTGATCCACCCCTAGAGTAACAGATTCAAATTCTCCCCCATTCTCCTCTCCATCCACATCATGGAAAAGCACTTCCTGACTGCCTATGCTGAAAGTATGCGCCTTGTCACTCTCGAACTCACCTTTTACATCCGTATACACAGTATCATAATCCGACACATAGTCCTTCTCACCCTTCACAAAAACAGCATCCAAGTCCTTTACCACCACCTGTACCCCTTTTATCGGCTTCCCGGTTTGGTCAAGTACTTTTCCTTTCACCTGATAATCCGCCGAGGGAGTCCCATATTCACATAACTCATTACCGGGACCATCACTGTCACAAGCAGTAAAGCCCAGCAATACCAATACGCCGGATAACAGCTTACGCACCGCGATTTTCTTTTTCGTGTTCATATTTTCTAGTTTTATAATGTTTGCAACCTCTTATAATGGCAAAACAGCAAATCTCCCTTCCCGTCACGCAGATGCATGCCGTTTCCTTTGCAATAACGGAAAAACTCACAGTCGGCACACTCCCCTTTGCGCATCCACTCGCGGTCACGATAAGGCTGATATTTGTTATTCCACACCTCCATAAAGTCATCCTTATAAATATTGCCTTGATGATAGTCGGCACGGATGCTGGGACAAGCAGAAATAGCACCGTCCACCAAAACAGACCCTACCGATACCCCTGCCTGACAATGGAAGAAATGATCGCGCACATCTCCCTCATAGTTTCCGAGGAAACCTTCACAGCCATAAGCCGTCTTTATCCTTCCCTCCTTGCGCGTACGTTTGATAAACTCCATCACTCCGCGAAAATCCCTGTTCGACAATTGCAGTTCCGGATCTTTTGCCGCACGTCCGACAGGAAACACAGTGAAAAGCCGCCAGCGTTTCACTCCCAAACTCAGCAAAAATTCCTTCATCTCCTCCAGACGCATATAGCTATGCTTGTTGACACAAGTCACCACATCAAACACAAATCCGGGTTCTTCCGCCATCATCTTTATTGCCTCCACCGCACGTTCAAAGCTCTGTGGATTTCCCCTCATCCAATTATGATCTGCCGCAAATCCGTCAAGGCTGACCGTTGCCGTATGCAATCCCGATGCCAGTAAACGACGAAAACGTTCGCGCGTCATATAAAGTCCGTTGGTCACCATCCCCCATGGGAATCCCTTATCATATATAGCCTTTCCACACTCCTCCAAATCCTCTCGCATCAACGGTTCGCCGCCTGTAATAATGACAAATACCTTATGCGGATCTGTAGATGCCGCCACGCTGTCAAGCACTTTCAGAAAGTCTTCTTTCGGCATGTCAGGGTGTCCGGCTATCTTCTTGCAGTCACTTCCGCAATGCCGGCAATGCAAGTTACAGCGCAACGTACATTCCCAAAACAATTGTTTCAACGGATGTTCTTTCAGCAAATCATTATTCAGCTTCCGGGCTATTTCCAGGCCGATGCGATGTCTCAGAGTTAGTGGTTCATTCTTCATTTTTCTTATCTTTCGGCAAACAAAAACATTTTCGTTTTACTTATAAAATGTCAATTTAACTAAAATACTGCATCAAAAGAAAAATATTTTACCCTTTAAATGAAATATCCCTTATTTCCTTATACTTCCTTCCCCTTTCCTCCCTGCTTCTACCCCCTTTGAACATTCAACTTCCATCTTTCAATTGCCGGGAGATAAATATCAATGCTTGAAAGACAGACATATTCAACAAATAATAGTAGCTTTGCCACTAATAAATACCAAATGAGAAAAACAATACTCATATTACTATCCATACTCACCTTTTACGGATGCCGATATAATGTACCTCCATCCGTAAAAGAAGCCTTATCCACAGCCGAAGCCTACATGGAAGAAAACCCGGACAGCGCTTTACATATACTTCAAAATATCAGTCACCCCGAAAACTTGCGTAGCCAAGCCCGGGCGGATTATGCTTTGCTTTACACACAAGCCTGTGATAAGACTCATCTTCTTCCTCCGACAGATTCGTTGGTACAAACAGCCGTGAACTATTACAAAAAAGAGAAGAACAGCATCAATGCCGCCAAAAGCTATTTTTACTTAGGGCGCTTAAAGCGGAACCTCAGACAAGATACACTTGCCATCAAAATGTTACTAACAGCGTTAAAGAAGATGCCGAAGAACAACAAGAGCAAACTACTGATGCAAATCTATTTTGACTTAGGAGCGATATACAAAAAGCAGAATCTATATAATAAAGCCATGGATATGTACCGGGAATGCTATGCAGTGACCAAGGCCTTAGATGATTCTTCGCTCCTATTCTTTCCATGTCGGGAATTAGCACAGACACATTTATTAAAACATAAGAGCGACAGCGCTCTTTCTTATTACCAACAGGCATTGACCATCAGCCAAAAGTTTCAAAACAATTATTGGGAGGCCAACATACTCAATGACATCAGCAAAGTCTATTTACACGAAGGAGACACGCTGAAAGCCAACAACACCATAGACTTTGCCATAAGGAAAGACAGTTCTGCCACTAATATCAGTTTGAAAGGACAATTATTATATTATGGCAATCAGATGGATTCTGCCAGATTCTATTTGAAAAAAAGCTGCCTATCCGGCAACCTATACAGCAAAACTACCGGCTACCTCTATTTATATAAAGTAGAAAAGAAGGCCGGCAATCATTCGGCAGCCTATGCATACAATGATTCTTTCAACATATATCGTGACTCCATCATCAAGATACAGCAACATCAAAAGATTGAAGAGCTAAGCACACAATATGCTTTGGCCATACAGAGAAAGGAAATAGAGGCCGAAAACAGGAATATATATTATGTCATTACAATTTGCCTGATTGTGCTTTTGCTAGGTGCTTTTGCCGTTTGCCAATATTTAAAGAAGAGAAAAAAAGATAAAGAGCTCAAGCAAGAAAAGCTGAACTCGTTGGACCAAACACAGACCATCAGCACCTTTCTAAAAGAAAAAGTAGGCGAAGAAATCCAATTGCCCGAAACGGCAACAAAGTTCAAACAAGATATTCTCCGAAATGGCATCCGGGCATTCCGGGCATCCCAGTGGGGAAAGAATTTGGAAACAGTTGAAAAAACAATTGTACCCGGCAACTATATAAAACTGTCAGAACAGGAATCACTTTACAAGGAACTGAAATTACACTTCAATGACTTCATTGCCTGCCTCAATCAGATATACCCGGACATGTCCAAAGAAGATATCTATTTCTGTATCCTGTCTGCGCTGAAATACAAGAGCCGGACCATTGTGTACTGTATGAAAACTCCTGCAGGAGCCTTACGAACCCGCAAAAGCAGATTAAAGAAAAATATGGCGGAAGAAACCTTCCGAATCATCTTCAATAAATAAAAAGTCCCCATTTCATCGAGAAAGCTATAATTACAGCATATCAACTTGTAACGCTTTTCTCTTTTTATGTAACGGTTTCAGAGCACCAACCTATTGATTTTATTCGTATGTTTGCTATCAGGAAAAACATATAAATCAATACAATATGGAAAAGAGCTTATTATTCATTCTCTTCTGCTGCATGGGGTTTGTCGCTAAGGCACAAACCATTGAAGAAATAAAAATCCTAGACGCAAATGAGATTGTTCCCGTATGCATCTTTGATGCTCCGACAGCCTATCAAAATGGGACCACTATCAATATCCGATTAGGAGAAACAGCAACCTCCACTGTGACCGTCATTAATAAAGAGACGGGTGAGCCGGCCTATTCCATGATATATGCCGGCACTGACAACATCCTATTTGATTTAAAGGGTAAAGCGAAAGGGACGTACACTCTATTGATAAATATAGAAGGTATGAAATACACAGGAGAATTCACACTGTAACGAGTGTGTAATAAAGATATTGTTTGCAAACAAAAAGCCAAGCGATAAGGGCTGAGCATATCGCAAAGAAATGAATTATTCTAATACTTAATGTATCATGAAAACACTTAAAGACCTAGAATATTTCCGCCTAGGAAAAGGACAGATGAATGCTGTGACCGGCGGATACAACTGTTACGCCATTTGGGAAGAAGGTGATGAGCCGTTGATGATTGTTAAAGACGAGAAAGGTGATGCAAAAAAAGCACAAGAAGTGCTGCAGAAGTCATACGCAGGTACTTCAGCAATTATAGAGTGCTACTAATCCCCTCGTTACCTGACTTGGGCAAGAGGTGAGATTATTTCATAATTCCGACCTTTCGCTCTTATACCAAGAGTTTACCCCAAAAGTCAGGAAGCACAAAGCTTTTATGGAGATGCAGCTGTAATAACATACAGCCAATCTTCCATACCAACAATCAGGAGCATTGCTATTATAACCAATGCTCCCTGATTAAAACTTAATATAATAATTACTGCCATGAGACACACTTTATTTCTGATACTTATCTGGCTGCCGTTACTTATCTGCGCCACAGACAAGAATGTAAATATAACCATCAAACTATCTACTGAACTGTCCCAAACAGAGCAATGGATATATGCGAGCGGATATATCGGAGCAAATGAATATGCCATTCTAGACTCTGTGAAAGTGAGCAAAGGAGATATAAAGAAAAAACTGTCTTTTGACATCAGCCAGGGGATGAGTATATATATCTTATGCGCAGAGAAAGGACCCGTCAATCTCTTTTTCCATATAGAGCCTAATACAAACTGTGAAATTGAAATTGATGAAAACATGGACGGAAGATATCCACACCCCATGAAAGGGAATGATATGCAAAATGAACTTCTTGCATTTGATAATAAAATCCTATATATAGGAAAAAAGAGCGAAGACCAATCCCTGCCCGAAGACAGCATACGATATTATAAAGCCAAACTAACAGAGGCCTATATAAAAGAGATTCACAAGACTCAATATCCTACATTGGCATGGGTATATATTTTATGGCTGCCGGGATATGCCGAAGAACGAAGTGAAGAGGAGCCTTTCAGGTCAGTGATTCAATATGCACAACAAAAGTTTCCTAATAATGACCTTATAGAACGCCTCTCCATAACAAGTCCAGAACCGGCAACCGCAAAAAGCAAAGCCGCATCTGAACGAATCAGAGCTCTGATAAAGAAAAGATATTATGTAGAGCCGAAAGACACAACCATGGGAGCAAAGCTGCAACTAGCATTCCCGCATATCTCAAAAAAGAAAATAAACACCGACTCCATTGCAGAAGAATATGTGCTGGTAGACTTTTGGGCAAGCTGGTGTGTACCGTGCCGCAAGGAAACACCTTTCCTGAAAATGGCAAAAGAAAGATATAAGGACAAACTGGCTGTATATGCAGTGACAATAGATGCCGATACGCTCAAATGGGAAAAAGCCATAGAGGAAGACAGCACCCGATACTTCATCCATGTGAGAGGAGTGAGTGAGAGGAGTGAGTGACAGGAATGTACCCGACAAGCAGGTCAGGGCATTAAAGATTAAATCCATCCCACGGAACTTCTTGTTGGACAAAGAGAGACGCATCATTGCAAAAGACTTAAGGGGAGAGGAGCTGCTGAATGCTTTGGAACAACTGATAAAATAACATGGCGGATATAGACTACACAATGAGCATACTGCATCGATATTTGAAAGAATTGTCAATAAAAGTAAGCTATGGACGCATCAGGAAGCTGCTTGCTACCCCGATGGGATGCTCCGTCAGGGGAATAAGTGATGCACTTGACAGCCTGCATATCACACACGAAGTATATCAACTGCCGGCCACTTATTTAAGCAAGATAGAAGCGCCTTTCCTTGCATTGATGCACAACGGAAGATATTGCCTTGTAAAAAGCATACAAGAAGAAAAAACAATCTTACTTTCCGACAAGGGGAAAGAAGAAAACCTCCCGACAAAACAGTTCATCGCTGCATGGAAAGGAGTCGTCCTGATAATAGACGAAACGCAGGCGTCTTATCACGAACCGTATTATCAATTAAAACAAATATTGTATCTTGCGAAGAAATATAGATGCCTGTCGACCATCGGATTAGCAGGTATTATCTATCTGCTGGCCAGCCCCCGGCAAACAGGAGACCTACTTTTCAACACACTGACATGGATAGGCCTTGCCGTGTCCATCCTCATCATTTACAAAGAATCCTACAACAAAGACTTCTTGCAGCGTTTCTGCAAAATAGGCAATATCGTGGACTGTAACGAGATATTGCACTCCAAAGCCGCCAGCATCAATGGAATCATCACATTGGGAGAAATGGCCTTATTATATTACTCAACATTGTTCCTTTCTACGGCATTCCATATCCCCCTCTATTACAGCATCTGGACTTGGGCCACCTGCATTTCCATTGCATTCACCTTGTGGTCCGTCGGTTATCAGGTGATAATAGCTCGCAAACTGTGCATGTTCTGCCTGTCCATCGATATCATAATATGGTTACAGGCTCTTGTCCTGTTCTCCACTGATATGGCTGCCTGGCATTTAAACATATCATCCATCTTTGCTTTTATATTAATAGGCACACTTTGCTGCACCGCATGGTATGCGCTGAAAGAACTGCTGGACTCGGTGCGGGAAGTAGCAAAGTTGAAAGACAAAAGAGTACTTTTGCTGTCATATCCCACCCTTTTCGATACACTGCTGCAAATGGGGCATGTAGTTCCCAACGCGGAAAAGGACATGACAATTCAAAGAGAAGCACAAGGCGGCAAGCTCATACAAATTATTATAAACCCACATTGCAAACATTGTGCAAACGAGCATCAAGAATGGATGAAACCGGAAAATGCATCCATAAGGATTCTTTTCTCAATTGCTCCGCAAGATACCGTAGGCAAAGACATCGCACTGGCAATCATAACCTGCTATCTTGAACACGGATTCCAAAAGGCCATGCACCTACTGAACGAATGGTTTGAAAAGCAAAACAGTAAGTTTATAGCATACTACAAACCTATAAGACAGGCCGAACAAATGTTGGAAGCACAACAAGCTTATTGCCAACAGATTCACTTGAAACACACGCCTTTTATCACAGTCAATGAGAGGGAGATGCCTCAAGTGTACGACATAGAAGATGTACAGTATGTGTAATAAAGATATTGTCGGCAAGCATACAATAAATACAATATTATGAAGCTTAAACTTTTCTCTCTCCTCGCTTTGTGTATGTCACTATTCACAAACTTGCATGCCCAACCACCGGATACCTACGGTCACGATATTCCTGTACAAAGGAACAACAACCGACTATAAAATTGCGCAGATTGATTCCTTTGCTTTTGTCCGTTGCAACTTCGCATTGGAAGGAGGAAGTAATCCCTCTGTTCTCAAATGATTCGCCGAGCATCCATATAGATAATGATTCGTAAATAACGTTTGGAGGGACCAATCAGGCCGGACTGCAATATATACATGATAATTTCTCCGGCATTCCACTGTTTGAGCAATATACCCTGCCGATAAATAGAAAGTTTCGGGAATATATAAGCCAAGAAAAGACATTGGAATCTGTTATTGCGGAAATCAACAATACCCTCATTGAGCCACACATCAAGAGTCTGGACAGTATTGCCATAAGATACCATATCGACAGCATATTCAACAAAACGGCGGCAATCAATCCCGAACTAATCAAATTCTCTTTAGCCGGCCCTTACATACACACATATATTCGCTATCATGGCGACAAAAAGAAAATGGAGACGCACGACAAAGCGATCTTCGGCCCATACATCGATAATTTTTGTGCCCCCGAAAGCCTGCAACCTTACCTGCTGGGGAGTGCAGCCATCTGTCAAATCGTATTCAACACCGGAGAAATGAATATCTATAAAGTAAAAGATTATTTAAACGAGAAAAATGCGTTGGAGAATACATTTTAAGTTCTTCGTCACTTTTGGCCGGTTTATGTTCTAATGCCCCAGACACACCTTCAAAAAGACGAGGACATCTTCTAAAAAGAGCAAGAGCTTTCTCAAAAAAATAACGACCTTTTAAAAAAAGAAAAGGAGCTTTTTTAAAAAGACAACGAACTTTTTTAAAAACATCTTGATCTTTTTGCCGCTAACGAAATTTTGTCAACCGTTATATTTCGTGGAAATACAAACCCTTTAAACATCCTTTTATGAGGTAAACACCAGAAACGCTCTACTTTATATTCATTCGGAACAGCCTGACACAATGACATATATACGTATAGGCTCATGCGTACGTACGTGTAGCCTGATGCGTACGTACCTGTGGCCCGATGCGTACGTACGTGTAGCCCGATGCGTACGTACACATTTTGAGGTTTTCAAAAATGCCGGCATGATTTTCATGTGGGGGCAAAAGGATCATCCCCTCATTAGGCCGGTCATACCTTCTTTTCCCTTCATCCTTACATTTTAACCAAAACATTCAGATAATCAATCTATTAAAAATGACAGGACATCCCCTCATCCTCGTTTCAGCCGTACTCTTCAACTCCCTTCAAAATCTACCTTCAGCATTTGTCTCACAGGAAGAAGTTTTACGAATGAAAGGAGGCTGAAAGGGTGGTGACAAGATGCCCATTCACTACCGGATCCCCCATCAACAGGGCGTTTCAACCGCTAATGAAAGGAGAAAAGAAAAAGCGGATTTCCGCTTGTTGCACGAAAAAAACAGTTGTTTTTTTGTGGATTCACTCATTATATGATAAGGCATTGTAGCCAGTTCGAATATTAGCTTGGTGTGACTGCCACATATCAACGGTAAAACCGGAAAGAATAAACAATAAAATCAAAACGATGAAAAGGAAAGTTACGGATATCCCGAAATCCCCGGACATCCCAACCAAAAATACAGAAAGAAATAGTCTCATATTCCATTTACTTCACTAAAAATCATTACCTTTGCACCTTACTATCAGAAATAACAAAAAGCACATACATAATATGGAAAAGAAATTCAAAAGAACCACCGTCACCTCGGCACTGCCTTATGCCAACGGTCCGGTGCACATTGGCCATTTGGCAGGTGTATATGTTCCTGCAGATATCTATGTACGCTATCTTCGCCTGAAAAAAGAAGACGTACTGTTCATCGGAGGTTCAGATGAACATGGGGTGCCCATCACCATCCGTGCCAAAAAAGAAGGAATTACCCCTCAGGATGTGGTCGACCGCTATCATACACTGATTAAAGACTCTTTTAAAGAATTCGGAATTTCTTTCGATGTTTACTCCCGTACTTCATCAAAGACACATCACGAACTGGCTTCCGAGTTTTTCAAAACGCTGTATGACAAAGGAGAATTCATCGAAAAGACATCTGAACAATATTATGATGAAGAGGCTCACCAGTTTCTGGCCGACCGATATATCACAGGTGAATGCCCCCATTGTCACGCAGAAGGTGCATACGGTGACCAATGCGAAAAGTGTGGTACTTCATTATCACCTACCGATTTGATTAATCCGAAAAGTGCCATCAGTGGCAGTAAGCCCGTGATGCGTGAAACCAAACATTGGTATTTGCCGTTGGACAAGCACGAAGGCTGGTTGCGCAAATGGATTCTGGAAGACCACAAAGAATGGCGTCCCAACGTGTACGGACAGTGCAAGAGCTGGCT
>OGLT01000964.1_pt1 | contig 17776 bp, 10 predicted proteins | sample 1572911 | NCBI WGS metagenome assembly OGLT01 (sample SAMEA2582014, study PRJEB24529) | metagenome | biome: Human gut stool | place: China | collected 2011 | reverse complement strand
TTGGAATAATATAAAAGTTAGGATAAGCCATTTCGTGCAGCATGGTCGAGTAGAAGGCTTCCAGGTCGTGAAACTGCTCCTGGCGCGGCAGGACGATCCTATCGTCACAGGGAGAGTAGAAGGCTGCATCTCCCGACTTCTGGAGGATCGGGCAGACCCACGACTGCGCGGCAAGCAGCCGCTCAAGCACGGGGTGCACGCTCCCCGACGGACGTGGCGTCATCGACTGACGCTCCAGGAGCTTCTGCCACTGTTCCGGGAAGCGCTCCTCGAAATCCGTCTGATCGAGGTTCAGAACCGGATAATAGCGTAAACTGAAGCGCAGTACATACTCGGCGCGGGCGCTTTCGGGCAAGGCGTTGTATTCCTCGACCGTAAGATACCGACGCTGACCGTCGGTCGGATTATTCGCCTGGTAAAAAGGTTTCCAGAATACCACCGGGAACTGTTTGGAGCCCTTCCTGACCGTCAGGCCGCGTTCTTTGGCCTGACGAAAGGTCAGGAATACCGGAGTCCGGTAACCCTTGACTTCCGTAAGCATGAGCAGCGTCAAAAGGTTCGTGCCGGCATACCTCTTACCCGTGATGTTGCAGGGAAGGAGGCCCTGGCCGTAGAACCACGGCTTTTGCCACGTTTGAGTCATGGATTCGATTTTCAAGACCAGCAGCTCGGCGATGTGCGCCGAGACCTTTTCGAGAACCTGTGAATGTCCCATTGATTTGTTGCAGACTTTATACTCCTGCGCCGGAGCTTTACACTGCCGAAACACTCGGAACAGCGATGCGGCTACCAGCCGGTCGCGGAGACTGCACCATAGGCAAGGACACGCAAGGAAATATTTACCGACGGCGCAGCCGGAGGGCGCTGCGCGCGGATCAATATTTCCGCAGCGTGCACGCGGGCGGCCGAGGCATCATGCCGAGGCCGATCCTTGCCGCTGTCGACGCGATGTCGGCTACCTTTGCGTCGTGTTGTGAGTGAGAGTACCGCTCTCCCCCATCCGGCAAGGGAGCTTGCCGACCGTAGACGGATGCAAGCGGGCCGGGCGGCATCGTCGCCCGGCCGCGCGAGTTCAGGGGGGGGGCTGCGGCCGGGTAGCCCTGACGGCAGGCGAAGGCTGCCGGGCGGCCGGCTGCCATAGCGGCGTAGGGACTCTTTGTGATTCATCACAAAGAATAAGACACGAACAAAAAAAGTGGGGAAAATTCCCCACCTCGATCAGTCGATGATAATAATGTCCCCGCCAATACCGAGCTCCTGAAGCTCGCAAACCAGTTTACCGAGATCCTTGGCTGCCTGTTTATCCGGATCGGATTCAGGTGTATTCTTCCAGACCTCGATGTCTGCATCATAGTTGTCGGTGCGCTCGACCAATTCGTCGATTTTATCGACAAGTTCTGTAAAGCAAACATCTTCGACACGGGTTTTGGCATGCCCCATGTCGTCCTGCAGCTCGACCTCGAAATAGTCGGAGCCCGGATTATACAGCACGGCGACATATCCTGTATGCTTGAAACCTTGCACCCGGAAACGCAACCCCTCCATGCCGTCCTCTTTATAGACGGAAGGCTGATGGTATCCCCAAGACATGACGATCTGAGGAGCGGATTTCAAAATCGACGTGATGTACTGTGCCATTTCTTCCATGACTTTAATGCAGACTTTATCCTCCTGCGCCGGAGTTCTACGCTGCCGAAACACTCGGAACAGCGATGCGGCCCCAGCCGATCACGGCGACTGCCCGAAGGCAAGGACACAGAAGGAAATATTTACCGACGGCGCGGCCGGAGGGCGAAGCGGATCAATATTTCCGCACTAGGCCCACGGGCGGCCGGCCTGAACAGGACGGGCGATCCTTGCCGCTGTCGACGCGATATCGGCTAACTTTGCATCAATGTTGTGAGTGAGAGATACCGCTCTCCCCCGGCCGCCGAGTTCGCTTGTCGAGCGACGGCGGCCGCGAGCGTGACGGGCGGCATCGTCGCCCGGAGGCGCGAGTTCAGGGGGCGCATGGCCGCGCATGGGGATCACAGATCCGCGCGGCGACATAGCCGGGGATCCGGCAGCCGGCTATGGCCGGTTCCGCTTCCACCCGAATATTATTCCCCGTATAATAATATCAGCATCCGCAAACTCCGTGAGAACCGCGCCCCCAAGGCGCGGCGCGAAAAACAAGCGGCCCGGCTGGTTAGAACCAGCCGGGCCGCGATGTTGATGGGTGAAGGGAAGAAAGCAGCTTTAGTTCTTCACTATATATGCCCAATAATGGAGTTTGTGTAGTTCATTATCCATTTGAATATTATTGTAATATAATAATATTCGATGGTGAGTACGAAAAAAGGCACCTCGAATATTATCCAAAGCACCTTTACAAAACGGAAGAACCACAGTTCCTACTTGTCTCCAGCACAAACACTGTTAATCTACTGCTGTCTCCCTTACCGCAAATATAATCATTATCGAACGAATCATACCGAAGAGGTAGCATATACCGTAATATTATTATAATACCGATATTATAGTAATACTCGTAATATTATAATATCCGGCACATAGGTTGTACGCGACGGGAACGAGAGTGCAAATATTATTGTAATATTTATATTAGAATAATATTCAAAAACAATACAGAGCTGATTATCTGCGCAATACAACAGATATTATTATATTATAATACTATCTGTATTACAATATTATCCTCTAAAAAAATAATCAGCGGATTATTTGCAGAATAGAAAACACAAAGCTACTTTTGCAATGAAGGGAAGAAAAAACGCACCGTTTATCTGGGGCTTTTTCTTCAAAATATAGTAAGCGTCGGAGACTTCGGAAACGAGTCTCCGATTTTTTTGCAAAAATGTTACCTATTCGAGGAACACGAATCTATTTTCTTCCCTTCACGATTCAACATCTTTTCCCAGCCATTTTGTCAATATATCGAGCAAAAAAACCTTATTCGGCCTCGCGCGCGCGTATTACGGTAACTTACCGTAGTAATGTTTTTATTGTATAACAAGTTGAATAAAATGTTTACCAATGTTGAATAGTGAATTTATCAAAGATAAATTCTTTGATAAATATATATATAAAGTAGAATTTGCAGAAATGTTACGTATTGTCCCCGGAAATTTGCAAGAATGTTACCTGTTTTTTTGCAGAAATATTACCTATTATTCCGCCCAAAAATAGTTTTTTGCAAAAATGTTACATATTCCCAACGCCATACATAGGCATCGGCATGGCCATATACGATTCGTTCAAACTGGCATATTTTTTACTGAATGACAGGTTTCTATACATTTGGGCTGCCTTGATCTCAAAAATTTCATCTTCAGACAAATTACTGGCCACAAAATCGAGAACCATGCGATTTGCAATATCTACTTTCTTCATATTAAATGAGATATAGCTTTTTGTCACGTTTTTTTTACCGTGACCAAGAGCAGCAGCGATCGTATCTTCCGGAACATCGAGAACCGAGGCCAACGTCGCCCACGTGTCGCGCGCATAATACGATCGCAGAAAAGGGTAGAGGCCGGTTTTCGTTTTTTTCCCCCAACGTGCTTTATCAACTTCAACCCTGCCAAACTCCTTCAGATGCTTGTTCATCATCTTCAGGAACGATCTGTAATCAGCACGTTCGTCCATGAAGCAAAGCAAATATTTCTTTCCCCTCCAGCGGTTGATGATCTCTTGGGCTTCGGGTTCAACCTTGATCGAATAGCGTTTCTTCGTTTTCTGACGACTGAACTCTATTCGACCGCCCACCATATCAGTCGGACGTAACAGAAGCAGATCGCCGATATTAATTCCAATCAGGTAAAAAGAGAGCATAAACACATCCAAATACCGCTGGCAGAATTCCTCAGCGGGAAAATCCCGGATAATTCGCAGATCCTTTACCGGCAGCGCCAGTTTCACAGGCTCTTCCGATGGCATTTCGAATTTTTTGAAGGGATACCAGTTCGCTTCCGCCACACCATAGGTCACTGCATCATTAAACAGGGTTCGCAGGTTTCGCAAATGAAGGTTTACACCATTGGGAGTCAGTCTTCGCACACCAGGTATAGCCCGCCCCTTGGCATCGAGGTGCTGCGAGAAGAGGAAACGCTCAAAGCCCAGCAGCCAAGCCTTATCGACATCTCTGAAAGACAACTTTCCTTTATCGTATGCCAAGATTTTCTTCAGCGTATGTTCGTGTGTGCCCCGCGTCGATGCGTTTGCGATGCGGTCGATATATTGCTCGTAATAGTCGATCAGGTCACCCCGCGCCGAGCAGGACACCGTTTGCGATGCAACAAGATATTGCTTCACCTCGCGGGTCGACATATTGGCGAGTTGGCCTGAAACCTCCAGCACGGTCAGTTTTTTCTCAAGAGACAACAACTGCTCCTGAAGGGCCATGTTAAATAGCCTTTTCGATTTGTGTTTGACGATTCGGCACGTCTGGGAATTCCAGTTCTCCGGAGCAAGGTAGATTTTCACAGGGATCTGGAATACGATCGAGCGTGTCGCCGAAACTGAAATTTTTAACGGATACAATTCGTCTTTTTTGCGCTGAACCCTAAGATCCAGAAATGGTTTTAATGTAGCCATAAATTTTTTAGCAAAACCAGTAGCAAAACCATTTGCACAAAATAGCACACTTTTGCACACTTTTCTCCTCTTACAGAACGCAGGGATAAAAAAGAGAAAAGCGGCTGAAAATACGTTCTACACGCATCTCTGACCGCTTTTTGATTAGTGGGAGCTGAGGGATTCGAACCCCCGACCCTCTGCTTGTTCCGCAGGTGGTCGGGCACGTGCCGCCGCAACCGCCGCAGCGCCCCACGGCACTCCGACTGCATCTGCCTGTCGCCGAGCCAGCCGCCGATTTCGGCGCCGGCCTCCATGGCCATCACCATCAGGGCCTGATACCCGGCATGGATCACGTCGGGCATCTGGGACGTGGGCCAGTCCAGCAGGCGCTGGCCGCCCTGCAGGTTCTCGCGGTCGCCGTCCATCTGCGACGCCAGCACCCGCAGCAGGGAGCGCATATATTCCTGCTGTTCACCGAGATAGTTCAAATCGCCCTCGTACATATACAGGTCGCGGTGGATAATGACCCACCACATCGAGTAGGCCGCGATCCAGTTCATCCACCCGGGCAGCGGCGTATTGTCGCGCACGTGGTCGAGGCTCCGGCGCACGACCTCATTGCCGCCGAACACGCTCTGGACGGTCATCACCTCGGGGTGCATGTCCCCGAGCCATACCAGGCGGTCGCGTTTCACCCCGTCCCAGAGGTACTCCTGCATATTGAGGTGGACGGTATAGGCCCCCGTCTCCCAGATGCGGTTCAGCCGTTCATCATCGCAGCGGAACGACCCCAGATAAGGGACGTCGCGGTAACGGAGGATCGCCCGCACGGCTTTCAGATTGAGCTCCGCATCGGGCTCCACCAGGTCGATCCGCACGAAGCGGAACCCCGAGTTCCCGGCCTCGACATTGCCCAGCCACGGCACGCCGAGCGTAAAATCGCGCAGCGAATGCTCGTTCGTGGCGCTGGCCATCGGGGCGTCGCCGCCGACGTCGCTCATCGCCTCGCTCACCGATTCGCCCAGGCGGATCCGCACCTTCAGCGCCCGCTGGTCGGCGCGTATCGCCGCCGAGAGCGCGATCCCGCCGCACAACTCCTTGCCGAAATCGAGCAGCACGGAAGCCGAGCGCCCGTCGCGGGTCGAGAGGCGGCAGACATCGGGTGTCCCGGTCGTCAGCTGCCCGTCGAAATTCCAGAGCAGCGCTTCGGGGTTTTCCACCCCCGCCGTCAGCTCGCCGGGCAGTGCGACCAGCCGCAGCGGGGTCACGTACCTGCGTGAAATCACATCCGCGGCACTCCGGCCTTCCAGCCCCTTCTCCAGTATGTTCTCCTGCCCGTACACGGCCGCCGCAAAGGCCAGCAGCAGGGCAAGCAATGCTATCTGTCTCATCGTGCAATCATCCGTTCGATTACCACCGGGTTGAACAGCCCCGAAGGCTGTAACTGCGAATCGGGACGCCACGGATTATTCAGCGTCCATGTCCCGCGCTGATCCTCGGGGAGCCTGCTGTCGCCGATCAGGCGGTTCACCCACGTATTGACCACGTCGATGACGAGGGTATTCTTCCCTTTGCGCACGAAGTCCGTGACGTCGACCCTGTACGGCGCCGTCCACACGCCCCCGGCGTACTTGCCGTTGACATAGACCTTGGCCATCACGCCGACCTGGCCCGTGTTCACGTACAGCCGGCCGGATTTCTCCTTTCCCCTGAGGTCGAACGTCGTCTCATAGCGGACACTGCCCGAGAAATAGCGCACCGACTCGTCGTCGGAGAGCCGCAGGTCTTTCAGTTCGTCCGCCACGACAGGCTCCGCCGGGCCCCGGCGCCCCTCCTGGAAGGTCAGTGTCCACGGCCCGTCCAGCGTCTTGACCCGCACCGGGGTCGGGAAATTCGCCGTCCCGTCCCTGTGCACAGCGCCCGCCCCGTCCGCGCGCAGTACGACGAACAGGCTCTGGTTGGGCTCCAACACCATCGGCAGCGTCGTCCTGCGACCGTCATCCTCGAACTCCGGCAGCGGACGGATCGCCCCCGTCACGGCATCCCATGCCTCGGGCACAGAGCCGGTCACACGCAGCGTGCAGGGGAAAGCGATGCGCGCGTCCGACTGGTTGGTCAGGAAATAAATCTGCTCGTCGCCCGCATCGCGGTGCCCGAAGAGCACGGGGACATCGGCCCCGACCTCGCAGTCGGGCAGGCACTGCACATAGGCCAGCGCCTCCTCCATGGTCATGCCGTCCAGCACGGCGCCCTTGCCGTAGCGGGCGGCCTTCACGGCCTTGCCGTCGACCCCGCCCCAGAGCTCCGCAGCCATGCGGCGCACCCGGGCGTCGGCATCGGGATAGCCTTCGAGGCTCGGCGAACGCTGCGGCGCAGGCCCCAGCAGCACGCCGCCCTCACGGACGAGCGCCCGCAGCTTCGCAAGCAGTTCGGGGCGCATCGTCTTGAGCTTCGGCAACACCAGTATCCGGTATTGCGTCCCGTGCGGAAGCGTCCACAGGCCGTCCTTCACGGTGGCGCGTTCCAGCAGCACCTCGCCGTTGATATAATCGTACTGGTACCCTCGGGGCAGCGCCGGGTCGGTGACGCCCGTCATTTTCGGGGCGTCCTCGCCGATGAAATAGGCCACGTCGGCGACGTTGAGCCCCTGCTGCAACATGTAATTGACACGCTTGAGGTAATCCGTGAAGAGGTCGATATGCGAGAACCACGTGTTGTTGCGGTTGAATTCCGTTCCGAACCAGGCATTCATGCCGGGCAGTTCGTCGCCCGGCTGCGAAATGTAGACGTGCAGCAGCGTGTTGTTGATCCCCTCGGAGAAGAACCTGTCACCGCGCGGCTTCACCATCGCCGGATAACGCCCGAAATCGTTCCCGGCCGAGGTGTACGACTCGGCCGACACTTTCCGCTTGCCGTAGATGTGGGCGCACGACGAGGCGGCACGATTCTCGATGTCGCCCAGCGACCCTTCGCCCCAGAATTCGCCCCCGACCTCGTCCGACTGGCCGCCGTACTGCAGGAACTCGCCGGGATAACCCCAGTGGCCGTAGTTCTCCAGCCACAACGTCAGCCCGTATTTGTGCGCGATTTCGCGCAGCCCCCCGATATGCGCATAGGCCAGCTTGTCGGCCGCCAGGCGCCGCATGTCCCACAGGAACCGGTCGGAGATATCCTGGCTGCCGACCACCACGCCGTCGTAAACGGGCAGGAACGGCAGGGCGTCGTAACCGTAACGCTCCCTGAAGTCGGTCAGAAAGGTATCCGTAAAGTTCTGCCCTCCCTTCTCGTAGCTGTCGGCCACCACCACGCGGAACGTCCTGCGGTCTTCGGCCGGGATGCGGCGGAGTATCTCACCGATAAAGGCGTCGAAATGGTGCTGCAGGTAGGCCGGGGTCATCTTGTCCACTTCGAGCCCGGTGCCTTCGGGCGCCGCGGGCGAATTCTGGATGCCGGTCGGGCGCATCCCGGTACGCATGACGACCCACTCCCCGGCAGGGGCTTCCCACACCAGGCGGTCACCGTCGAGACATTCCGTTATGTCGACCACCTTCGCGGGGTCGACCGCCAGCGAGGCATCGTCCAGCGCGGGCTGGTCGCGCCACTGGTACTCCTCCCAGTAGGGCAGCGGCGACTGGAACATCTTGGCAAAGGTCTTCTCCGCATAACGCTCCACACGGGGCAGCGAGGAAAGCAGCACTTCCGCGAAACCCGTATCCTTCCCCGCGCCGCGAACTATGAGCCGGAACTCGCGCCCCGTGGTCTTCGCCACGCTAACCGAAACCGGGGCGTAAGGGTCGAAGCCGACCTCGATATTGGGGTTCGAGCGGTCGATCCCGAACGATGCGATTGTCCGGTAGCCGTCCGCCCCCTTCACCTGCAATTCGGCCTCGGCACGTATCGGACGGCGGGCGGGCCACACCGTGATGTTGCGCAGATCCATGTCGGCGTCCGTCACCAAGTCGATGACGGCTTCGGGGCTGCCATCGAAGAGAAGCTCCGTCGCCGGGTCACCGTCTATGAGGCATTGCGCACCGGCAGCCGTTCCGGCAACCGTCACACGGGTGTCAGCCGCCGTCAGCGCCGCACGCCCCACGGCGGGAGCGGGATAGGCGACCACCCGCACGTCCTGGAAATCGGCCGACGGGCGCGGCAGCTCCGCCTCGACCTTCCCGCCGCCCCGGACATGCGCCTTGACCGAAGCCAGGTAACGCATGGCCTGCCCGGGTTCGATCCACGGCCCTCCGGCCTGGCTCCAGCCGGGGCTGTTGAACATGCCGATCTCGATACCCAGCTCCGAGGCGCGTTTGAGCGCCGCATGGGTCACTCCCCACCATTCGTCCGTAAAAAGTTTCACGGGGGCATAGGGCGTCGCCAGCTCCCCGAGGCCGATATTGCCGATGAAGGCACGGTTGATCCCCGCCCGTTTCATCGCTTCGAGGTCTTTCACCACGCCCTCCTTCGAGACATTGCCCGAAAGCCAGTACCAGTAAACCGAGGTCTGGACAGAGTCGGGCGGCGCCACGAACCCCGCGGCCAGGGCGGCATGGGAGCCGCCCTTCGGGGCGGCCTGCCCCGCCAGCGGAGCGAGGGCCAGCGGCAGCATCAGAATCAGTTTCGATAGTTTGTTCATCGCAGGAATATTTCAGGTTATGGGTAAAAATCGTCCTGTGCAGGCTGCCGTCCCGCACGGGAATGCGGCCCGCGGCAGCAGCCGTCCGCCCCGAGGCGGAAGGGTCATTTGGCCACCCTGAGCGTCAGCGTATGGCTTCCGGCACCCAGCTGATGCACCTTCCCGCCGTCCACGTTGGCCGGCAAGTAGAGCGTTGCGGTACTGTTGGCCGGGATTCGGACGCGGTAGGTCACCGTATTGCCCCGGCGCGTCCATGCCGACACGATCCGCCCGCAGGGGGCGTCGTGCGAAGCCTCGAATTCCTCGGGGCCGACGAAATTCGGGCGCAGCAGGATGTGTTTGAAGCCCGGCGCTTCGGGGTCGGGCTTGATGCCGCCCAGCCCCTTGAAGAACCACCCGCCGATCTCGCCGAACATCATGTGGTTGTCCGAGATGTCGCGCGTGGCTTCGAGGTTCCAGTTTTCGAGCAGCGTGGTGGCGCCGTTCACGATCCACCATCCCCACGAAGGATAGGTGTCCTGCACCGCGACCTTGTAGGCCGTTTCGGCATGGCCGTTCTCGCTCAGCGCATTGAGGATGGCCTTGGCGCCCAGCACCCCGACGTCGAGGTGGAACCCGGCTTCGGCGACCTTGCGGGCGAGGTTGCCGGCGACCTTGGCGACCATCTCCTCGGGTACGACGCCCCACATCAGCGGAACGCTCAGCTCGGTCTGCGTGCCGCTGGCATAGATGCCCGTCGCACGGTCGAGGTATTTGTCGTTGATGGCCCCGCGGATTTCGCCGGCCAGTGCCTCGTAGTGCTTCCGGTCGGCCTCCCGGCCGAACAGGGCGGCGGCACGGGCGAGGATCGTGGCATCGACGTAGAAATAGACCGACGAGGTCAGCTCCAGCGACGACTGCGAGCGGACGGGCACCCAGTCGCCGCGTCCCCACGAGGAGAGGTGCCCCGGGCTGCGGCGGTCGACGTAATCGACATAGCGTTTGATATTCTCGTAGCAATCCTCCAGCGGCTTCGTGTCCCCGTAGAAGAGGTAGAGGTTCCACGGGATGATGGCGATGGTACTCGTCCAGTCCAGCCCGTTGGCCGTGCCGTAGCCCCAGCCGCCGGTGGGGATGATGTCGGGCAGCACACCGTTGGGCTGCTGTTCGTCGCGGTGGTCGGCGAGCCACTTCTCGTAGACCGTAATGCCGTCGTAGTTGTACAGCGCCGTTTCGATGGCCAGGTGGCCGTCGCCCGTCCAGCCGTTCTTCTCGCGCTGGGGGCAGTCGGTCGGGTAACCCATCAGGTTCGAGAGGTAGGCCTTGTTGGTGGCGTCCCAAAGTTTGTCCACCAGGTCGTTCGACGTCTCGATATGCCCCACGGGAGTCACGTCGCTGTGCATGGCATAGGCCGTCAGGTTCTCCGCAGACAGCTCTACCGGCCGGTCGGCAACTACCTCGACATAGCGGAAGCCCTTGTAGTTGAACCGGGGCATGAACTCGTCGTCGCGGCCGCTCAGGGTCACCACGTCGGTCTGGAACAGGTCGTCCTTGTCCGTCGGACGGAAATAGACGTCGATGTTCGACAGGTCGGCATGGCCGTCTTCGCGCAGGCGTTCGGCATGGATGAGCCGCAGCTGCGTCCCGGCTTCACCCCTCAGGCGGAGCTTCGTCACACCGGCCATGTTCTGGCCGAAATCGTAGAGGTAGCTCCGTTCGTCGAGCTTGCGCACGCTGCGCGGCCTGTATTCGGTGACATTGCGGATCGGCACCGTCTGCTGTGCCGTGACCCTCTGCGACGGCGCGCCGCGGTACATCACCCCGCCCCAGGCCGAGTCGTCGAACCCGGGGGAGCTCCAGCCCGGCTGTTCGAGCCGCGCGTCGTAATGCTCCGAAGTATAGATGCTGTTGAACACCAGCGGCCCGCCCGAGGTGCGCCAGTCGAGGTCGGACTTCACGACCTCGTGCGTCCCGTCCGCATACTCGATACGCAGGTCGAAGCAGAACGCCGGGCGGTTGCGCCACGGCGCCCGCTCGAAGTTCCACACGGCGCCCGACTGGTGGTTGTACCAGCCGTTGCCCAGCAGGATGCCCACGGCATTGGCCCCGTCCTGCAACTGCCGCGTCACGTCGTAGGTGACGTAGAGGTTCCGGCGGTCGAAGCGCGTATACATCGGGTCGAGGCGGTGGTCGCCGACCTTCCGCCCGTTGATATGAAGTTCGTACAACCCGGCCGCCGCGACATAGGCGCGGGCCGATTTCACGCGTTTACCCACGGAGAACTCCTTGCGGAAATAGGGCGCAGGCTTATGGTTTATGTCGTGGTGGTCGCTGATCCAGCATCCCTGCCAGTTCCCGGCCCCCATCATGCCGGTCTCGAACGCCGCGACCCCGGACGAGGAGCGCGCGTAGTCCTTGTCCCAGACCGTCACGGCCCAGTAATACCGGGTGAACGGGTCGAGTTTCGGCCCGGCGTAACGGACGAGCATCCCGTCCGAATCCGTGCGCCCCGAATCCCACACGTCGCCGCATCCGGCGGCCACGGCGGCGGAATCCCGCCCCACGACGACCCTGTAAGCCCGCTGGAGCGCCCCGGAACGGCTGTCGTCCAGACGCCAGCCCAGTCGCGGCGCCGGGGCGTCGATGCCCAGCGGCGTCTCCAGATGTTCGCACCGCAGCCCCACGGGCGTACACGGTGCCGCGGCCTGCGCACCCAGCGCGGCAGCCGCAAAACAAAGCGATAAAAGTATCTTTTTCATAAAACGGTAAAATTATCGTTTCCGTCCTCCGGCGGCAACGGCACCCGCCGCGTTCCGGGGTACAGGTACGGACAGATCCGGTGCCCAAGGCCGCAGGGATACCCCGTCCGCAGGCTTTCGGCATACGGGGATGCCCGTCTGCCGCTCCCGACGGGGATTGCCGTCCCCGCCCGCCGGCATCTTTGGGTCAGAGGTTAAAGGCCCGTTTCAATTCGTCCATCTGCTCCTGCGTCGTCCCGGCGGGCTCGAAGCCCATCGAACGGGCCGTGAGGTAGATCTGCGCCGATTTCGAGAGCACGTCGACCTGGTCGAACGCCTCGAAGATGTCGGGCCCTACGGCACATACGCCGTGTTTCTCCCACATCACCACGTCGTACTCGCGCAGCTGCGCGATGGTGGCCTCGGCCAGTTCGACCGACGAGGGCATCTTATAGGGAACGATCCCCAGCCCCTTGGGGCAGAAGGCCCGCGTCTCGGGGATCATGCTCCACAGAAGGTTGGTCAAGACGTCCTTTTCGAGGAACGCAGGGTTGTGCGTCATGGCGATCAGGTCGATGGGATGGGTATGCAGCGCCGCCTTGTAGCCGTTGCCCGAGGCGATCATCTGGTTGTGCATCGCCAGATGCGAAGCCAGCTCCGAAGTGGGTTTCACCGCCTTGTCAGCGATGATCTCGTACGACGCACAGTCGTCGAGAATGCGGATTACCGAGCCGTTCTCCATCGGGCGGCGCGCCAGGTCGCGCATACGTTTGTTGGTACCCTTGCAGAAGAAATAGCACCCCTTGAGGCGGGGCAGCGTGGTGCCGATCGGGAAACGCCCGCTGACCGGCTCCATCGCGCGGATCACGTCGTCGACGTGCTCCGTGATGTTTACCGTGATGTTGCCGCCATTGCGCTCGGCCCACCCCTTCTGCCAGAGGTAACCGGCCACTTCGGCCACTTTGTCCACCTCGGCGGCCAGCGCCGGGCGGTTTTCGAGTATGGATTTCATCGTCAGAACAAATTAGGAAATACGAGTGAGAAAATCAGGATCGCCAGGCCGCAGACCAATACGCCCACGGTCTTTCGCGACGCCCCGCGCCACTCCCGGAGGATAATGCCCCACACGTTCGAGAAGGTGACGTTGAGCGCCATGAGGATGCACCAGGCGAATGCCGCCACGACCGACCCGGGCTCGAAGAAGGTCTGCCCGATGCCGAAGCCGAAGAACTGCGAGTACCACAGCGCCCCGGCCAACGCGCAGAACAACAGGTTGTTGGCATAGAGCGTCCCCTTGCCGTAGTCGCCGAACGTGCGGTTGCGCGCATTCTGCCACAGGCAGTAGGCGGCATTGGTCACGAAGCCCCCGAGCGTCACCATCAGCGTGGCGGGCAGCGTGCGGAACAGGGCGCTGCCGCCCTCGACCTGCAACGGCCGCCCGGCCTCCAGCCCGAGGTTGAAGCAGGCGCTCATCACGCCCGCCAGCAACGCCACGGCCAGCCCCTTCGTGAGGGCGAAGTCCTTGACGGCGGCGCGTTTCTCCTCGTCGGTCATGTTCTGCGAGCGCAGCGACCCGGCGTAGCCGATCACGGCGATGCCCGCCAGCGTAATCGAGACGCCCAGCAGCAGGATCAGCCCTTTGCCCGCAAAGAGGTTTTCGCCCGCGAAGATGGCGGGGAAGAGGGTGCCGAACCCGGCGCAGGTGCCCAGGGCGATCGACTGCCCGAGTGCCACCCCGAGGTAGCGCATCGACAGCCCGAACGTCAGGCCGCCCACACCCCACAGCACGCCGTAGCCGGCGGCCTTGAAGGCGGCGGAGGGGTCGGTCGAGAGGATTTCCCCGAGCGAGCTGCCCGCGGGAACCGCCAGCAGTGCCCCCAGCAGCGGGAACACCAGCCATGCGAAGATGCCCTGTACCAGCCAGAAGCTCTCCCACGACCACTCCTTCACCTTTTTGATGGGTACATAGGAGCTCGACTGGCAAAAGCTGCCGACGGCGATGATCAGAAGTCCGAGAAGCGTATTCATGGCCTTTGTTTTAGAATGCGGTACGGTATAGTTTTTCGATATCCCCGACCGAGGTCGGACGCGGGTTGCCGCCCGTGCAGACGTCGTTGAACGCCGCCACGGCCAGCGCGGGGATGTCCTCCTCCCTCACGCCGATCTCGTGCAGGCGCTGCGGGATACCGATGCTGAGCGACAGGTCGCGCACGGCCCCGACAGCCGCGGCGACGCTCTCGTCGACGCTCATGCCCGCGGTATCGACGCCCATCGCCCGCGCGATGTCGAGGTATTTGGCGCGCGAGGGCGACTCGGCATTGTATTCCATCACATAGGGCAGCAGCAGTGCGTTCGCCACGCCGTGCGGCGTGTCGTAGAACGCCCCCAGGGGGTGCGCCATCGAGTGCACGATGCCCAGCCCGACGTTCGAGAAACCCATGCCCGCGATGTACTGCGCCTCGGCCATGCCGTTGCGGGCGACGGGGTCGCTGCCGTCCTCGACGGCATTCCGCAAGTGCGCGGCGACCAGCTCGATGGCCTTCAGCTCGAACATGTCGCTCATCGTCCACGCCCCGGGCGTGATATACCCTTCGATGGCGTGCGTCAGGGCGTCCATGCCCGTAGCGGCCGTCAGCCCCCGGGGCATCGACATCATCAGTTCGCAGTCGATCACCGCGCACATCGGGATGTCGTTGGGATCGACGCAGACCATCTTCTTGCGGTTCTCCTCGTCGGTGATGACATAGTTGATCGTCACCTCGGCCGCCGTCCCCGCGGTCGTCGGCACGGCGAAGGTCGGCACGGCGCGGTGCTTGGTGTCGGCCACACCCTCCAACGAGCGCACGTCGGCGAACTCGGGGTTGTTGACGATGATGCCCACGGCCTTGGCCGTGTCGATCGACGAACCGCCGCCCAGCGCCACCATGCAGTCGGCGCCCGAAGCCTTGAACGCCTCGACGCCCTGCTGCACGTTGCGGATCGTGGGGTTGGCCTTGATCTGGCTGTAAATCTCATAGGGAATGTCCGCCCCGCGGAGCACCTCCTCGATCTTCGCGGCCACGCCGAACCGGATGAGGTCTTTGTCCGTTACGAGCAGCACCTTTTTAAAGCCCCGCTTGCGGATCTCGTCGGCGATCACCGAGCGGCACCCTGCGCCGTAGTACGACGTCTCGTTCAGTACGATGCGGTACATGACCTTAGCGTTTGGAGGTTACTTCCCTTTCGTACTGCTGGATCCCGGCGATGAACTCCTCGCCCACGGGCACGTCGTTGCGCAGGCAGAACATGTCCCATACGGCGTTCCAGGGCAGCGACTTCGACTCTTCGAGCAGCGCCAGGCGCTCGAAGCCCTGTCCGGCAGCCTCGTACCGGCGAAGCTGCGCGAGCGGTTCGAGCAACGCCTGCATCAGGCACTTCTGCGTGGCGCGCGAGCCGATGACATAGGCGCCGATGCGGTTGATCGAGGCATCGAAATAATCCAGCCCGATATGAACGCGGTCGAGCGCATCGCAGCGTACGATCTCCTTGCACAGTTCCAGCGTATCGTCGTTCATGATCGTCACGTGGTCGGAATCCCAGCGCACCGGGCGCGACACGTGCAGCATCACCTCGGGGATGAACAGCAGCAGCGACGAAATCTTGTCGGCCACGATCTCCGTGGGGTGGAAATGCCCCGTATCGAGGGTCACGATCTTGCCGCGGCTGGCTCCGTAGCCGATGTAGAAGTCGTTGCTCCCGACGGTATAGCTCTCCAGCCCGATGCCGAACACCTTCGACTCGATGCAGTCCTTCATGTGGTCGTATTCGGTCTCGAAGATGCGGTCGAGCGAGTCGCGCAGCAGCTCGCGGTAGAGCATGCGGTTCACCGTAAGGTCTTTCGAGCCGTCGTGCACCCAGAGGTTCATGATCGAGGGGTCGCCCTGCGCCTTGCCCATCTCTTCGGCAATGGCGCGGCAGCGCTTGGTGTGTTCCACCCAGAAGTCCCGGATTCCGGGGTCGGGGTTGGCCAGCGAGAGATCGCCGCTCTTGGGGTGCGAGAACGACGTCGAGTTGAAGTCGAGCTTCATGCCGTGGGCGCGCGCCCACTCGATCCATCCCGCGAAATGTTTCACCTCCACCTCGTTGCGGTCGACCTTCTCGCCGCCGAACTCGCCGTAGATCTCGTGCAGGTTCAGGCGGTGCGTACCGGGAATGAACGACTTGGCCTTGAGGATGTCGGCACGCAGCTCTTCGATGTTGCGGGCTTTGCCCGGGTAGTTGCCCGTAGCCTGGATGCCGCCCGTGAGGTCGCCGCCCCGGTTTTCGAAGCCCGTCACGTCGTCCGCCTGCCAGCAGTGGAGCGAGAGCGAGATGTTCTGAAGCGCCGCGAGCGCCTTTTCGGTGTCTACGCCGATCTCCGCATAGCGTTCCCGCGCGATGGCGTATGCCTTTTCGATAAGTTCCGTTTTCATAAGGATGACAGTTTTATTTTTTCGGTTGATATGTTTTCGTTTCGATCGAGCGGCCGATGTAGCGCCGCATTTCGGCGAGCGAAGAGACCACGCCCGCGGCACGCGCCTGCACCATGATGTTGCCCAGCGCCGTGGCTTCGGCAGGGCCCGCCACGACGGGGATGCCGACAGCGTCGGCCGTCATCCGGTTCAGCAGGTCGTTCTGTGCGCCGCCGCCGATGACGTGCAGGCATTCGATTTCGAACGGCGCCAGCCGCCGCAGTTTCCCGAGCACCTCGGCGTATTTCGCGGCCAGCGAGTCGAATATCAGCCGCATCAGCGCCGCATCGTCCGCCGGCGAGGGGACGCCGTGCGCCGCGCACCACGTGCGGATCGCCTGCGGCATGTCGGTCGGCGCGGCGAACTCCGCGGCATCGGGGTCGATGACCCCCGGCGACAGGGCGGCGCCCTCGGTCATGCGCACGATCTCTTCATAGCTATACTCCCTGCCCTGGCGGCTCCACACCGCGCGGCACTGTTCGAGCAGCCACATGCCGGTGATGTTCTTCAGGAACCGCACCGTGCCGTCCACGCCGCCCTCGTTGGTGAAGTTCATCGCATAGGACTCCTCCGTAATGATCGGCTCCGGCACCTCGATGCCCATCAGCGACCACGTCCCCGACGAGAGGTAGGAGAAGCGCCCGTTCCGGGCAGGCACGGCCGCCACGGCCGAAGCCGTATCGTGCCCCGCGACGGCCACCACGGGCACCGCCCCCAGCCCGGTCTGCCGGGCCACGGCGTCGCAGAGCACCCCGATCCTCTGGCCGGGCATCACCACCCGCGGGAAAAGCGCGGGATCGACACCCGCCTCGCGCAGCAGTGCACCGTCGATCTCCCGCGTGCGGGGATCCATGAACTGCGACGTCGAGAGGATCGTATACTCGCATACCTTCTCGCCGGTGAGCAGGTACGACAGCGCGTCGGGCATGAAAAGCACCGACGCGGCATTTTCCAGCGCCGACATCCCCTCCCCGCGCGCGGCACGGAGCTGGAAGAGCGAATTGAAATTCATGATCTGGATACCCGTGCGGCGGTACACTTCTTGCCGGGGTATTTTCCGGAAGAACTCCTCGGGAACCCCGTTGGTATAGGGATCGCGGTAAGCCCTCGGAAGCCCGGCCAGCGTACCGTCGGCCGCCACGCAGGCCATGTCGACGCCCCACGTGTCGATACCGATCGAATCGACCGGAATCCTTCGCTGCCCGGCCAGCGTCAGGCCGTGCAGGATTTCCTCATAGAGGGAGTAGATGTTCCAATAATATTTGCCGCCGATCGAAAGCAGGCGGTTAGGGAAGCGGTGCAGAACTTCGAGGGCGATGCCCTCGCCGCAGAGCGTGGCGAGAATGACACGGCCGCTCGTG
>OGLT01000949.1_pt1 | contig 17900 bp, 13 predicted proteins | sample 1572911 | NCBI WGS metagenome assembly OGLT01 (sample SAMEA2582014, study PRJEB24529) | metagenome | biome: Human gut stool | place: China | collected 2011 | reverse complement strand
TACGGTTGTGACCGCAAAGGTCAACGGAACGGTAACGGAAATCGCACGAGATAAGACAAAAACAAAGTCGAGCTGCCGGACACTTCCCCTGATCCCTGCCTGTGAGCAGATGCTCAATAAAATGAAAAAGGAGCAGGAGCAGAATCGGAAGGTCTGCGGCAAAAGCTATTGCACCGATTATCTTGACTATATCTATGTAGACCCAATGGGAAAGCGGATTCGGCCCGACTTTCTGAGTCAGCATTTCCCGGATTTTCTGGTCGCACACCAGATGAAGCGCATCCGCTTTCACGATCTGCGCCATAGTTGTGCCAGTCTGCTCTATGCCAATGGCGTGAGCCTGAAGGAGATTCAGGAGTGGCTGGGTCACAGTGACATCAGCACAACAAGCAACATTTATACACATCTGGATTTCTCCAGCAAGGTATCTTCTGCCAATGCCATCGTCAATATTTTCCCAGAAAACACCAAAGTATAAGAAACTAGGCAAAAAAGAAAAACAGCCTAAAATCTTTCGATCCTAAGCTGTTTTGTGATGGAGTGCCGATGGTGGGACTCGAACCCACATGGTTTCCCGAACGATTTTGAGTCGTTTGCGTCTGCCATTCCGCCACATCGGCTTATATTCAATTTTGGGACATTAGTACCGGTTTCTGAAGATTGGAGGGATGTTCAGGAGGGATGTAAGAAATCCCGCTCCGACAAACTTTCAAAATTCAACGAACACTCGTGAATTTCTCGCACAGACACGAAAAGTCACGAAGCGGATTTTGAGTCCCCCTCGTCTGCCATTCCGACACACCGGCGTATTCTATTTTACAGACAACATAGTTATTATAGCGGATTTTTCTCCCAAAATCAAGATGCAGCTCACAACTCATCAAATTTCTGCAAATTTCCTCTCCCCTTTTGGGCCGCGGGCGTGTATACTGAGAGAGACAACATCGTACCCAAAGGAGTACTCTCTATGAATCATTTTCTTTCTGCCCCCGTTACCGACACCCAGCGCCAGCGCGACGCGCTGTTAGGGGCGCTGGTGGGGCTGGCCCGCTCCACCGTCAACGAGCCGAAGACCGAGGACACCGACCGTGTGCTGACCTCCGGTCTCCGGCTGGCTGCAGACCCGGACGCTGCCGAAGACGCGCTGCGCCGGATGTACAGCATCGTCGAGACGGAAAAGCACCGCGTCGCCCCCAACTGCGCCACCTGCACCATGCGCTGCGGCAACACCGACAACTACGACCTCGCCCGGCTCTGGGCCGCGCCGGAGGACATCCGCGCCCTCAAACTGCGGCTGCTGGCAGCAGTATTCCGGCTGGCACAGGGCCGCCCGGACGCCCGCGCACAGGAGGTCATTGATCAGGCCCTTTTTGTCCTCGCAGAAGACTGGGACGAGGAACTTCTCGCCCCCGTCGTGAAGCGGGCCGAGGACTGCTGTGCCGGGTAAATTCCCCGGAAATTCCTGCTTTTCCCCGCGCGCCGCATTTCTTTTCTCTCCGCTGTGCCGCACACAAATCCGGACAGTTTCTTTTTTATAGGGCATTCTTCCCCCTTTTTGTCAGAATTTAGCGTTCCGGGCGCAGAAATATGGGGATGCTTTTTCCAAAAAACACTTTACAAACGTCAAAGAAATAACTATTATATAAGTATAGTGCTCCAAATCGTTGGCACGAACAGAAAGCGGTCGGACTGACCGGTAATACAGCTTCCGGCCCGGAAATCATCCACGTTTCCAATTTGCAGTGGAATACAGGAAAGAAGGTATAAGCTATGTCTGAGAAAAAGTCTGCTGCCCCCGCAGCTGTCGCTGCTCCTGAGACTCCTGCGGCAGAGCCGAAGAAGCGCAGATCTTCTGGTGCTGCACAGCGGCGCGGTCGTCCCCCGCTCTCCCCGGAGGTTTATGTCGAGTTCGGCACCAACCAGTACAACATCACCGATGTCATCGAGCGCGCCAAGGCCGACTACCGCGCCACTCATAAGGTGGGCGTCCAGTCCTGCAAGGTCTATGTCAAGCCTGAAGAGGGTATGGCCTACTATGTCATCAACAAAGTCTCCGGCAAGCTGGAGCTGTGATGTTCCTCAACACGAACAAAGGCGTCTGCACAGTCATTTGTGCAGACGCCTTTGCTTTTTTATAAGCCGTACAGCCCGGTGTACTTTCGGGTAAGGTACTGGATATAATCCTCAGCACTGAAATCGCCGCAGGCGTTCTTCACCACGTCGGCAGGCTCCATCAGCCCGCCGTACTGGTGGACCTTTTCCCGCAGCCACGCCGTGATGGGTGTGAGGTCTCCCTTTGCCGCTGCACCCCAGACGTCCACGTCCTGCTCCATCCGGCGGAGCATCTGAGCGCCGTAGGCACTGCCCAGCGCGTAAGACGGAAAGTAGCCGAACGCACCGCCCGACCAGTGGCTGTCCTGTAAACAGCCATCCCGGTCATTCGGCACCTCGATGCCCAGATATTCCTTATAAAGCTTCGCCCAGACAGCCGGCACATCTTTTGCTTCCAGCGTGCCGCCGATGAGCTGCTTTTCGATCTCATACCGTACCATGACGTGGAGGCAGTAGGTCAGCTCGTCGGCCTCGGTGCGGATGAGGCTGGGCTGAGCCTTATTGACAGCGCGGTAGAACTGCTCTGCGCTCACGCCGCCCAGCTGCTGGGGAAAGAACTCCTGCACCTTGGGATAGATAGCTTCCACGAAGGGCCGCGACCGGCCAATAAGGTTCTCATAGAAACGGGACTGGCTCTCGTGGACGCCCATTGAGACGCCGCCCGCAAGACAGGTGTACTGCAGGTCATCCCGGATGCCCAGTTCATACAGAGCATGGCCGCCCTCGTGGAGGACAGAGTACATCGAGGATGCCACATTGTGCTCGTCGTAGTTGGTGGTGATGCGGACATCCTTATTGTTGAATTCCAGCGTGAAGGGGTGCTCCGTCTCACCCAGACCACAATGGCTGCGGTCGAGGCCCATCACCTCCATCAGATAGTCGGCGAAGGCCTTCTGCCGTGCTGCCGGGTACTCCTGATGCAGGAAGCTGTCGTCGATCTGCGGCTTCTCGCCGATTTTGTGGATGAGCGGCACCAGCCCCTCCCGCAGCGTCGCAAAGAAGCTGTCCAGCATCTTCATATCCACGCCGCGCTCGTACTCGTTCAGCAGAGCGTCATAGGGCGCTTTCGAGGCGTCATAATAACCGGCAAAGCGGCGATTGTAGTCTACAAGCTCCTGCAAAACGGGGCAAAACAATGCAAAATCGTCCTGCGCCTTGGCCTTGTGCCAGACGTCGTCCGCCCGGTTGCACAGCTCTTTGTAGGCCATATATTCGTCAGCCGGGATGCGGGTCAGCTGCTCACAGCTGCGGCGCAGCTCCTCCACTTCGCGGCGGTGGACGAGGTCCAGCTCCCCGGCCCGGGCGCTCAGCTCATCCAGCAGCGCTTTCGTCTCGGGGCAGGTCATCAGCTTCTGGCTTTCTCCCGCCAGAATGCTCATGGCCACGCCCCGGCCCTCGGAGGTATCGCTGGGCGCGGTGGTCACGGCGTCCAGATAAAGGGAGCTGTCCGCACAGTGGTAGGCGTACAGCTTCTTTTGCAGCAATTCCAGCTGCTGCAAGGCGCGTTCTATCTCCATTGTCGTTCTCCTTTTTCTTTGATTTTTATCCCCACCCGAACAGCTTCCGCTTCGGCACCTGAACGGGGTCGGGTATCTCAAACTCGTACCGCTCGGTGGCGTTGATGACCGTCGTGCCGCCCCGGGTGCAGACGCGGGGCAGGTTTGCCCCATAATTCAGGTGCATATGCCCGTGTATGAACCACTTGGGCTGATACAGGTCCATCAGATCGTTGAATACCTGAAACCCCTTGTGGGCCTTGTCGGTGCCGTCGTTGAGGCCGGATGCCGGGGCATGGGTCAGCAGGATGTCGATGCCGCCCGCCCGCCGGGCCGCGAGCCAGAGCTTCCGGGCGCGCCGCCGCATTTCAGCCTCAGTGTACTGGAAGGTATCGTCCCTGTTGTACCGATTGCACCCGCCCAGACCCATGATGCGCAGCCCCTTCCAGACATAGACCGCATCGTCCACACAGATGCAGCCACCCGGTTCTGACTCCTTATAACTGCCGTCGTGGTTGCCGTGGACGTACAGGATGGGGACGGTGGTGAAGTTTGTGAGGTATTCGAGATATTTTTTCGGCAGATCACCGCAGGAGAGGATAAGGTCGATGCCTTCCAGCCGCTTGCGGACGCTCTCGTCCCAGAGCAGTTTGGACGGCACATCCGAAATCGCAAGTATTTTCACGATGTTTTTGCTCCATTCTTTTCTATCCTTGGGTCTTTGCCTGTTACTGCGGCGTTCCCTTTACGATGTCCAGACCATTGATGTTCAAAAGGCTGCGGGTCTTGGCGTCCAGTTCGTCGTAGCTGGGCAGTTCGCCCTCCACGCACTCTTCCAGCCAGTCCATCTCCATCAGTTCCTTGGGCGTATAGATGCCGGAAGCCGCATGGTGAAGGGCATGGCCCTGACTGTAGCTCTCGGTCGGGAAAACCTGTATCTCCCCATCGCAGAGCTGGCGCTCTGCCATCTTGAGCAGCTGCATGGTGCCGTCGTTCAGCTTGGTGGGGTATTCCACCCGCTCGGCACCGCTCTTGAGGCCCCACCAGTAGTTGATCGCCCTGCCGCCGGGGGCGCTGTCCCATGTTCCGGCAAACACGGAGCGGACGATCTCGGTGAAGAACACGTCCCACCGCCACTCCGGTAGGCCCAGCGGCTGCAGAACGCCGTCGGGCAGGCGGCGGCAGAGGCCGTAATCGCGGTAGGTGCCTTCCGGCTCCCGGAAGTCCTGACTGTAGAAGACTTCGATGTCTTTCCTGTCCGAGAAATCCTGCGGGTGTGCCGCATCGCGCAGACAGGCCCAGCGCAGCACCACCCGGCTGTCGGGCCGGACGGCACGCACGCCCTGAGCAAAGGCATTGATGGCCGCAGGCACACCGTACACCGGGTTTGCAGCCACATAGCCCACCTTGTCGCTGTGGGAGACGATGCCCGCCAGCATTCCCAGCAGATAGGTCACCTCATAGGTGCGGGGATAGTAGGTGCGCACCAGCGGATGAGGTGCATTGAGGGAACAGTTCAAGAAACGGGTCTTGGGGTGCTGGGCCGCGACCTTCAGGCAGGCGGTGTGCATCCGGGCGCTGGTGGTGAAGACGATGTCCGCATGGTCATGGGCCACCTCTTCCAGCACCTGCTCTGCATCCACCTCGGGGTTGACGTTCTCCCGGCAGCTGACATAGAGCTTATCCGGGAAAGCTTTCACCAGCGCGGCGCGGCCCTTGTCCTGTCCGCGCACCCATGCGCTGGTCCGGGCGTTGTGCTCGTGGAGGAACACCACCCGCAGCTCGCTGGGGCGGGAGCTGAAAATGTTCAGCTTGCTCAGCAGCGGTTCAGAACTGCGCTTCGGCTCCAGCAACAGTTCCACAGCGTGGGGCTCTGCCAGAATTTTCACCTCGTCCCAGAGGCGGGCCAGATTCCCCCGCACCTCGGTCGGGGTGGACTCGCAGGCATCGGCATAACGGTACACCGACAGGTACACCAAAAGCGCATCGCCCGGCGTCAGGCCCAGTGAGCCGCCGCCCAGCGCATAGAACTGCTGGCTGAACATGGTGTAGAGGGACGAGAAATTCAGCCGGTCGTCGTCCGTCCACGCCTCGCCCGTGGCCTTGCAGGCCAGCGTCTGCAGCTTTGCATAGCCCCCCAGCCGGGAGAAGCTGATGTAGTTGATGCGGGAAAGCTTGTAAAAATCAAGGAACTCGTAATAGAGCTTATTTTCCAGTGCGTCGTTCTTTGCCGGGATGAGCCGGGTGACAGTGCCGGGAATTTTCACGGCCTCATAGTATTTGAGGACGGAGACACGCTTATTGCCCTCCTGCACATAGAATTTGTTCAGGTATTCGAAGGCAATAATAGGGGTGTGGATGCCCTCTTCCAGATGGGCGTCACAGAGGTTCGACCACTTGGCTGCGAACTCGGTGTCGTCGTCGAGAAGAGGCATGAAATTGGAGGCAAAGGCGGTGTGGCGTCCGGCGGTCTTGGTACCCACGATGCTCTCGGCCGGGATGTCCACCAGCCCCAGAGGCTCCTGCGCCACGATGTCCACATCGGTGAGGATGTCGTCCAGCACCGCGAGATAGGGCGACTGCCCCCGGGCCACATTGGCCCGATAGGCACGCTGGCCCGCACGCTGGGCGCTGCGGTAATCTTCTATCATAAACAAAACTCCTTCTGCTTTTTCAGCAAGCGAAGAGGGATACTTTCCTCTACGTGATAGTATAGCATGAAAATCGAAATTATGGGAGACTTTCTCGCCGCAAGGTGTTGCTTTCGCACAAATTTTAAGGTACGATAAAAGAAACACACGTTTCTTGTGAGGTAAGCTATGCTTTGTGAAACTCTTCCCCGGCTGGAAGCCGACGAATATCCCGGTGGTCTGTGGTACTACGAGCCCCACACCTACCAGCCCTACCGCTATGTGCTGGGGCGGGTGGGCCGCCGCCCGCTGGTGTGCATCGGCATCAACCCCAGCACCGCCCAGCCCGGTGCGCTGGACCCCACTCTGAAGAGCGTCGAGCGTCTGGCCAACGCCAACGGCTTCGACAGCTGGATCATGTTCAACGTCTACCCCCAGCGGGCCACCAACCCCAACGACATGGACAAAACGCCTGACCGCACCCTCTGCGACGAAAATCTCCGCTGGCTGCAGGCCGTGCTGGCCCAGACCGAGCCCACCATGTGGGCCGCATGGGGTACTCTTATTGAAAAGCGGGACTATCTGCCCGGCCTGATGCGGGAGATGGTTGCCCTGACGCGGGAAAAGAACATCCCCTGGGTGACCTTCGGTCCCCGCAGCAAAAAGGGCCACCCCCACCATCCCCTCTACCTGCGCAAGGACTCCACGCCGGAGCCTTTCGATGTGGAAAACTACCTCAACACCTGTTTTGAATGAATCTCTCAGGGAGGGAACAGCATGACACCGGAACGATATAAACGACTGACAGACTGGCTCGAAGGACATCCCGCCCTGCGAGAGGGCATCATCCTGCTCAACCGCTGGCTCCCCCTCGTGCCCTTCGTCTGCTATCCGGTGCTTCTGGTGCTGCTCAACCTCCGGTGGTTCACGATGCTCACCATCGGACGGGGCGGCGGCGCTCTTGATTTTATGCAGGTCATTGCCCGGGCCATTCTCGTTCCGGGTCTGGCGTTCTGGCTGGGAACCATCCTGCGGGCGAGGCTCAACTTTCCCCGCCCTTATGAGCAGCCGGGCTTCGTGCCGCTGGTATCTAAGGAGACCCACGGCAATTCCTGCCCTTCCCGCCACGCACTCAGTGCCGCCGTCCTCGGGATGGTGTGGCTCTACTTCTACCCTGCCGTCGGCGTCGTGATGCTGACCATCGCCGCCCTCATCTGTCTGCTGCGGGTGCTTTCTGGGGCGCACTTCGTCCGGGATGTGCTGGCAGGCGCAGCCTTCGGGCTTACGTTCGGCTTTGTGGGGATGTGGCTGCTGTGAGAAGCCTTTTGCAAAAAGCGCAAAAAAGTTTCAGATTTCACCTTACCTTGTTATAACCCACAAGAAGGCTGGGAACGTTTGATGATCGAGAAACATGCGGAATTGGCAAAGATGCTTAAAGGCCGCTCATTCCGTTTTATCGTCGTGAATGACGCTTCGAAGAGAGGATTTACGAAGGATGCGGTGGGACGTCTTCTGGAGGCTCTCCCTGATACGATGATCGTAAGTTATGATACGAATAAGGGAAAAGGAGCCGCTGTTAGGGCTGGCTTGTCTCATTCCACTTCATCCATTACTTTATATACGGATTATGATTTTCCGTATGAGACGGATTCTATCTGCCGGATGGTAGAATGGTTGGAATCGGGATATGATGTCGTTATCGCCGTGCGGAATCATACTTATTATACCCATTTAAGTACTCGAAGAAAGATTATGAGTTATGCTTCCCGTATATTGAATTTTACGCTTCTAGGATTAACGCATACGGATGCTCAAGGAGGTTTGAAAGGTTTTAACCAGCGGGGAAAATCGTTCTTGGCCTCAACTCAGGTGAATCGCTTTTTATTTGATACGGAGTTTATTTATAAGGCTTCGCAGGAGTCGGATGTACTTATTAAAGACATGCCCGCTGATTTGCGGGATAACGTTCATCTTCCCAATATGCGTCGTGGAGTCCTTGCGGAAGAATTAAAGAACTTATTTTTAATCGCTTGGAGAGGGTAGGAGGATTACAGGGTTGTTAATAACCCTGTTGAAAACCCTGTGAATAACGGAAAAAGAACAAAAGAAAAAAGAGATACCTATTAATAGGAATCTCTCTTTTTGCTCTTCCTCTTGGACTTGAACCAAGGACCCTCTGATTAACAGTCAGATGCTCTAACCAACTGAGCTAAGGAAGAATTTTTTCGCTCTTTCAAAGGTTATTCCGTAACCCCTTTCTGAAATTGCACTGCAAAAGTACGGGGTATTTTCGAAATATGCAATATCTTTGCGAAAAAAATTACGAAAAAATGAATACAATAGGTTTAGGAAACGCTTTGGTTGACGTTTTATTGAGGCTTGAAAATGATGATGTCCTATCGGAAATCGGGATACAGAAAGGAGCTATGGATATGATTAACAGGGAACAAATGATCGCTATCCGTACAACTTTAGCTGGCTTGCCACGTACGCAAACCCCGGGAGGATCTGTCTGCAACACGATGCGTTCGATGTCTTCTTTAGGGGCGAATTCCGGTTTTATCGGTAAGATCGGGGATGATTCGATCGGCGGATTTTATGAGGATGCGTTGGAAAAAGCGGGTGTCACTTCCTATTTTATCAAGACGGATGGACTTACAGGTAGCTGTACGGTGATGATTTCTCCGGATGGGGAACGTACGATGGGGACTTTCCTTGGCCCGGCCCCGACAATAACCCCGGATGAGATCACCGAGGAGATGCTAAGTAAATATCAATGTATTTATATAGAAGGTTACTTGCTCGTAAACGAGCCGTTGGTTCGTTCTACGATGGAGAAGGCTAAAAAGTTGGGCTTGAAAGTAGCGCTGGATTTGTCGAACTTCAATATCGTGAATGCTTTTAAAGGAATGCTGGAGGATATCATTCCTAAATATGTGGATATTTTGTTCTCTAATGAGAGTGAGGCTGAGGCTTTTACCGGGCAAAAGGCTGCTGAGGCCGTACATACCTTGTCTGAGTTGGTAGAGGTCTCATTGGTCACTTTGGGAAAGGAAGGTGCCTTGATCGGTAGTCATGGTCAATTTTATTCTGTCCCGGCTGAGGGGGGCAAGCCTGTTGATACGACTGGCGCCGGTGATAACTTCGCCGCCGGATTCTTATACGGTCAATCCATAGGAGCGTCTTTGGTACAATCCGCACGCATCGGATCGATGCTGGCGGGCTATGTGATCGACGTGGTTGGCCCGGAGATTCCGTATGATAAATGGGAACAAATAAAGTTAAAAGTAAAAGGGATATTGGCTTAGGCGGCGTATTATTCCTTACATTTATGCCGTTAATTAACTAAATATTGTATGTACAGATTGGTTCAACGAAGAGGAATTATAGGTTTATTTTGCTTGCTGTTCGTCGCAAGTAGCGTAGTGCCGGGATGGGCGCAAAAAGATAACCGCTTTGAGGTGAGTAAGAACCTTGACATTTTCAATTCTTTATTGAAAGAAGTAGAGATGTTCTACGTGGATTCAGTGGATGTGGATAAAACCGTTCAGCGGGGAATCGAGGCAATGTTGGCTGGTTTAGATCCTTATACGGAATACTATCCTGAGCAAAAAACGGAGGAATTGAGTCTGATGACGACCGGCGAATACGGAGGTATCGGTTCCTTGATCCGTCAGCGTAACAACGAGGGAGGCGTGATGATTGCCGAGCCTACCGAGGGAATGCCGGCCGATTTAGCGGGTCTGAAGCCGGGCGATCTGATCTTGGCGATCGATACGATCGATGTTTCCAAGGCGACAAACTCCCGGGTCAGCGAGTTGTTGAAAGGTGTTCCGAATACGAAGATGGTTTTGACGATCCAACGTCCGGGCGAGAAGAAACCCCGGAAGTTCGAGATTACCCGTAAGCAGATCACGACACCTCAAGTTACTTACTACGGGGTTAAGAATGACAGTATCGGTTATATTTATCTAAAGGCATTTACTATCAAGAGTGCTCAAGAGGTGAAAGAGGCGTTCTTGGACTTAAAGAAAAATCATAATATCAAGTCTTTGGTACTGGATTTGCGCGGTAACGGCGGCGGCGTGCTGGAAGGTGCCGTACAAATCGTAGGTATGTTCGTACCGAAAGGCAGCGAGGTGCTTTCAACGAAAGGAAAGATCAAGCAATGGGATCGTACGTACCGAACCTCTACGGAGCCTTTGGATACGGTAATGCCGTTGGCTATATTGATCAATGGAGGTACGGCTTCCGCCGCTGAGATCGTATCGGGATCTTTGCAGGATATGGATCGTGCCGTGTTGGTGGGACAACGTTCGTTTGGTAAGGGGTTGGTGCAAGCTCCTCGTGACCTGCCTTATAATGGAAAAGTGAAAATCACGATGAGTAAATACTATATCCCGAGTGGCCGTTGCATCCAGCAAATCGATTATTCGCACCGGAAAGAGGATGGTAGCGTGGCGGCTATTCCGGATAGCTTGACTTCCGTATTCTATACGTCCAAGAAGCGTCCGGTTCGTGATGGTGGTGGCGTACGTCCGGAGTTTGAGGTGAAGGAGCCGAAAGTGCCTACCATGATGTATTATTTGGCGGCGGATACGGTCTTGTTCGACTTCGTTACGGATTGGGCACAAAAGCATAAGACAATCGCTCCTATCGAGGAATTTACGGTTTCCGATGAGGATTTCGAAGCTTTGAAGCAATACGCCAAGTCCAAGAATTTCACGTATGACCGCCAAAGCGAGAAAGTATTGAGGAACTTAAAAGAAGTGGCTGAGTTCGAGGGGTATCTGGAGGAGGATTCTACTGCGTTCAAGGAATTAGAGGCTAAGCTGACTCCGAATCTGGAAAAAGATTTCGATCGTTTCAAGGATGAGGTGAAACGAGTAATGGCCGCCGAGATCGTAAAACGTTATTATTACCAACGAGGAGAGTTGCAAGAAAGCTTGAAAGATGATCTTGTATTGGAGAAAGCGTTGGAGGTATTGGGCGATCCGGATTTATACAGGCGTACATTGAGCGTGCCGGTTGAGTTGGAAGCGGCCACCAAGGGTACCGAATAGGCGGGTTTCTGCCGATGCCCATTCAAAGGGCCTTACAATGCCCATTCAAGCGAGCTTACGATGCCCATTGTCAGCTCCCTTGAATGGGCATCGTGCTTTTCCCTCTTTCGCCAGTCTGTTTGGGGGCTTTGAAGCGGATATGCAATACGACCAATTCCGAGACGGTTCCCACCCGATAAGGAGGTCCTGCTATACCAATGCCGGAAGATACATAGAATTGCGTAGGTCCTTTCTTATAATATCCGTACGGTCATTTATAGACAAGCTTCATCAGCAGGGGATAAGGCCATAACTGCCCGTTATGCGTATGTCCGTGCAGTCCCAAATCCACCCCATTCATATTCATCTCGGCGAACGACCAAGGTTGATGATCCAAAACGATAATCGGTTTGCCGGTATCCACCCCTTCCATTAACGAATGAAGCGATTTTCGTTTCTTATGGATGAAATCATCCCTCCCTATCAAATAAAAAGTTGAGTCCGGTTGGACCACCGAGTCTATTAGTAGCGTACCTCCGGTCTTTTGCAGCCAACGATATTTCGCGTTCCGGTTTGCCCGGTATTCATGATTCCCGTAAACGATATATACGCCCAAAGGGGCCTTGAGTTGTCTTAAATCCTCCTCTATATGGGCATTCTCGGCGAACCGTGACTCGTAATCCATGATATCGCCTACCAATACTACCATGTCGGGGTGCTGCTCGTTGCTAAGCTTCACGTATTTTTGTACCAAATCCTTCCCGATAACCTCTCCGATATGTAAGTCGCTCATCATGACAATAGTCAGGCTATCCCGATCCCCTGCGGCTTTGGGCAACGTGATATATACGTTCTTAACAATCGGATTCATTACCGTATGGTATGCGTGAATCATTAAACCGGTAACACCGAATACGATAAGAAAAAACAGGGTTAGCTTGGTTTGCTGCCAATGCCCTTTCATCCATTTGGGGAACCATGGCTTGATACGTTGGGAGAGCCTGATCAACTCAAGTACCAAGAGAGATAAAGTGATATAAATGGACGCTATATACCAAGTGTTACAGATGTATTGGATCGTGATTATCACGTTATCAGGTAGTTCATTCCTAAAAATAAATCCGAAAAAATAAAGCGATAGTTCGAGTACGAAAAACAAGATAAAAGGAATCCGGCAACTTTTCTTAGGAGGAAGCGCTTGATATCCTCTCCAGAAAATATACGGATTTAGTAATAGCTGCGCTACGATCGATTGAATAAATACTTTCATCTTTACTCTTTGAATGTAATATTGAACACCACCATCTCGCTGTCCGTCCCGATACGGAAAGGCGGTCCCCACAAAGATAAGCCGGATGAGACATAAATCGTACTATTTCCGATTTTTTTAATCCCGTAACTTAATTCGAACAGATGATCCCCGATCCAGTTCATCGGCCATACTTGTCCTCGATGTGTATGTCCGCTAAACTGTAAGTCTACGCCAGCCTCTTCCGTTTTCTCTAAATCGTAGGGTTGATGGTCTAGTAAGATAACAGGTTTGCTTTTATCAAGGTTCGCAGTAAGCTGACCTAAAGTTTTCCGTCCTTTGTTATGCCGGTCGTCCCGTCCTATGAGTTGGATCTGATTGGGCAAGATAGCCACGGAATCCCTTAAAAGTACGATGGGCGTCTGCGCTATGAATTTCTCGCTCTCCTCTATGCCACTGATATACTCATGGTTACCCGGTACCATATAAACGCCTAATGGGGCGTAGATCTTGGACAGTTCCTCTTCCATATGCTCGTATCGCAGAGGTGCGACACTGTTGTCTATCAAGTCTCCACCGATAAGAACGATGTCCGGGCGTTGGGCGTTTATCATATCCACATATCCGGCAAGCATCGTCTTGTTGGTAGCGTATCCTAAGTGTATGTCGCTAATGGCTACGACCTTCAGCGACTGTCCATCGGTATCGGCCGGTTTGTTGATAACCATGTTGATAACTCGTGTATCAGGATGTTGGTAATTATAGTTTCCATATCCTAATAAGCTGAGTGTTAAGAATAATGATAAATAGAATGAGTATTTGAAACGTAGGTGGAAAAGTCGTAAGATATCAAATACCAACAGAGCTAATACCATGTATAAAGTGAACACGAGCCATCCTGTTCCTACTTGGGAAACTGTTTGAGCGAAAGAAGCCGGCATATCTAGGTTCCTGAATAGAAAACTACTGAAGAATGATAAAGCTCCTCCCCAAAAAACAATGGATAACAATACTTTAACTCCGGTAGACTGGCTTTTCAAAGCCTGTTTTCCCTTTAGATAAATATAAATATTCCCTGCAAGATACAGGATTGGAAGTATGATAAAGAACGTCCACATCTCAATTAATTTTCCGCGAAGATAATGAAAACTCTTTAGGTAGCAAACGCTGCACGCTACGTCCCTATAGGATCGATATAAATTCCAAACAATAAGTTTGGTAATGAAAAGAATTATATAATATGCTGATTATTAGTATGTTAAAAACAGGATGATCTTTTACTCAAAACATGTACGTGTTTTAGGGAAAAGTCGTAGGTGTTTTTCAAAAAAGTCGTACGTGTTTTTCCCGAATCATGCGATAGGGAACAAGGGCGTATCTAGAAATCTACAATAAGCCCCCCTTAATTACGATGAGGAGAGTTGGTCTTTTTTTGATAATATATATCCAACTCCTTTTACGGCATCTATTGAAAGTGTGGTATCTTTTTCCAATAATTTGCGCAAACGCGAGATGCTGTTGTTTAGGCTATCATGAACTTCTTGCCCATCCCATATTTCATGAAAAAGCTTTTCTCTGCTTACTGGCTGATTTAATTGCTCGGATAACAGATAGAATAACTTGAAATCTTTAGGACTTAATGTTTTTGACTGTTCTTGTTTATAGAATAATTTATGAGTGGAGAGTTCCAGTTGGTAATCTCCAATAGATATACTATTTGATATCGGACTGCCCTTTTTACAAAACCTTTGGATTAGGAAATCTATTTCTTGTATATCATACGGTTTTTTGGTGTAATGATTAGCTCCGGCTTCATAGCAGCGTGTTATTTCCTCCCCTTCGTTGTGGGAAGAGGCTATCAGTACAGGCAATGAAGGATGCTTTGAACGAATAAAAGGCAAATAATCCAATGCGTTTTGATTGCCAACTTCCAGATCGAGAAGCAGGATATTAGGGCAGTCTTTTTCTATCATGTCTTGAATACCGCTTAACGTGTTGGCGTAGCAAACCTCGTATCCTTTACTTTGCAAGGCCAATACGATGATTAATCCAAGGTTTGGGTCATCTTCAATAAAGATCACTTTCTGTTTATCTTCCATATAGTGTTATGAGTTTTCGACCGGCAAGTTAATGAAAAATGTTGAACCTGCATTTTTCTCGCTCTGAAAAGTTAGGGAGCCGCCCATTTCTTTAGCCATTAGCATTACGCTACTCAAACCTAATCCATATCCCGGTTGCGCTGGCTTGTCGGCTTGTTTCACCCGGAAGAATTGTTGTCCGAGTTTCTTCTGGGCTTTCTTGGGGATTCCCCAACCGGTGTCTTTTATGGCTATTCGGTAATGGTTGTTTTTCATAGTCAACGTTACGGTGATTCGTACATCGTCATCCGAATATTTCAATGCGTTCTCTAGCAAATTCCGTAGGCAACGTTCCAGACGAACGGTATCAGCTTCGATCATGTCGGGGAAATCCTCGCTTTTCTCAAGCTTGAACAAGGGGATCTTGTTAGGATAGAGCCTTGCTATCGCTTGGTAGGTTTGCTCAATAAATGATCTAATATCTATAGGCGACTTTCGTGCGCTCTCTTTTCCATCCGCTGTTTTCAGTAGTGACAGCATGGACTCGATGATCTCTATCAACTGTTTTATCTGAGTTTTTCCGGTATTTAATATATTCACTTTCATCGGTTCATTCTCTAGGCTAGCGATAAGATCCATAGAGGCATACGCGGTGTTCAGCGGAGATTTCAAGTCGTGGATGGCGCTGTGAACGGCTATTTCACGGTCTCGGAGTTGGGCGTGGGCTTTACGTATTGTTCTTAATAAATAATATAGGCAACTCGCCGAGGTAAGGATGATTAGACAAGATACGATAAAAGCCAAGAGCTTTCGTTGGACAATGTCAGAAAGAGGTAATTTAACGAAAGCCTGTACATATTGTAATCCCTGCGTTCCTATCGGGAGCTTTTCTGTTTGGAACTTATAAAATGAAAGGTTGAATTTTTTTCCTACCGTATTTACGGTTTGCCGGGTAGAGTCTGATATTTCTATATAAGATATTGCTTGTAAATTGTGATCAGTTAATGTTTTATTGAATAGGCTGTCTAATACATTTGGTTTTAAGGGTCTATTTGCATTACGTAGACCGTCTTGCATACGTTGCGCTAATAGGTCGGCATAGTTATCTTTTAGATTCCGATTTTTTATTTGTGGCCAGATTATGGTATCCCCTTTTAGCTTGGCTCGTTCCTCTGGTGTCATATCACTAGCTCTTCTTATGATTCTTTTGGGGTTGTTGGGGTCTTTCGGTTTGTTGCTAACCATTCGCTTGGACATTTCTTGCTTGATAGCCTCTTCGAATAGCTCTTCAAGGACTTCTTGCGTTTTATATTTTTCAGCGTTATATATATTGTATAGCCAATATCCTTGGGAGAGTATTAAGACTAGCAACATAATGGCCGCAATATATAAGGAGTGTTTCATGATAGATTCGTTATTTTGGATGTGAAGATAGTGAATAATCTTAAAAAAGATGCGTTTTTCTCGTTTTGTTAGCTTTTTGTTAGATGAAAATTAGGTGTTTGTTAGATAGAGTACGAAATTTTACTTATATTTTTGTAACAGACTAAAAAAGCATATAGACATGGAAATTGGTGATTTGTTGTCGAAGGAAGAACTTTCCGCTATAAAAGGTGGTGAATGGCATTATGATGAAGAGACTGACGAATGGTATTGGATTGAGGATGGAAGGAGCGTTCCGTACCCTCCTGATTTGTCTGTAAGATGATAATTGGTTTACAAAGATTGAGATCATTCGCTTTATCTAAGAAATGATAAAATTGAAAGCAGATGCCGAAAAGCTTATAGAGTAGGTGTAATCTATAAATTTAATTTTTATGAAAAGCGAAAAAGTTTTGCCGTTTGACTCTTTGGAGTTATCAAGCGAAGATATCTTGATGTTAGAGGATATGATGTGTATTATAGGCGGTAAAGGTGAAGGTTGTGGTTGTGGTTGTTCGGGAGGATCGGGTTGTGGCTGCGGTTGTGGCTGTGCTGACGATACCGATCATGCAGCTCCTGACGAGTGAAAGAAGAAGGAGTGTGTTATATCAACACACTCTTTATTTCATTTTTTTAAATAGAAAAGTTATGAAGCTGAGTAAATATAACATAATAGTTTTGAGGAATGAACGTGTGATTATTTTTAACACAATCCGATGTACATACTCTTTGCTAACTAACGACATCTATCAGATGTTGTTAGATAATTCTTATTTAGATCATCTGCAAAAAAATCCTAATAAACTGTTTGACAAACTGTATAGCGGAGGTGTGATTATTGATGATGAAGTGGATGAATATCAATATTTAGTTCAAGAATATGAAAAAGATGTTTTTGAAAGTTCTATTTATAATCTAACTTTATTGCCATCTCTTGATTGTAATTTGAGATGTTGGTATTGTTATGAGAAACATATTAAAGGAAGTCATTTGAATCCTGATATTCAAGAAAAAATAGTAAAGCATGTAGAAGCAGTGTTTGAAAAAAATTCATCTTTGAAATGTTTAAATGTGGAAATGTTTGGTGGGGAACCTCTTTTGTTTTTTGATTCAGAGTTATATCCCGTATTAAAGAGGATAAAAGATCATATGGCTCAATTGAATAAATATGTGAACTTCTTTTTTATCACAAACGGAGTTTGTATCAATGAATCTAATATACAAAAATTCTCTGATCTGAATGCTTCATTTCAAATTTCGATAGACGGGTATAAAATAACACATGACAAAGTTAAATATCTCAAAGGGAAAGGTGGAACATACGATCATATAATAAATATTATCCATTTACTTGTTAAGCAAGAAACTTTCATGTATGTGAATCTCCGTATCAATTACAATGATGAGACATTAGAGTACTTACCGGAAATTATCAAGGATTTACAAGATGTGGACCGTAACAGGATCAGAATCCACTTAGAACGAGTATGGCAAACCGAATCTAAAGGAAAATGTTCTTCTGATAAGCTAAAGGAAGTTATCAACGAATTTATACTGAACGGATTTGATGTTTCTTATATGAATCTGTCAAGAAGAAGTCATTCTTGTAAGGCTTCAAAAATAATGCAAGCCGTTATTTCTTATGATGGATCTGTTTACAAATGTACAGGAAGAGATTTCACGAAAGATCACCAAGAGGGTGTATTGGATGAGAATGGGAATATTATTTGGGATCACGAGAAATATAAGAAACGGATTTCAATAAAGACATTCGATAATCCTCAGTGTAAACCTTGTAAGTTTTTACCTTTATGTTGGGGACCTTGCAATCAGAAATTGTTGGAAACAGGACTTACAGACATTACTCGTTA
>OGLT01000948.1_pt1 | contig 17903 bp, 16 predicted proteins | sample 1572911 | NCBI WGS metagenome assembly OGLT01 (sample SAMEA2582014, study PRJEB24529) | metagenome | biome: Human gut stool | place: China | collected 2011 | reverse complement strand
CTTTCTTCAACGCCAACCTCACCTGCACCCAGACTATCACTGAGGAAGAATTTCTGCCCCGCCCGGCCCGGGGCGAAAACCTGCTGGCGCAGCGCTACGAGATAAACGCCGGATACCCCATGCCGCGGGCGACCTTCATCGGCGGCATACGCCTGGATTTTTAAATACGGGCGGAAAACACTATTTTTGACACAATCAATAACGACAATATGGAAACAACGGCTGTAAAACTCTATTCGACGGGCTACCGCGAAGCGAAGACCTACCTCGCGGCGGCACTCTTCGTGGCAGGCAACATCGTCCTGCCCCAAATCTGCCACCTCGTGCCGCAGGGCGGCCTGCGGTGGCTGCCGATCTATTTCTTCACGCTGGTCGGCGCCTACAAATACGGCTGGCGGGTTGGCCTGCTGACCGCCCTGCTCTCGCCGGTGGTGAACTCGGCGCTGTTCGGCATGCCCGCAGCGGCGATGCTGCCCGTGATCCTGCTCAAATCGGTGCTGCTGGCCGTCGCCGCAAGCCTCGCAGCACGGCGGGCGGGGCGCGTAACGCTGCCCCTGCTGGCGGGCGTCGTCCTCTTTTACCAGCTGTTCGGCTCGCTGGGCGAATGGGCCTGGACGGGCTCGGCGGCCGCCGCCCTGCAGGACATCCGCATCGGGCTCCCCGGTATGCTGGCGCAGGTATTTGCAGGATACGCAGTGCTCCGGTACCTATTACGTAATTAACAATCCCAAGACATGACAAAAATGTATATGGTTTCGTTATTGTCGATCCTGCCTTTCACGGCCCCGGCCTGCGGATCGGCACAGGGCGGCGGAGAAGCGCCCGAGGCACCCAGGGTCTATTTCGTGCGGGACATCACGCCGGAGAATATGGTGCGCCTGTACGAGGCGCTGGAGCGTCCGGCGACGGGCAAGGTGGCCGTGAAACTCTCGACGGGGGAACCCGGCGGGCACAACTTTCTCAAGCCGGAGCTTATCAAGGATCTGGTGCAGAAGGTGGGCGGCACGATCGTCGAATGCAATACCGCCTACGGCGGCGGACGCGCCAGCACGGAAAACCACCTGAAGGCCGCCGCCGACCACGGCTTCACGGCCATCGCCCCGGTGGACATCATGGATGCCGAAGGCGAGGTAAGCTTGCCCGTGAAGGGCGGCAGGCACCTCAGGGAGAACTTCGTGGGGTCGCACTACCCCGCCTATGATTTCACGGTGGTGCTCTCGCACTTCAAGGGGCACGCCATGGGCGGCTTCGGCGGTGCGGTGAAGAACATCTCGATCGGCATCGCCTCGTCGGCGGGCAAGGCGTGGATACATTCGGCCGGGAAGACCAAGAATGCCGCCCAGATGTGGGGCAACCTGCCCGCGCAGGACGATTTTCTGGAGTCGATGGCCGAGGCAGCCAAGTCGGTGGCAGACCATTGCGGGGAAAAGATACTCTACATCAACGTGATGAACAACCTGTCGGTGGACTGCGACTGCGACGCGCACCCCGAAGACCCGAAGATGGGCGACATCGGCATCCTGGGCTCGACCGACCCGGTGGCGCTGGACAAGGCGTGCGTCGACCTGGTTTACGCATCGCCCGACCCGGGCAAGGTGCACCTGATCGAACGCATGGAGTCGCGCCACGGCATCCACACGCTGGAACACGGCGAAGCGATCGGGCTGGGCTCGCAGCAATACGAACTCGTGGAACTGGAATAGGATGGAGTACCGCATACTGGGGCGCACCGGACTGAAAGTCGGCGCCATCGCACTGGGTTGCGAGGGGTTCGCGGACAAGACGGCCGAAGAGGTGCGCGCCGATTTCGATTTCGCCATCCGCAACGGCATCAACTTCCTCGACCTTTACGCCTCGAACCCCGAGCTGCGCAGCAACATCGGCGCAGCGCTGGCGGGCAGGCGCGAGAAGTTCGTCATACAGGGGCACCTCTGCTCGGTATGGGAAGAGGGGCAGTACCTGCGCACGCGCGATCCGGAGAAATCGCTGGCGGCGTTCGAAGACCTGCTCGCACGGCTGGGAACGGACTATGTGGAGATCGGGATGATCCACTACGTGGACGCCGAGGCCGACCTGCGCGAGGTGCTCGACGGCCCGATCATGCGCCTGGCGCAACGGCTCAGGTCGGAAGGGCGCATCCGCCACATCGGCCTGAGCAGCCACAACCCCGTGGTCGCGCACATGGCGGCCCGGACGGGGCTCATCGACGTGCTGATGTTCTCGGTGAACCCCTGTTACGACCTGCTGCCGCCGAGCGACGACGTGGATACGCTCTGGGCGGACGAGAGTTACGCGCGGGAGCTGCACAACATCGACCCCGAACGGCAACGGCTCTACGAATTCTGCGAACGCGAAGGGATCGCCATCGACGTGATGAAGGCCTACGGCGGAGGCGACCTGCTGAGCGACGCCAACTCGCCCTTCGGACGCCCGATGACCCCGGTACAATGCCTCGAATACGCCCTGACGCGCCCCGGCGTAGCGGCCGTAATGGCCGGCTGCCGCAGCCGCGCCGAGATCGAAGCGGCACTGGCCTGGTGTTCGGCCACGGCCGCGGAACGCGACTACACGGGGGCGCTGGCCGGGCTGGACAAGTTCTCGTGGGAAGGGCACTGCATGTACTGCGGGCACTGCGCCCCGTGTTCGGTGGGGATCGACATCGCCGGTGTGAACAAATACTACAACCTGACCCTGGCACAGCACGAGATACCGGAGACGGTGCGCGAACATTACAGGCTCCTGCCGCACCACGCCTCGGAGTGCATCGCCTGCGGCCGCTGCGAACGGAACTGCCCGTTCGGCGTCGACATCATCGGCCACATGCGGCTGGCGGCGGCGAAATTCGGATATTAGAATGACGGAACGAATCATAGCACAAAGACTCGGGATCGGCCTCCCGCAGGTGCAGGGCACGGTACGCCTGCTGCGCGAAGGCGCCACGATCCCCTTCATCAGCCGCTACCGCAAGGAAGCGACCGGCTCGCTCGACGAATTGCAGGTCGGGGCGATCAAAGAACAACTGGACAGGCTCACCGAGCTGGAAGCCCGCAGGCAGACCGTCCTGACGACCATCGAGGGGCAGGGCAAACTGACCGGGGAGCTCCGCAAACGGATCGAAGAGTGCTGGAACGCGGTGGAGCTGGAGGACATCTACCTGCCCTACAAACCCAAGCGCCGCACACGCGCCACGGCGGCCCGCGAACGGGGGCTGGAACCGCTGGCCGACATCGTCATGGCACAACGGGCACACGACCTTCTGCGTCAGGCGCAACGCTTCGTCACGGCCGGGGTAGCGACCCCCGAAGAGGCCATTGCAGGAGCCTGCGACATCGTCGCCGAGAGGATATCCGAGGACGAACAGGCCCGCAACACCGTGCGGCGCACGATGGGACGCGAAGGAGCGGTGCACTCGAAGCTCGTGAAGGGCAAGGAGGCCGAGGGGGCGAAGTATTCGGACTACTTCGACGCCGCATCGCCGCTGCGCAGCATCTCGTCGCACCGGTTCCTGGCCATGCGTCGCGGCGAAGACGAGGGGATACTGCGCATCTCGGTCGACGCCGACACGGAGCGCATCACCGAAGCGCTCTGCCGCCGGTTCATACGTCCCGGATCGGCTACGCGCACATATATGGAAGCCGCCGTGGCCGACTCGCTCAAGCGGCTCATCCGACCGTCGATAGAGACCGAGCTGCTCGCGGCCGCCAAGGAGAAGGCCGACGACGAGGCGATCGGGGTATTCGCCGAAAACCTGCGGCAGCTGCTCCTTTCGGCGCCGCTGGGGCAGAAGCGCGTGATTGCCATCGACCCCGGATTCCGCACGGGCTGCAAAGTCGTCGTCCTGGACTCGCAGGGCAACCTCGTGCACAATACGACCATCTACCCGCACCCGCCGCAGGGCCGCTATGCCGAAGCGGCGGAAACGCTGCGGGCGCTGGCGGGGAAATACAGGGCCGAGGCCTTCGCAATCGGCGACGGTACGGCGGGGCGCGAAACCGAGCAGCTGGTGCGCGGCCTGGGACTGGACGGAGCCGTGGAGATATTCATGGTCAGCGAGGACGGCGCATCGGTCTACTCGGCGTCGGCCGCGGCGCGCGAGGAGTTTCCCGATTACGACGTGACGGTGCGCGGCTCGGTGAGCATCGGCCGAAGGCTGATCGACCCGCTCTCGGAGCTGGTGAAAATCGACCCCAAGTCGATCGGCGTCGGGCAATACCAGCACAGCGTCGACCAGGGGAAACTCAAGGCCAGGCTCAACACGGTGGTCGAAAGCTGCGTGAACAGGGTCGGGGTGAACATCAACACCGCCTCGAAGCACATCCTCACCTATATTTCCGGGCTGGGGCCGGCGCTGGCGGAGAACATCGTGGCGTACCGCGCCGCGAACGGCGATTTCAAGAGCCGTAAAGAATTGCTCAGGGTGCCGAGGTTGGGCGCCAAGGCCTACGAACAGGCGGCGGGATTCCTGCGGGTAGTAGGCGGGAATAACCCACTGGACAACAGCGCCGTGCACCCCGAATCGTATCATATCGTCGAGCGGATGGCCGCCGACGCGGGCACGACGGTCGACAGGCTGCTGGCCGACAAGGAGCTGCGCAAGGCGATAAAACCCGAAAGATACGTGGACGGACAGGTGGGGCTTCCGACCGTGACGGACATCGTCGAAGCGCTGGACAAGCGCGGCCTCGACCCGCGCGAACAGTTGCAGGCCTTCTCGTTCGACCCCGGCGTGCACACGATCGGCGACCTGCGCGAAGGGATGACGCTGCCGGGCATCGTCACCAACATCACGGCCTTCGGAGCTTTCGTCGACATCGGGATCAAGCAGGACGGGCTGGTGCACATTTCGCAGATGGCCGACCGCTACGTCGCCTCGCCGGCGGAGGTCGTGCACCTGGGACAGCAGGTCGAGGTGCGGGTCACCGGGATCGACACCGCCCGCGGGCGGATTTCGCTCTCGATGCGCAAATAAAGCGGGGAGCGAACGGGCGCGGACAGGCAGGAGGTTTGACGCTCACCGGGTTGCGGACGGGCGTCCCGGAAAAGGAAATGCAGGGCCGGAATGTCCCTGCATTTTTTGTTTACAATTTGTTCATTAATTGCCCGCACGCATATTTGCGATCCGGGAAAGTATGTCTACATTTGTTCCGGAGCAAGGTTCCCCGCCGGCGGCTGCCGGCACGGGATCAAAAGGGAACTCCTGTGAGAATCAGGGGCTATTCCCGTAGCTGTAAGCCTCGATTGCGTTCCGCACTCTCTTGAGCCACTGTCCCCCGGGACGGGAAGGCGTGCGGATGGGGCGAGCCAGAAGACCTGCCTTGCGAGCTGCGACATCCGCCTTCGGGATTTAGGGCGGTGCCCGGAACAGATATTTACACCGAACAATTCAGGGGTAAGGACATGGCTGTCCTGCGTATTACGCAGGCGGAGATGCCGCCTCCGTACGGCAAGACTTACAAACAAATACAGATACATTATGGGCATTTCGGAAATTTACATCGTCAAGCGCGACGGCAAGCGCGCCCCCTTTTCGCTCGAGAAGATCAAACGCGCGATCAGCAAGGCATTCCTTTCGGTAGGCGGATACGCCACCGACGACGACCTCACGTCGGTACTCAGCCGCGTACATATCTCCGACGGCATGAATGTCGAGGAGATACAGAACCAGGTCGAGGTGGCGCTCATGGCCGAACGCTATTTCGCCGTGGCCAAGAGCTACATGCTCTACCGCCAGAAGCACACCGAGGATCGCGAAGACCGCGAAAAACTCGAATTCCTGATCAACTACTGCGATGCCTCGAACCCCGCGACGGGTTCGAAATACGATGCCAACGCCAACGTCGAGAACAAGAACATCGCCACGCTGATCGGCGAACTGCCCAAACAGAACTTCATCCGGCTCAACCGCCGGCTGCTGACCGACCGCATCAAGGAGATGTACGGCAAGGAACTCTCGGACAAATACCTCCGCCTGCTGAAAGACCACTTCATCTACAAGAACGACGAAACGTCGATGGCCAACTACTGCGCTTCGATCACGATGTACCCGTGGCTGCTGAACGGCACGCTCTCGGTGGGCGGCAACTCGACACGCCCGACCAATCTCAAGTCGTTCTGCGGCGGCTTCGTCAACATGGTCTTCATCGTATCGTCGATGCTCTCGGGCGCCTGCGCCACGCCGGAGTTCCTGATGTATATGAACTATTTCATCGAACAGGAGTACGGAGAAGATTACTACAAGCGGGCGGACGAGGTGGTCGACCTCTCGAAAAAGCACCGGACGATCGACAAGATGATTACGGACTGTTTCGAACAGATCGTCTACTCGATCAACCAGCCCACGGGGGCGCGTAACTTCCAGGCCGTGTTCTGGAACGTGGCCTATTACGACCGCTACTATTTCGAAAGCCTGTTCGGCGAATTCGTATTCCCCGACGGGACGAAGCCGCACTGGGAATCGCTGTCGTGGCTGCAAAAGCGTTTCATGACGTGGTTCAACCGCGAGCGCACGAAGACCGTGCTGACCTTCCCGGTCGAGACGATGGCCCTGCTGACCAGGGACGGCGACGTGATGGACAAGGAATGGGGCGACATCACGGCGCAGATGTACTCCGAGGGGCACTCGTTCTTCACCTATATCAGCGACAACGCCGACTCGCTGTCGTCGTGCTGCCGCCTGCGCAACGAGATACAGGACAACGGGTTCAGCTACACGCTCGGCGCCGGCGGCGTATCGACCGGTTCGAAGAGCGTGCTGACGATCAACCTCAACCGCTGCATCCAGTATGCCGTGAAGAACGGCATGCACTACCTGACCTACCTCGAAGAGATCGTCGACCTGGTGCACAAGGTGCAGACGGCCTACAACGAGAACCTCAAGGATTTGCAGGCCAAGGGGATGCTGCCCCTGTTCGACGCGGGCTATATCAACCTCGCGCGCCAGTACCTCACGATCGGCGTCAACGGGCTGGTCGAGGCGGCCGAGTTCCTGGGCATCCCGATCAACGACAACGACGACTACGTCGGTTTCGTACAGGGCGTACTGGGGCTGATCGAGCGCTACAACAAGAAGTACCGTTCGAAGGAGCTCATGTTCAACTGCGAGATGATCCCGGCCGAGAACGTGGGCGTGAAACACGCCAAATGGGATCGCGAGGACGGCTACGTCGTACCGCGCGACTGTTACAACTCCTATTTCTATGTCGTCGAGGACGAATCGCTGAACGTGATCGACAAGTTCAGGCTCCACGGCCGCCGTTATATCGACCACCTCACGGGCGGTTCGGCGTTGCACATGAACCTCGAAGACCACCTTTCGAAGGAGCAGTACCGCCACCTGCTGCGCGTAGCGGCCGCCGAGGGATGCAACTATTTCACGTTCAACATCCCCAACACGGTATGCAACGAGTGCGGGCACATCGACAAGCGCTACCTGAAGGAGTGCCCCGAGTGCCACGGCGACAACCTGGACTACCTGACCCGCGTGATCGGCTACATGAAACGGGTGTCGAACTTCTCGGCCGCGCGCCAGAAGGAGGCCGCACACCGCTATTACGCCAAAGCGGAGTAAACGGACGATGGTCAGATACCATAATTTCGACATCGTATTCGCGGAAATACCCTGCGAAACGACGCTGGCGATCAACATCACCAACTGCCCCAACCGCTGCCGCGGGTGCCACAGCCCGCACTTGCAGGCCGACATGGGGCGGGTGCTCGACGAGGCGGAGCTGTGCGGGATACTCGCCCGCTACGGGCGCTCGGTGACCTGCGTCTGTTTCATGGGCGGGGACGCCGCACCGCACGAGATCGCCGCGCTGGCCGACGTCGTGCGGCGGAAATTCCCGATGCTGCACACAGGCTGGTATTCGGGACGCGCCCGGCTGCCGGAGGGAGTGCGGCCGCAGTCGTTCGACTACATCAAGCTGGGAGGCTGGGTCGAGGAGCTGGGGCCGCTGACGTCGCCGACGACCAACCAGCGCCTTTACAGGGTCGGAGCGGACGGCGCCATGCAAGACATCACGGAGCTGTTCCGGCGCAGGCCGTAGGTATTTCAAGGGCGCTCCGGGCAGGCTGCCCGACACCCGGGAAACCCGGCACGGCGACCGTACGGGCATCACGGTGTAATTTTTTCGGCCCCAACAATGGCGGTTTGCCCGAAATGGACTATTTTTGCCCTCGTTATGAAGACCAGACAAGAGCTGACGGAAATCCTCGACTTCATTGCGGAATATGCGACTTACCTGCTCGGATCGGGCGTGCACACCTCGCGCGTGATCCGCAACTCGCAGCGTATCGGAGCCTCGCAGGGGGTCGACCTCCAGTTGTCGAGTTTCCAGAAAAGCACGATCATCACCGCCCACGACGAAGAGAGCGGCGAGGCCATCACCCGCGTAGTGAAGATCCCGGCGCTGCCGATCAGCTTCGAGCGCAACTCCGACCTGAGCGCCCTGAGCTGGGATGCGCTGGACGAAAGGCTTCCACTCTCCGAAATCCGGCGTCGCTACGACGAGCTGACTGCAAAACCGCGCATAGACCCAATCTTCGTCCTGCTGACCGTGGGGCTGGCCAACGCCTCGTTCTGCCGGCTGTTCGGGGGCGACTGGATCGCCATGAGCATCGTCTTCACCTCCACGCTCGTGGGTTTCGCCGCCAAACAGCGTATGCAGGCACACGGCGTGAACCACTTCCTGATCTTCATCATCTCGGCGTTCATGGCGTCGCTGTGCGCCTCGGCAGCCCTGAGGTTCGACTGTTCGGCGGAAACGGCGCTCGCGACGAGCGTCCTGTTCCTCGTACCGGGGGTACCGCTCATCAATGGCGTGATCGACATCGTCGAGGGGCACATTCTGATCGGGTGCAGCCGCCTGATCAACGCCCTGCTGCTTATCATCTGCATCGCCATCGGCCTGTCGGCGACATTGTTAATGGTTAAGGACGGTTTGCTATGATCACTGCGGACATCCTTCTCGACGGGCTCTTTGCGGCCATCGCGGCCATCGGTTTCGGCGCCATTTCCGACCCGCCGATGCGGGCTTTCCCCCGTATCGCCCTGCTGGCGGCCATGGGGCACGCCCTGCGGTTCTGCCTGATGCACTACTTTTCGGTCGACATCGCCACGGCCTCGCTGTTCGCCTCGATCAGCATCGGGTTCGGCAGCCTGTGGCTGGGGCGCGGCATCCGCTGCCCGATGACGGCCCTCTACATCCCCGCCCTGCTGCCGATGGTTCCCGGCATCTATGCCTACAAGACCGTCTTTTCGCTCATCATGTTCCTGCAATCGCTCAACGACCCGGGGGAGGGGTTGCAATACATGCAGCAGTTCTTCCTCAACGCCACCGTATCGCTGAGCGTGATCGCGCTGCTGGCAGCGGGGGCTACGCTGCCCATCTTCGTATTCAACCACCAGGCATTCTCGCTCACGCGGCGCCGCAAGCATACCGACAAATAACGATCCATGGAAATCTTCTGGAACACCATCGCCTCCTATAACGCCGCGACATGGCCCGTACAGATCCTACTGACGCTGGTTGCGGCCACACTGACGCTGCTGCTCTACCTTCGCCCGACGCCCGGGGTACGCATCGCCATGAAGACCTTTATGGCGCTGCTCAATTTCTGGATCGCAGGTGTCTATTACCTCTTATACGGCGAACAACGCGAGCACAACGACATGCTGGCGCTCTTCTGGGCGATCATGGGGTGCATCTGGGTATACGACCTGGTTGTGAAACACGCTTCGCTCCAACGCACGCACAACCATACAGGCTTCGCGCTGCTGCTGTTCGCCATGCCGCTCGTCTACCCGCTCTTTTCGCTGGCGCTGGGGCGTACGTTCCCGATGGTCACCACGCCCGTGATGCCGTGTTCGGTCGCCGTATTCACCATCGGGCTGATGCTGGCCTTTTCGGAGCGGATCAACATCGTGCTGGCCATGTTCCTCTGCCACTGGGCGCTGATCGGGCTCTCGAAGGTCTACTTCTTCGGCATCCCCGAGGACTACCTCCTGGCATGCAGCATCGTGCCGGCACTCTACATCTTCTTCCGCGAATATATCCGCAGTAACGAGGGCCGGCCGACAAAGCCTTCGCCCCGGGTACTGAACGCACTGCTGGTGGTATTGTGCATCATCATCGGCGCCTCCTTCGCCTTCACGATGCTCCACCAGCTCAACCTCTTTACGGATGTCTGATAGTTGAAGGAAATCCGCCGCACGAACTGTTCCAATCAAACTTTCCAAACGGTAGCTGCATGTGCCCGATAACAGAACGCATGAATTGCCGTGTGCCTATCGGCAAGGTTGTGTTTTCGTAAACGAAACAGGGGCTTGCGGGATTGTCAGTGATCCCGCAAACCCCTGTTCGTTCGGATGATTGGACGCTTATTGTCGTTCGCTCAACTCTTTATAAAGCTCCAGCCGCAAGCCGCAGTAGTTTTCGATGATATGGCCCATTTTTTCGACGCGTTGCAGGTGCATTTCCAATTCCTGCGGCGCAACATCGAAACCAATGTCGTAGCGTGCCTTTACCAGAAAACTCTTCAGGCGCGGCAGCGTGAAGATATTTTCGATATGGTTATCGTCTAAAACCAGCATCAGCTGCGTCGAGAGCGTCCGCATCCGTTCGTGCATCACGACCGGATCGTGAATATCGAACTCCAGCCCGTGATAAACATAATAGAGAGTGTGATAAAAGTAGACCGCAGCCTGCGCCATGAACAAAGCCGCCAGACGCATATTGCGGCTTTCGCTGAAGGCGTCCTGCGCCTGTTCGATCAATTCGTTGCCCAGCATTCGGAACGTATCGAACTGAAATTTGGCGTCCGCATAGGCTGCGGCAAAGTTGATCGGGTGTTTCGGGCGGCGGAAATGGCAGTGGTCGCTGCAATAGAGCAATTCGCCCTCGGAGTGTGCAAAGTAGAGGAATGGTGTTTTATTCGACTCGACATAGCTCAAAGGCATAATGTAGAGGTTGATATAGGTGATTTCGCGCCTGCTGTACGGCACTTTGTAACGCAGGATGCGTTTCGCCTGAATCCAGTCGTATTCAGGCGTTTCCCGTACGACCATCAGCAAGTCATAGGTCATGGCGTCGCTATGGCGTGTGCCGCCGACCAATTTCCCGAAAAGCAGAATATATTCGGGGTTGAAATAATCTTCCGTCAGGCTTTGGACGATCCGGGCGGCTTCGGCGGGATTGTAGAGTTTTTCCGTTGGTTGTTCGGGTTGCGGTTCTGGCTTTGGAGCGAGTTGCCCGGTCGGCTGTTCCGGAGAGGGTACGGGCTGTTGTTCGGCTTGGGTGTTTTCGGGGGTTTGGGGTTGCGCAGGCTGTTTCTGCACGGGGTTTTGATTCGTTTCCATTTGGTTGATTGTTAGAATTTAGACATAGTGAGGGCTGTCCTTATCGTGCGCTGGGCACAACAAAGAGAATAACGGTTTAGTTAGCAGTTACTTGCTAATCCGGCGGGTGGAAATGGAAACAAATCGAGAGGTTGCATGGCGGGAACCGCCTGCGGCTGGCCTTGCGGCGTGCCTGTACCGGAGTACGGACATGATGCATTGTTCGCATAAAGATAAAAATATGCGCAGCTGCGAACAATACATCACTCTTTTACAAGCTCAGCAAAGTGCCGTTCGCGGGTCGCTAAACCCCAACGGCTCTGCGCATACCTTTAATATGGTTGCTTTGCTGGCTACCACGTAAAAGAATTTTATAACATATTGTTCGCAGGGGCAAAGGTAGGAATTTATTTTTAGACCATACTCTTATATTAGTCATATATTATTATCTTTACAGGAAGAAAAACAATACTTTATGAATGATAATTCCAAATACGGTGTATTTATTATTGAATTTTTACGTGCAGATGATTGTGCGGATGGAGAAATATTAAGTCAAATATTAGAACTGTCCAACATTGACGTAATTTACAAATGGGCCAACAATAAAATACATTTAGCCGAATTGTTACAAGAATTTAAGAAGAGTAAGTTCAGGTATTTACACATTTCATGTCATGCCAACGAAACCAGCCTTGAGATTAATGGAGATGAAATCACTAATAGTGAATTCGAGTCTATTTCAAAAGACGTTTTGAAAAATAGACGAATATTTTTATCCGCTTGTAAGGCCGCAAATAGAGATTTAGCGGCGAGATTAGTGTCAAAAAACAATGCATATTCCTTATTGGGAGTACCGATTAATTTGAGATTTGATAAATCTGCGCTATTTTGGCCTTGTTTTTACCACCTCATTAATGAAATAGACGCTTCCAAAATGCGAAGGGAGGACATTGTTGAAACAGTAAAAAAATGTGTCAACCTTTTTAATATTCCTGTAAATTATTACGCCAAAAGCAATTATCCAAATAAATTAAGACGATTTAAAATACGGGTAGGACATACAGACAATAGATTGATTAACATATAAACTCTCGCTTATTCGCACAGGCAACAGATAATATGGCTTTAATCTTGAACGCTTTATAATAGTCGAATATGAAAAGCAATCAACAGGTATCGCTATATAATTGATCGAATTTGCATAACAAATGTATGACAACTTAAAATAAAAACACCGTTGCAATTGCTTGCAACGGTGTTTTGGTGAGGTCTGAAGCGGATTCGAACCGCTGTACAAGGTTTTGCAGACCTTTGCCTAGCCACTCGGCCATCAGACCATTGTTCCCCGACAGGTTCCTGTTCGGCTTTCATTCCGTAACTACAAGTCCGTTGCTTCCGGATTGCATGCCGCGCCGGAAACATCCGGTTTATTTTCAAGCGCATCGGGAGTGCAAATATACAAACATTTCTAAAATCTGCAAAACTTCGACCCAACTTTGCGCTATTTCCCAAAAATATTTACCTTTACAAGATAATAAACGACATTTTGCGGTTATGACCATCGAGGATATCGCCTTGCAGATGACCCCGGGCATCGGCGTGAAAGGCGCCGTGCACCTGCTCGGAATATTCGGCGACGCACGGGGCATTTTCGCGGCGGCACCCGAGGAGCTGGCCATGAAAGCCGCCTTGCGGGAAGACATTATCCGGAATATCGTCCACCGCAAAGGCTTCGCCGCCGCAGAAAAGGAACTCGGCTACTGCCGCCGCAATTCGATCTCCGCGATCGCTTCGACCGACCCCGAATTCCCGGCATTGCTGCGTGAAATACCCGATTATCCCCATGTACTATACCTGAAAGGCAACGCCGCCGCCCTCTCGGCACGCTGCGTCGCGATGGTCGGCACCCGCCGGGCAACACCCTACGGGCAGACGATGTGCAACAGGCTGGTGGAGGGGCTCGCGGCACAGGTTCCGGGACTCTGCATCGTGAGCGGGCTGGCGTTCGGCATCGACGTCGCGGCACACCGGGCAGCCCTGGCCGCAGGGGTACGAACCGTCGCGGTACTGGCGAACCCGCTCCCCGGCGTCATGCCGGCACAACACACGGCCGTGGCGCGCGACATCCTCGACCACGGCGGGGCACTGGTCACGGAGCTCCACTCGCAGACGCGGCAGAACGGCACGGCATACCTGGCCCGCAACCGGATCATCGCAGGGCTGGGTGCCGGCTGCGTGGTCGTAGAGTCGCCCGACAGCGGCGGGTCGCTCGCCACGGCGCATTGCGCCGACGGCTACGACCGTTCGGTAATGGCCGTACCGGGACGCGCCACGGACGGCATGTCGTCGGGGACGAACCACCTGATCCGCAACCGCAAAGCGCAACTCGTGATGACCGCCGACGATATTGTCCGCGAACTGATGTGGGATCTCGGCCCGGAACCGGCAGCATTCCGGGAAAAACCGTCCACACCGGAGCTTACGCCCGACGAAGCTGGGTTGCTGGGCTGTTTCCGCACGGACGACCCGCTGGCGGTGGAAACCCTCGCGGAGCTGAGCGGACTGGAACCGGGTGAACTGGCTGCCCTGCTCGTAGGGCTGGAACTGGCAGGAGCCGTACGGCAACTGCCCGGCAACCGATATATGAAAACACGATGAAACTGACGGATACACATTCACACCTGTACGATACGGCGTTCGACGCCGACCGCGAAGAGGCACTGGCCCGCGCCGCGGCGGCGGGCGTGGAGCACCTGCTGCTCCCGGGCATAGACTCCGAAAGCCACGGGGCGCTGTTCGACCTCTGCCGCCGCCACCCGGGGCAATGCGTCCCGATGATGGGACTGCACCCCACCTCGGTGAACGACAACCCGCACTGGCGCGAGGAGCTGGCGCTCGCCGAACGTTACCTCACGGCCCCGCCCGAGGGCATCGCACGTTTCTGCGCCGTGGGCGAGATCGGGCTGGACTACTACTGGAAGGAAAACCCGCCCCGGGAGTTCCAGCGCCAGGTGTTCCGCCGCCAGCTGGCCCTGGCCGAGGAGGCGGGGCTGCCGGTGATCGTCCACGATCGGGACGCCCACGGCGAGGCCTTCCGGTGGCGATCCACACCCGTGCGGCATGGGACGACATGTGCCGGATCATCGGGGAGGAAGCGACGGCCGCGGCGGAGGCCGGGCGGAGGCTGCGGGGCGTGTTCCACGCCTTTTCGGAGGATGCCGTCACCTACCGGAAACTGAAAGCCTGCGGCGATTTCGCCTTCGGAATCGGCGGCGTGGTGACTTTCAGGAAGAGCAAGCTGGCCGATACGGTGCGTGAAATGGAACTGGACGACATCGTACTCGAAACTGACTGCCCGTACCTGACACCCGCGCCCCACCGCGGCGAGCGCAACGAGTCGGCCTATGTGCGGTTCGTGTGCGAGAAAGTCGCGGAACTGAAGGGGCTGCCCCCCGGCGAAGTGGCGGCCGCAACGACGGCGAACGCCAAACGTATTTTCGGAATATAACACCATAAGACCATACGATGAAATCTTCGATCCTGATCATCTATACGGGCGGTACCATCGGCATGAAGAACGATGCCGAAACCGGCGCCCTGGTGCCTTTCGACTTCAGCGGCATCTACGATGAATTCCCTTCGCTCAAGCGGCTCAACGTGGACATCGACGTGCTGACGATGGATCCCGTGATCGACTCGTCGAACGTCACCCCGGCAAACTGGGCGGCGCTGGCCGAGCTGATCCGCGACAACTACACCCGCTACGACGGGTTCGTCGTACTGCACGGCACGGACACCATGTCCTACACCGCATCGGCATTGAGTTTCATGCTCGAAAACCTGGCCAAGCCCGTGGTTTTCACCGGCAGCCAGATCCCGATCGGCGTGCTGCGCACGGACGGCCGCGAAAACCTCATCACGGCCATCGAGATCGCGGGGGCGCACATCGGCGGACGCCCCGAGGTACCCGAAGTGTCGCTCTATTTCCAGAACCGGCTGTTCCGCGCCAACCGTACCACCAAACGCAGCGCCGAGGCGCTGAGCGCCTTCCGTTCCTACAACTACCCGCCCCTGGCCGAGGTGGGGGTTAACATCGCCTATAACCTCGCGGCGATCCTCCACCCGACGGAAATCTCGCCGGAACTGCGCATCGCCACCCGCCTGGCCGACGGAATCGAAGTCATCAAGCTTTTCCCGGGGCTGGGCGAAAATATCCTGCGGGCGATGCTCTCGGCTCCGGGGCTGCGGGCCGTGGTGCTGGAGACATTCGGCGCGGGCAACGCCCCGACCAACGAATGGTTCATCCGCGTACTGAAAGAGGCGATCGACCGCGGGGTCATCATCCTCAACATCACGCAGTGCGGCGGGGGCAAGGTTTCGATGGAACTTTACGAAACCGGGCTGAGGCTGCAGAAGATCGGCGTCCTGTGCGGCCACGACATGACCACCGAGGCGGCCGTCACGAAGCTGATGTACGTGCTCGGACTGGGGCTTTCCGACGAACAGACCCGCGCATTGCTGCGGCGCCCTCTGCGAGGCGAATTTACAGCCTAAGACGTTGCACGGAACGATTTTTTTTTCTATATTTCGCACTGCTAACGTACCTTATCGGGTCGCCAAAGAGGGGCAACACGAAGAGGAATAGAGGCGTAACTCGCTGGCAAACAAATGTTTGAGCCAATTCGGAGTGAAATTTCCGGAATTTGCCTGTACTTGCAAAGCCGGCAGGGGGAAGCCATGGATCGGGGTAAAAAGACGCCGTGAGTATCCGGAAAGGATAAAAAAAATATTTTTTTAGGATTTTTTTAACCCGGGAGAATTGACGAAATACGATGGAAAGCGGAAGAACGTATTGTGAAATACCTAAAAACACAACAATAAAAAACAACTAAACAAATTTAATTTTATCTAATCACAACTATGAAAAAACTTTTTTTGATTCTGTCAGTGGCCCTGTTCGCATTGGGTACTGTTAACGCTTTCGCGCAGGAGGCTGCTGCAGCTGCCGAAACCCAACTCGCCGGCGATAGCCTGCACCACGTGATGATGCAGAAGTTCCTCGAGGGTGGTTGGGCATGGATGCTCCCGATCCTTATCTTCCTGATTATCGGTCTGGCCGTTGCCATCGAGCGTATCCTCTATCTCTCGCTGTCGACGATCAACTCGAAGAAACTCATCACCAAGGTTGAAGAAGCCCTGAAGAACGGCGGCATCGAAGCTGCCAAGGAAGTTTGCCGCAACACGCGCGGCCCGATCGCTTCGATCTACTACCAGGGTCTCGACCGTTACGATCAGGGTCTGGATTCGGTCGAGAAGGCTGTCGTTTCCTACGGTTCGGTTCAGACCGGCCAGATGGAGTCGGGCCTGACGTGGATCGGCCTGTTCATCGCCCTCAGCCCGATGCTCGGATTTATGGGTACCGTCGTGGGTATGATCGAGGCGTTCGACGCCATCCAGGCTGCCGGCGATATCAGCCCGACCCTCGTTGCAGGCGGTATCAAGGTCGCCCTTCTGACGACCCTCATGGGTCTTATCGCTGCGGTTATTCTTCAGCTGTTCTACAACTATATCGTTTCGAAGATCGACTCGCTGGTAAACGATATGGAGGATTCGTCCATCACGCTGATGGATATCCTGACGGCTTACAGCAAGAAATAATCCCAACGATTTAAAAAGAGTTAAAGGCAATTATGAAAAAGATTTTAAATATCATATTGGGTATTCTGCTGGCCGTGATGGCGGTACTGGGAATATACGCAATTGCTACGGGTGGCTCCGAGGCGGCTATCAGCCTGAACCTCATCTGGTGCTATTTCCTGCTGGCTCTTGCGGTGTTCACAGCTATCTTCTGCGCGGTCTTCGGCATGATCCAGAACCCAGCGGGAATCAAGGGCACGATTATTTCGCTCGCGCTGATCATCGTGATCGTGGGCGTGGCTTACTTCGTGGCTTCGGGACATGACATCCAGATCCCCGACCTCGCCAACGGCGGGTTTTTCTCCCAAGGTGAAACCGTCCTGACCGACACCAGCATCCTGGTAACGTACGTTGCCCTGGTCGCTGCGTTCGTGACGGCTATCGCAACCGAAATTTACGGCGCTTTCAAATAACAACGAACAATGGCAGGAAATAAAAGACAAATACAGGAGATCAACGCCGGCTCGATGGCCGACATCGCCTTCCTGCTGCTGATTTTCTTCCTTGTGGCCACAACGATGAATGTCGACACCGGTTTGGTGCGTATGCTTCCGCCGATGCCCCCCGAGAACCAAAAGCAGGAGGACATCAAGGTCAAGGAGCGCAACCTCTTTCTGGTGCTCATCTCGGGCAGCGGCAACATCATGGCCGGGCCCTCGGGCAAACAGGAGATCATCGACCTGAGACAACTCAAGGACAAGACGAAGGAATTCATCCTCAACCCGATGGACGACGAGAACCTCCCGGAGAAAACCGAAAAGGAAATCGAGTTGGCCGACGGCAGCAAGTGGGTATATCCCGAGAGCCAGGGCGTTGTTTCGTTACAGACCACCCGTGATACGGGCTATCAGTCCTACATCATGGTGCA
>OGLT01000945.1_pt1 | contig 17954 bp, 10 predicted proteins | sample 1572911 | NCBI WGS metagenome assembly OGLT01 (sample SAMEA2582014, study PRJEB24529) | metagenome | biome: Human gut stool | place: China | collected 2011 | reverse complement strand
ACCGAGGTGATTCCGTCCGTGAGGGTTTGCGGCCGCACGACGAGCCCGTTGACGTTCAGGACGCTGCTTTTCCGGGGTATGCTGATTTCCGACGGGTCGGCGTCGGCGGCTGACGAACTGCCGCGGTAGTGGTTGTAAACGACCAGCCCTGTACAGAATACTACGAGGATGACGGACGTGATGATCCATTTCTTTTTTTTCATACCGGAGAGGTTGTCTTTAATGAGGGATATGCAAAGATACGAAAAAACCCGCTATGCCTCCGCTGCCGGAAGGTATAATTGCACCCGTTCGTGGTAAAAACGGGGCCGGTTGCGGGTTCGTGTATGCCCGTTTCCGGCGAAACGGCAAAAAACGCCGGCGAAACGACCGGCACCCGCCGCATTCCCCTACCGTCGGGAGCAATACCTACATGTTATTATTCTGTCCCGAAAATTACCTAAAACAGGGAATTGCCCGGGCTCGGCGGGCACCTTAACTTTGCCACCGCAAACAAAATAAACGGAGAGCCTATGCGTCTTGGAATTTTACTGTTTACCCCTATTTTATTACTGGCGGGTGTTACCCTGCATGCCCAGGAAGCCGTGAACGCCCCCGAACCTGTGGCCGCGGCCGATTCGGCTGCCAATGCCGAGCTGAAGGCACAGCTGAAAGCCGAACTCCTGTCGGAGATCCGGGCCGAGCTCTCTTCCGAAGAGAAAACCGCCGTCAGCAAAGAGGCCGACAAACCCTCACGGCTGACCGTAGGCGGGTACGGCGAGGCCGTCATGACGCGCAATTTCTTCAGCGACAACTACCTGCGTTATATCAGCCCTGACAAGTACAAGAATGACAAAAGCCACGGTCGCTTCGACCTCCCGCACGTGGTCATCTACCTGGGCTACGATTTCGGGCGCGGCTGGTCGATGGGCACCGAGATCGAATTCGAGCACGGCGGCACGGAGAGCGCCTTCGAAACCGAATTCGAGGAGGGCGGCGAGTATGAGTCGGAGATCGAACGCGGCGGCGAGGTCGCCCTCGAACAGTTCTGGCTCCAGAAAAGCTTCAGCCCGGCCTTCAACCTGCGCCTGGGGCATATGATCGTGCCCGTCGGCGGGACTAACCAGCACCACATGCCCACCGAGTTCTTCGGGGTCTACCGTCCCGAGGGCGAGAATACGATCCTGCCCTGCACATGGCACGAAACGGGCATCAGCCTCTGGGGACGTGCCGGTGACTGGCGTTACGAGGTGATGTTCCTGCCGGGACTGGATTCCGACCGGTTCGGCGACAACGGTTGGGTCAGCGGCGGTGCCGGAAGCCCCTACGAATTCAAGATCGCCAATGCCTATGCCGGGGCGTTCCGCATCGACAACTACTCCGTCCCGGGCTTGCGCCTGAGCCTGAGCGGCTATGCGGGCAACAGTTTCAGCAATACCCTGAGTGCCAACCGTACCGGTGCGGACAGATACAAGGACGTGAAGGGTACGGTGATGATCGGCGCCTTCGATTTCCTCTACGATGCCCATAACTGGATCGTTCGCGGTAACTTCGACTACGGGCACCTGACCAATTCGGACAAGATTTCCCAGTTCAACCGCGATATGCCCAACGCATCGCCCTCGCCCAAGCAATATGTGGGTTCGGACGCCATCGCCACGGGGGTGGAAGCCGGTTACGACATCTTCTCGCAGATACGCAAGCTCAAGGAGAGGGGACACCGCTTCTACGTCTTCGGCCGTTATGAGTTCTACGATTCGATGTTCGATACCGCCAAGTCGGTGATCCGCCAGGACTGGTGCGGCCGCCAGCGGGTAGCCGTCGGGTTCAACTATTACCCGATCAAGAACATTGTCATCAAGGCCGAGTACGGCATCGGCCTGCTCCGGTCGTACGACTACACCGACTCCGCCACCGGGGAGACCCGCACGGGGCGTTTCAAAAACAAGCCCTCCCTTTCGCTGGGGATCGCCTATTCCGGCTTTTTCAGACGTTAACCAAATCATAATGAGAATATGAAAAATCTGTTCAAAAATTCCGTTTATGCAGCCGCGGCACTCGTCCTGGCGCTCGGGGCCGCATCGTGCAGCGACAGCGACGGCGATTACACGTTTGCCGACGAGCGTGAAGAGGCGCTCAAGAATGCTGCCGTAGATTTCGTCGACAATAACGTGATTCCGACCTATAAGGCCCTGGCCGACGGGAGCATCGCCTTGCAGGAGGATTGCGAGGCCATGCTGGAGGCTTTCGACGCGGGAACCCTTACGACCCCGCTGGTGCAGGCCGCCTGCAACGACTGGATCACCACGCGCAAGCACTGGGAGCTCAGCGAGGCCTACCTTTACGGCGCTGCGGCCGATTACGACATCGACCCGCATATCGACTCCTGGCCGCTGGACGGCACGGCGCTTCAGAACCTGCTGAACAACAACAGTATGATGGCCGAGATCGAGAGGAATCCCGATTATGTCAGCGCCAATCTGGGTTACGGCCTGCTCGGGTTCCATGCGTTGGAATACATGCTTTTCGAGAATGCGGGCCCCCGCGCCCTCGGCAAATACACCCGTCCCCAGCTGGTATACCTGGTCGGTGTGGCCAACGATCTGTGCAACATGTGCGTACGCCTCGAAGCTTCGTGGGCGGGGCTGGACAATGTCACCGAAGAGAAGCAGACGATCCTGGGCGATGCCGAACTGGAGCCGACTTTCGACTACGGCGCTTCGATGCGCAATTCGGGGAAGGGCGGCAGCAAGTACCGCAACTATAAGGATGCCGCCGAGGAGATCATCCAGGGCTGCATCGACATCGCCACGGAGGTCGGCTCGCAGAAGATCGGCCGTCCGGCCAACGGAACCAGCTCCGAGGATATCAATTACATCGAGTCGCCTTACAGCCAGAATTCGAAGACCGATTTCATCGACAACATCATCAGCATCCGGAACACCTATCAGGGCATGACCTCCGGCGACGCTTCGGTGAGCGACTGGATCGAGGTGGTCGACCCCGTCCTCGATACGGAGGTTCGCAATGCGATTTCCACGGCGATCGAAAAGATCGAGGCCTGCCCGGCCCCGTTCGTCGACAACCGTACGGCACAGGCATGGAAGGATGCCGCCACCTATTGCAATAACGACCTTGTGAACGCGCTTACGAAGGCGCTGACGGCACTGTCGGTCGAAAAATAACCATTTTCAGCAATGAAAAAGCACTTGATTTACAGCCTGTGCATGTCGGCAGCCCTGATGGCTGCCGCGTGCGCTGATGACAAGGGGACGGATCCCGCCCCCGATCCGAATCCCGACCCCGTTCCCGAGGAGTATTACGCCGGCGGCAAGCTCGGCACGGCTTTCAACACCACGTCGGTGGCCTACGAGCAGCCTACGCCGGTCGTCGATGACGACGCCGCGATGACGCAGCGTTTCCTGAACGGCGAGGCGCTGTTCGAAAAACCCTTCACGGCCAACTCGTCGGGTGTGCGCTACGGCCTCGGGCCGCTCTATATCCGCACCTCGTGCCTGCACTGCCACCCGGGCTACGGCCACGGCAAGCGTATCGAAGGCGCGTTCAACACCAACCAGATCGGCAACGGCTACCTGCTGGTTATCACCGACGAGGACGACAATTACCTGACATCGCTCACCGGTATGCCGCAAACGCGGGCCGTGGCGCCGTTCAAAGCCCCGATCGACGAATCGAAGATCATGATCGGCTGGCAGGAGTATACCGACGAGTGGGGCAATAAGTTTCCCGACGGCGAGTCTTACAGCCTGATCTATCCCGAAGTGACGATCCCCGAGGACGCCTATTACGTGCCGCTGATCGGCGCCAAGGGCGAGGTGCCCTATGCCAAGGTGCGCGTGCGCCTCGAATCGACCATCGGCATCTACGGTACGGGCTTGCTGGATGCCATTTCGGACAGCGACCTGAAAGCCGAGTACGTTCGCCAGGAGCAGAACGGCGTGCCGCTCAATCCCGCGATCTTCAGGAACGGCGAGTGGGTCAAGACCTATGGGACGACCACCCATCCGCTGCGCTATACCTATGCCCTGAGTCGCGGCCCGTTGCAGGATGCGGCGGGTGCCAATGCCATCTGGAACATCACCAACGTGACCCGCTCTGACCGCCGTTACCACTACATGACCGCTGCTTATGCCGAAGTAGCGTCGAAGGACGCCGATGTGCAGCGGGATTTCTACACGCTTTTCCCGGCGTGGAACAAGACGGGCGACGTTGCGCAGGATATTTACAACTATCTGATGAACAAGGAACTGCCTGTCGAGATGAGCGATGAGGACTATGTCGACTTCATGGTCTGGCACCGCGGTCTGGCCGTACCGGCGGCGCGTAACCTCGACGATGCGGACGTTAAACGCGGCAAGACGCTCTTCACCGAGATCGGCTGTGCCACCTGCCACCGTCCGACCTGGACGACGGGCGACGATGTCTTTACCGACCCCAACGGTTTCTTTGCCGACGGCGACAGCCGCCTGCCGCGTTATCCTAACCAGAAGATCTGGCCCTACTCCGACATGGTGCAGCACCGGCTCTTCATGGTGAACGACATCCGCACGGGCTGGTGCCGTACGACGCCGCTCTGGGGCCGTGGCCTGAGCGAGAAGTGCACGGGCGCCAGCGACCGCCTGCACGATTGCCGTGCGCGGACGGTCATCGAGGCTATCATGTGGCATGGCGCGGCGCAGAGCGACGCCCGCTGGTCGGTCGAGAAGTTCCGCACGCTGAGCAAGGACGACCGCGACGCGGTGGTCGAATTCATCGAATCCATCTAACCCTTCCCGGATATGTGCGAAGCGCCGGTGCCCCGTGCATCGGCCTTTGCCGTGTCCGGACGATGCATTCACACACGAACGAACGGATGAAACTGTTGAAACTGTTGAAACGCCTTGCCTTCGGGCTGCTCGGAGCCGTGATGGCGGTGCTCGTTACGGCCACGGTACTTGAAAAGATATACGGTACGGATTTCGCCGCTGCGCATATCTACGGCGCGGGCTGGTTCGCCGCGCTTTGGGGTGCCCTCACCCTCGCGGCGCTGGCCTGCCTGTTCCGCCGGAAATTGTGGCGGAGGCCCGCCGTCCTGTTGCTGCACCTCTCTTTCGCGGTCATCCTCGCGGGGGCTTCCGTGACATGGCTCTTCGGCCGGCAGGGGACGTTGCACCTGCGCACGGGCGATCCCGGGGCGACCGCATTCGCCGGCCGTGACGGTTCGGAGCAAATACTGCCCTTCCGGGCCCGGCTGGACGATTTCCGCATCGAGTATTATGCCGGCACCCGTGCGCCGATGGATTTCGTCAGCCTTCTCACCCTGACGGCCGACGACGGGTCGCTGCACGGTGAAGTCGGCATGAACCGCATCCTGGTTTTCCGGAATTATCGGTTCTACCAGTCCGCCTATGACGAGGACGGACGGGGTACGACCCTTTCCGTTTCGTATGATCCGTGGGGCATCGGCATCACCTATGCCGGGTACGGGCTGCTGCTCGTTTCCATGCTGGCGTTCCTGTGCGACAGGCGCGGGGGTTTCAGGCGGTTGCTGCGCAGCCCTGCGCTCCGCAAGGCGGCGCTGTGTCTTGTCCTCTGTACGGCGGCCGTACAGGGTGCCCGGGCGGCTGACACCTTGCCGCAGACGCTTCCGCGCGAGGTCGCCGCGGAATTGGGCGACCTGTATGTCTACTACAACGACCGTATCTGTCCGTTGCAGACCCTGGCTAAGGATTTTACGGTGAAACTCTGCGGGAAGAGCCGCTACCGGGGACTTACGCCCGAGCAGGTGCTTTCCGGCTGGCTGTTCTATTACGACGACTGGAAACGCGAACCGATGATCCGCATCAGGAGTGCCGGGGCACGCCGCCTGCTGGAGGTCGGCGGGCGTTATGCGCGGCTGTCGGATTTCCGCAACCGGGTCAACGAATACCGGCTCGAAGGGGCTGCCGGGCGTCCGGCGGGCGAGGCCGATGAGAAATTCAACATCATCGGGATGGTCTGCACGGGCAGTATGCTGCGGATTTTTCCCTATACCGACCCTTCGGACAGCCTGCTGCGCTGGGCGTCGCAGGTCGACGGCCTGCCGCGGGAGCTGCCTCACGGGCAGGCGCTCTTTATCGGCCGGGCGATGAACTACGTCAGCGAACTGGTCGTAAAACGGGATTGGGCGGGGGTCGCAGGGGTGTTGCGCAAGATCCGCAGCTACCAGCAGAAGGAGGGCGGGGCGCATATGCCTTCCGGGCTGCGTTTCCGTGCCGAAAAACTTTATAACCGGCTCGATTGGTCGCTGCCGCTCGCCGCGGCATTCATCCTGACCGGGATCGGAGGATTCCTCGATGCCTGCCGCCGGATGGTGCGCGGGCGGGCTTTCGGGGCGAAAACCCGGGGCTGGCTCCTTGCGGGCGTTGCCGCCGGAGGACTGTATCTTACGCTGATGCTGGCGCTGCGGGGCTATGTCAGCGGCCACTGGCCTGTTTCGAACGGCTATGAAACGATGCGCTTCATGGCATGGTGTACGCTGCTGCTCACGCTGCTCTTCGCCCGCCGCTTCCTGTTCCTGCTGCCTTTCGGTTACCTGATCGCCGGGCTGTCGCTGATAGTTTCGATGATGGGGGAGTCGAACCCTCAGATCACGCAGCTGATGCCGGTTCTCGACTCGCCGCTGCTCTGCATCCATGTGATGCTGGTCATGGTGGCCTATGCGTTGCTGGCGTTCGTTATGTTCGGCGGCGTGGCAGGGGTCGTCCTGCACCGCCGCGCCCGCGGGGCGGCCGCGCAGCTGCAGGCCGTCAGCCGGCTGATGCTCTATCCGGCCGTCTTCTGCCTCGCCGCCGGTATCTTCGTCGGCGCCGTCTGGGCCAATGTGTCGTGGGGACGCTATTGGGGCTGGGATCCCAAGGAGGTGTGGGCGCTCGTTACGCTGCTGGTTTATGCGCTGCCCCTGCATGCCGGATCCCTGCCGTGGTTCCGCCGGCCGTTGTTCTTCCATTGGTTCTGCATCGCGGCGTTCCTCTCGGTGCTGGTCACCTATTTCGGGGTCAATTTCCTGTTGGGCGGCATGCACAGCTATGCCGGATAGGGGAGCGGCGATCCGGGGCGGGATGCCCATTCCGTGCGTCCCGGTCGTCCCTATCGTATGGCGGGGCCGTCATTGCGCAGCCGAGCGGTAAACCGTTCCGGCAGCCGGGGCATGGCGCCGTGCTGCGAGCAGACGTGGGCCGCGATATCCACGGCCAGCCTGTGTGCTTCCCCGATGCCGAGCCCCGAGAGCAGGGCGGCCAGGAACGATGCCGTGAACGAGTCCCCTGCACCGACCGTGTCGGCTACTTCGACGCGCGGCGTGGGGATATATGACCGGGTGTCGGGGGCGAATACCGACCTCCCGGCGGCGCCGCAGGTGAGGATCACGATCCGCAACCCGTACCTGTCGAGCAGCGTGCGGCACTGCTCCCCGGGCTGCATCCCCTCCAAGCCGAACATGCTGCCGACCACGGCCAGTTCTTCGTCGTTTATCTTCAAGATGTTGCACTTCCGCAGCGACTCTTCGACCACCTGCTGCGTGTAGAAGTGCTGCCGCAGGTTGATGTCGAAGACCTTGTATTGTCCCTCGCCGTCGGGCATCGTTTCCAGGAAACGCCCGATCGTGCGGTGCGATACGGGGCTGCGCTGTGCCAGCGACCCGAAGCAGGCTGCACGGGTGTGCCGGGCGAGCTCCTCGATCTGCGGGGTGAACGGTATGTTGTCCCAGGCTACGCCCTGCCGGATCTCGTAGCTGGGGATGCCCGCCCCGTCGAGCGTGACTTCGACCGTCCCGGTCGGGAACGGCACCGTTTCCAGCATATGTCCCACCCCTTTTTCGCGGAGCTGGTTGCGGAGTTCGCGTCCCGCCTCGTCGTCGCCGACGGCGCTGACCGCGCAGCTGCGCAGCCCGAACTGCGACATGTGGTAGGCGAAGTTCGCGGGAGCGCCGCCGATCTTCCGCCCTTCGGGCAGTATGTCCCAGAGTGCTTCGCCGATCCCGACGACCCACTCTGTCTTTCGGTTTGCTTCGGTATTCATTGTCGTTTGCGTTTGCTGCGAAGTTAACGGTTTTGCTCGATATTTTTCCGCTTGCGCGGTGTTTTTCAACATGGCGTGAGGCATTTGGCCGTAATTTTCGCGGCATTCGGTTTGTCCTGCCGGGACGGTTTCCGACGACAGGGCGGACGAATTATGCCCGGAAAGTTTGTATTGAACGGCTTTTGTCTTATTTTTGTCTGACACAAAACCCGAAACCATGATGCTGCGAACCCTTCCCGCCCGATCCGGCTTCCTGTGGGTGCTTCTGGCGTGCATTTCCCTCGCAGGATGTACGCGGCACCCAAAATACTCGCTTCAGACCGAAGCGGCGCTGGAACGGCTGGATGCGGAACTTTCCCGCAAGGATCGTTACCAGCAGTGGCGGCAGGCGCAGAACGACAGCCTGCGCCGGGAGGTGGCGCGTGCCCGCAACGCCGGCGACCGGGCGTGGCGCCTGTTCGCCGTGTCGCAGAATTACGTGACCTACCAGCTGGATTCGGCGGCTTATTACGTCGACCGCCTTTACCGGCTGGCCGCCTCTGCCGGGTCGGAGGATATCCGCCGCATCGCCCTGCTTGCCGACATCGACGTCTGGCTGGGCCGCGGGCAGCTGGGGCTTGCCGAAGAACTTTTCCGCAGGATAGATACGGCCGGCATGTCCTCTGCGGAGTATGCCGCATGGCATTCGCGCTACTCCTCGATCGCCGCCCGGCGTGCGGCCGAAGCCGAGGACGGAGCCGTGCGGTCGGCATGGCGCGATACGGTGGTGCGAGTCAGGCACATATCCGTGCCCGGGCAGTCGGAGTGGACGCAGGCGCGGATCGCCGCTGCCGCTCTGCGCGACAGCGGCCGCTTCGCTGAGGCCGTACAGTTGCTCGAGCCCTATACGGCCCGGAATCCCGACTACCAGGAACTGGCGCTTCTCTATTACGGCCTCGCAGGCATCGCGCGGGCGTGGGGCGACGACGACCTGCGGCTTTATTACCTGGCCGAATCGTCCGTCGCCGACCTGCGTGCCGGCACCCGTTCCTATGCCTCGCTGTACGACCTTGCGCTGCTGCTGTTCGACCGCAAGGATTACGACCGTGCGGCAGCCTATATGGGCAGCGCGTCCGATGACGCCATGCACTGCCGGTCGATGGTGCGCATACCGGTCTCCTCTTCCGCGGCCGTCAAGATCAGCGAGGCCATCTCCTCGAACATCGCCCAAAGGCAGGCCATGATGACCACGACGATCTGGTTGGCCGGTGTCTTCCTGGTCGTCCTCATCGGTATCCTCTGGTACGTGCTGTGGCAGCACCGCCGCCTGCGCGGCAACCACCGGCAGCTGATTGACATGAGCGCCCAGTTACAGGCGAAGAACGACGAGATGCAGGCCAAGAACGACCATATCCGCGAGATCAACGGCGCGCTGGTCGACTCCAACCGGATCAAAGACCGTTACGTCTGCCACTATATCGACCTTTCCGTCCATTACATCAAGCAGATTGACACTTTCCGCCGCGAGGTCTGCCGCGTCGCCCGCAACAAGGGCGTCGACGAACTGGTGCGCTGGCTGAACACCTCGCAGGCCGTCAGCGGCGAATATGCGAAGTTCTACCAGTCGTTCGATTCCTCGTTCCTCGACATCTTCCCGCAATTCATCGAACAGGTCAATGCCCTCCTGCAGCCCGAGTCGCATTTTGCGCCCCGCGCCGACGCATCGCTGACCACCGAGCTGCGGATTCTGGCGGCCATCCGGCTCGGGATTACCGACAGCGGACACATCGCTTCGCTGCTCAACTGTGCCTCGGCGACGGTCTATACCTACCGCACCAAACTCCGCAATGCGGCGCTGGATCGGGACAATTTCGAGCAGCAGGTGTCGCGGATCGGTCTCTGATCTTTCGGATAGTCTATATAATCCGGGGTGTGGATTCGGTTTTTAAAACCCTGATATGTAATGCTATATAGATTGTCAAACCTCTATATAGTTCTATACGTGCGCTGGAATAATCATAAATAATAGGTATTTTTGTCCTAACCCCGGCCACGGAACCATTTAACCAATCATAAATTATGCTGACTAAAACTTATTTTCGCAGAAAGCTCGCGCAAGCGTGCGGGCTGGGACTCGTGCTCTGCGCTGCCGCTGCATGTGCGCCACAACAGAATGTGCTGACCAAAGAGGAGATTGCCGACGGCTGGCAGCTGTTGTTCGACGGCAAGACGCTCGACCAGTGGAAGGACTACAACGGCGAAGAGCTGACCATGCCGTGGCATGTCGTCGACGGCTGCATCCAGGCCAAGGGTGACGGCAGCGACCTGGCAGGCTACATCGTTACGAAGAAACAGTACGAAAACTTCATCCTCGACTGGGACTGGAAACTCTCCCACGGAGGGAACAGCGGTATGATCTACCACGTGGTCGAAGACCCCTATTTCAAGGTACCCTACGTAACCGGCCCCGAATACCAGCTGATCGACAACGAGGGCTGGGAAGAAGTCAATGCCCCCAACAAACTCGAAGAGTGGCAGAAACTGGGCGTGGACTACGCCATGCACCTGCCCGATCCCGATTCGCTGTTCGTCAACCCGCAGGGCGAGTGGAACTCGTCGCGCATCGTCTGCGACAACGGCCATGTCGAGCACTGGCTCAACGGCCACAAGATCCTCGAATTCGAAGCCTGGACGGACGACTGGTTCGCCCGCAAGCACAGCGGCAAATGGGAGACCGCACCCGAATACGGCCTTGCGCGCCGCGGTGTGATCTGCCTGCAGGATCACGGTTCGCCCGCTTCGTTCCGCAACCTGAAGATCAAGGAGCTGCCCCGCAAGGCCGGCCGCGAGGTCGAGCTGTTCAACGGCAAAGACCTGACGGGCTGGGAGGCCTACGGCACGGAGAAGTGGTATGTCGACAAGGACGGCAACATGGTTTGCGAGAGCGGCCCCGACAAGGAGTACGGCTACCTCGCCACGCGCGAATATTATAACGATTTCGACCTGACGCTCGAATTCAAGCAGCTGGCCAACGGTAACTCGGGCGTCTTTTTCCGCTCGTTCGTCGAGCCTCCCGTGAAAGTCCACGGCTGGCAGTGCGAAGTGGCCCCCAAGGGCTTCGATACGGCCGGTATCTACGAGTCCTACGGCCGCGGCTGGCTGGTTCAGATCCCCGACGAGAAGGAGGACATCCTGCGGGAGGGCGAGTGGAATACGCTGCGCCTGAAAGTCCAGGGCGACCGCGTGCAGACGTGGCTCAACGGCGAAGAGATGGTCGACATCACCGATGCCAGGATCGGCGCCGCACAGGGGCGCATCGCCCTGCAGATCCACGACGGCGGCGGGATCAAGGTGCTCTGGCGCAATTTCCGTCTGACAACCTTATAATTACCACTAACCTGAACACGATATGAGTACCCGCAGGAATTTTCTGAAAACACTGAGCGGCATGGCGCTGCTGACGGTCGTCCCGCGCCATGTGCTCGGCGGCCCGAAACACGTGGCGCCGAGCGACCAGCTCACCAAAGGCATCATCGGCGTCGGCGGCATCGGCAAGAGCAGCTACCATTTCACCAGCACCAAGGAGTGCCGTCTGGTGGCGGTCTGCGACGTCGACAGCAAGCATCTCCAAAGCGCGCTCGACCTGGGCAAAAAGCGTTTCAACGAGACGTTGCAGTCCTATCGCGATTTCCGCCGCCTGATCGCCGACCCCAATGTCGACATCGTCCATATCGCCACGCCCCCGCACTGGCACGGCATCATGGCCGTCGAGGCCGCGAAGGCCGGCAAGGACATCTGGTGCGAGAAGCCGATGACGCGCACCATCGGCGAGGGCAAGCGCGTCGTGGAGGCCGTCAAGCGCAACAACCGCATCTTCCGCCTCAATACGTGGTTCCGTTTCACGGATACCTTCTACGGCCTGGGCACCACCGTCGAGCCGCTCAAGAAGCTGATCGACAGCGGCCTGCTGGGATGGCCGCTCAAGGTGACCATCTCGGGCACCACCGGCTTCACCTGGAAATTCTTCTGGGTGGGGCAGGAGAACCTCAAGCCCCAATCCGTCCCGGAAGAGCTGGACTACGACATGTGGCTCGGCCCGGCCCCCTACAAGCCTTACAACGAACACCGTGTGCACCAGACTTTCCGCGGTTACTGGGATTACGACGGCGGCGGCCTGACGGACATGGGGCAACACTACATGGATCCCGTGCAGTACCTGCTGGGCAAGGACGACACCTCGCCCGTGAAGATCGAGGGCGACGCTCCGCAGCAGCATCCCGACGCCGTGGGCATCTGGCGCAAGATCGTATACACCTACGACGACGGCTGTCAGATCGTCCTCGAAGGCGAAGGCTTCGAAAGCGGCGACGACACGCCTTATATCGAAGGCCCGCTGGGCAAGGTCTATAAAGGGTTCCGCTGCACGATCCCCGACATCATGGAGAAACTGGCCGAGATGCCCGACCCTGCGCCGCAGAACACCGACTTTTTGGAATGCGTCCGCACGCGGAGCAAGTTTGCGCTCGACGAGCAGAAGGGACACCGCAGCTCGACGCTCGTGAACCTGGGTGCCTGCGCCCTGCGTTTGAACCGCACGTTGCATTTCGACCCCGACAAACAACTCTTCATCGGCGACGATGCCGCCAACCGACTGATCGACCAGCCGATGCGCGGCCCGTGGCATATTTAAGCACCAGTTACCATGAAAAAGATAATCATACGACTTTTTATGCTGGGAGCATTGGCCGCCCTGCTGCCCGCAGGAGCCGCCGCCCAGCAATCGGATGCCCGCCAGCGCACGACGGAAACCATCGTCGCCGACGGACTCGCACAGCTCCCCGCAGCCGATGCCAAGGTTTTCAACCAGGTGATGGGCGAACTGGCCGCCACCGGAAGCAAGGGTGTCGAGATGATCGCCGCCATGCTCGTCCCTGCCGACAAGGGCAAGAACGCCACGTTCGAATACGCCCTTAACGGCGTGGTGGCCTATGTGACCGACCCGGCGCACGAAGCGCTTCGTGACGATGTCCGCAAGGGCCTGCTGGCAGCTATCGACCGTTGCGGCGACGACGCCAACCGGGCTTTCCTTTTCTCGCAGCTGCAATTCTGTTCGACGGCCGCCGATGCCGCCGCCATGGCCCGTTATCTGGACGACCCCTACCTGGCCGACTATGCCCTCCGGGCGCTGGTCTCGACCCCGGGTACGGAAGCACTGCTGCTCGCCGAGGCCGGCAAGGACGACCTTACCGCCGCCCGCAAACAGGCGCTCGCCTACGCTTTCGCTGAAAAGCGGCTTGCCGCTGCCGAACCGTTTCTCCTGACATGGCTCGAAGGTGCCGATGCGCAGACTGCGGAGCAGATCTATAACGCATTGGCCGCCTGCGGTTCGCAGGCCTCGGTCAAGCCGCTGGCCGCTGCCGCTGCCAAGACCGGCTGCGCATGGAACGATGCCGGCGCTGCGGACGCTTACCTGCGCCTGCTCGCAAGGCTTGCCGCCGCAGGCGACGCCCGGGCCGTAAAGGCCGCCAGGGGATTGCTCAAATGCGACCTCCAGTACATCCGCGGCGGTGCGCTCGCGATTCTGGTCGATGCCCTCGGTGCCGGGAAGGCGATGCCTTACGTGCTGAAGGCCGTCGAGGAGGGGCCTGCCGAATACCGTTATGCCGCCCTGCAATCGCTCGGCAAAGGCGACGACAAACTTTTCGCACAGGTTGCAGCCGGCATGCCGCGCTACGATGCCGCCGCGCAGGCCGCCGTTATCGGATGGCTCGGGGAGTGCGGCGCCGTGTCGCAGGCCGATGTGATTACGGCCGCCGTAGCGTCGCCCGACGACCGCGTGGCCGAGGCCGCAATTGCCGCCTCGGGCCGTATCGGCGGCGAAAAGGCGCTACGGGCATTGGCCGGGGCGCTCGAAGGCCCCCATGCCGGTGCCGCGATGAAAGCCCTCCTTGCATTCAACGGACAGATCAACCCCGAAGTGGAACGGCTGCTTGCGAAGGATGATGCCGGGGTACTTGTTCCCGCGCTCAAACTGGCTGCCGCACGCCGCATGTCCGCAGCCGCAGACCGGGTGTTCGCATTGCTCGGCTCCTCCGACGCGGAGGTTCGTGCCGCCGCTTACGGGGCGCTTCCCTTCGTCGCCCAGCCGCAGCACATGGATCGGCTCTCCGCATTGCTCGACGCTTCCGATGAGGCCCACACGGCCGCGATCCAGTCGGCGCTGATCCGCACCTCGGGGCAACTCCCTGCCGACAGGCGGTACAGCGCCGTCGCAGGTTATATGAAGGCCTCGGAAACCCCTGCGCGTTACTATCCCGTGCTGGCGCAGAGCGGCACGCAGGAGGCTGTCGCCAGCCTGCTCGACGGGTTCCGCTCCGGGAACCGCGACGCGGCTTTCGCCGCCCTGCTGACGGTCGAAAATCCCGCAATGGTGGATGTATTGTACGATATCCTTTACGGGATCGCTGCCGAAAATCCGATGCTCACCGACCGCGCCCTGATGCGCTATGCCGACCTGGCTTCGCAGGCCGCCGTGACCCCGATCCGCCGCTACCAGCTTTACAGACAGGCTCTCGCTCTCAGGCCTTCGGCCGCCGTGCAGGCCAAATTGCTCGGCTACCTTTCGGGCGTATACGCCCTCCCGGCACTGATGCTGGCCGCCGAATACCTCGACGATGCGCAGACTGCCGCCCCGGCCGCCGCGGCCGTGAAGACCATCGTTGCCAAGTGCAACCCGATGCCCGGCGGCGAGGCTGTCTGCAAGGCCTTGGAGCGGGCGCATGAGGTCTATAAGGAACTCGCCAAATCCGACGCCGACGCCGGGTATGCCGTGGATGAGCTCACGGGACTGCTCGGTAAGATTCCGGCGGACGGATTCGCCGTGCTGCCGGCCGACGGGCTCGCGGGATGGACGGCCGTGGCCGTGAATCCTGCCGAGGCGAAGAGGCTGCCTGCCCGTCAGGTGGCGAAGCTCCGCAAAGCCGCCGGCGAGGCGGTGGCTGCCAACTGGGGCGCTGCGGACGGCCTGCTCGAATTTGCCGCCGAGACTCCCGCGACGATCGGGACTGAAAAGGAATACGAGAATTTCGAACTCTGGATCGAATGGCGTTCCGAGGGCGAGGCCGGCATGGCCGTGCGCTCGATGCCGCTGATCCGCCTGGGCGGTGCCGCCGGGACGGGGCTCGCGGACGGCAAGGCCGCCCGAACCGTTGCCGACAACGCTCCGGGGACGTGGAATACGCTCTATGTTAAGGTCGTGGACGATCGCATCACGCTGGTGGAGAATGGCGTGAAAGTTGCCGAAAATGCCGTGATGACGAACCTCTGCGCGCCCGGCGAGCCGGTTTATGCACAAGGCCGTATCGAACTGGCCGGACAGGGTGCTCTTGTGGCCTTCCGGAACCTCTGGATCAACGAATTGCCGTCGACACCCGTTTTCTCCCTCCCGGCCGACGAGGCTGCCGCGGGCTACGAGGTGCTCTTCGACGGGCGTTCGCTCTACAAGTGGACGGGCAATACGACCAATTATGTGCCGCTGGACGGTACGATCGACGTGACGGCCACCTACGGCGGTTCGGGGAACCTTTACACCGTCGGGGAATACGGCGATTTCATCCTGCGCTTCGAGTTCCGGTTCCTCACCGAGGGCGTCAACAACGGCATCGGTATCCGTACGCCGATGGGTGTCGATGCCGCGTTCCACGGGATGGAGATCCAGATTCTCGACCACGATGCGCCGATCTACAAGGACATCAGCGATTACCAGCAGCACGGTTCTGTTTACGGCGTCATCGCGGCCGACCGCGTGAAGTTCGGCGAGCTGGGTGAGTGGAATACCGAGGAGATCCGTGCCGTGGGCGACCGCATTACGGTCACGGTCAACGGTCGGGTGATCCTCGACGGCAATATCCGCGAAGCCTGCCGGGGGCATAATGTTTCCGAGGACGGTTCGAAGGTCAATCCCTATACGGTCGACCACCGCAACCACCCGGGGCTTTTCAATAAGTCGGGCCATATCGGCCTGCTGGGCCATGGTGCCGGCATCCAGTTCCGCAACCTGCGTGTGCTGGATCTGGGCGCGGGCCGCAAATAACAACCGCCGGGGCCGCCTCCCGTCCGGATCTCTTTCCGGACGGGCGACCCCCGGGGGACGGCGCGGGAACGCTCCGCACCCGATCCCGAAACTTGTAACCTGTCGGGCGTGCCGCGCCGCAGCGGATCCGCCGCGGACGGAGATTGAGCCCCGGCCGTGCGAATTGCGGCGCCGCCCGATATAACCTTTTGGAGGATTCCGATGAAAAACGAACCGACCGTTTCCCGCCCCGTGCGGATTGTGGTGATAGGAGCCGGGAACCGGGCCAATAAGTACCTCGAATATGCCCGCCGGTATCCCGACCGGCTGCAGCCCGTCGCCGTCGTCGATGTAAACGACCTGCGCCGCCATGCCTTCGCGCGGGATTTCGGACTGCCTGCCTGCAGGAGCTATGCGCATTACGACGACTTCTTCGCCGATGGCGTCGAAGCCGACATGGTGCTGATCTCGACCCCCGAGAACGTCCATTTCGACCCGGCGGTCAAGGCCATCGACGCGGGATACCACATCCTGCTCGAAAAGCCGATCGCCCAGCACCTCGAAGAGTGCCGCGAAATCGCCCGCCGTGCCCGCGAACGGGGCGTGATGGTCGGTGTGTGCCATGTGTTGCGCTACCATCCCTATTTTGCCAAAATCCGCGAGATCGTCGCCTCGGGCGAGCTGGGGCAGGTCGTCTCGGTCAACCATACCGCCTCTGTCGGTCTCGACCGTGCCACGCACAGCTACGTGCGCGGAATTTTCCGCCGCGAGCGGGAGTCGAATCCGATCCTGCTGGCCAAATGCTGCCACGACATCGACTTCCTGCTGTGGCTCACCGGCGCGCATTGCCGCAGCCTGTCGTCCTTCGGCTCGCTGCGCTGGTTCCGTGCGGAGAATGCCCCCGCGGGTGCGGGCCGCCGCTGCCTCGACTGCGCGATAGAGTCCGCCTGTCCTTTTTCGGCACGCGACCTCTATTATGTCCGCCGCGACTGGGTGGCGAACTTCGATGTCCCCGAAGGCAAGACCCTCGATGAGACCATCCTCGAGGAGCTTCGCACCGGGATGTACGGCCGTTGCGTCTACCACTGCGACAACGATGTGGTCGACCACCAGCTGCTTGCGATGGAGATGGAGGGCGAGGTGACCGTGAGCCTTTCGATGGAGATGTTCACGGCCGACGATTTCCGCAAGACGCACGTCCGCCTGACGGGCGGCGAGATCGATGGCGACGAGAGGACGCTGCGCGTGCGCAGGTTCCGCGGCGGCGACGAGCGGACTTACGATTTCTCGGATATCGTGGGGCAGCCGTTCCATGCCGGTGCCGACCTGCACCTGATCGGGGATTTCATCCGGGCGCTTCGCGATCCGGGCTATCCGTTCCTGACGACCATCGAGGATTCGATCGAAAGCCACCGTATCTGCTACGACGCCGAGCGCAGCAGACGCACGGGGACGACGATCCGCGTGGACGGGACGAAATAACGCACTACGGAAAAAGGCCGGATTATCCGGCCTTTTTTTCATTTTTAGCACCGTCTTTGCTACCTTTGCCGGAAACGGCCTCCCATGGAAATCCTCTATCGATGGATCGACGGCATCAACGACGTGCTGTGGTCATACCTGCTGGTCGCACTCCTGCTGGGGTGCGCCGTCTGGTTCACGTTGCGGCCGTAGCTTCCCATGCCTCCGGCTTGGATAATCCAGCCTGCCACCGTTGGAATGGTGAAGTAGCCGATGATGCCGATTATCATGAATATGATATACACCCCGTCGCTCGAATCCAGCGAGAAGTTCGGATCAGCCTGCATCCGTTCGATGTCGCTTTGCAGCATCAGCACCTGTATCTTCGCCAGTATGGTGCTGAACA
>OGLT01000944.1_pt1 | contig 17957 bp, 11 predicted proteins | sample 1572911 | NCBI WGS metagenome assembly OGLT01 (sample SAMEA2582014, study PRJEB24529) | metagenome | biome: Human gut stool | place: China | collected 2011 | reverse complement strand
TGACGCATTGGGACGAACAGAAGGGCAATTGGGGTGAACCGGTCAACATGGGACGCGCCGTCAATACCGAGGGAGACGAAATTTACCCTCGTGTAGTGGGCGACGCCCTCTATTTCGCGTCCAACGGCATGGAAGGGTTCGGCAGTTACGACATATACCGGATGAGTATGGTAGACGACATACTGGTTCCGGGAACCCTTTTCCATTATCCGTATCCGGTCAACTCGGTATACAACGATTTCGGAATATTCTTCGACGGGGCCAAAGGCTATTTCATCTCGGATCGCCGTGGCATCGCCGGGAAAGATGACATCTATACGTTCGACAATACGATTTCGCCGCTGAGCAGCAAGTCGGCGATAGGTGTTTCGGCCGAGTACTCGGCCATGGTCGGCAACCTGAACCTGATCTCAGGACTCGGCAACAGCAACACCGAAAGTTACGAAGCCCAGATCATCGAGTCCGAAATATACCCGCAGCCCTCGGTCGGGGACATACTCATAAGCGTTTTTTTCGATTTCAACAGCGACGCGTTGAACAAAGAATCTCTGGATAAACTTTGTAACGTAGTGGAATCAATGGCATTCAACAATTTGAAGGAGATTTCGGTCTTCGGGTACGCAGATGAATTCGGGACTGAGAAATACAACCTCGGCCTGTCGGAAAAGCGGGCCATGGCCGTAGCAAAGGCACTTGTCGAACTGGGAGCCGAGCCTACCCTCTACCCCGAAGGCAAAGGACGGCTGAAGGTTCCCCGCGAAGCATTCATGGAGGCGCTGCGCAAAAAGAAAGAGCACAGTACGGGAATCAACGTCCCGGAGGATCAGCACATCCCGGTTGCCCTCACGTTCGAGGAACAGACCGAGGTGACTCGCAAAGCTCGGCGCGTGGATGTTGTCGTCAGGAAAAAATAATAACCCGGAATTCGGATCGATCAAAAAACTTACAATACAATGAAAACAGGAAAGAATATCTTTTGGGCGTTCGGCATGGCGATGGCGATTTTTGCCGCCAGCCGGGTGCAGGCACAGTTCATGCCGGTCGTGTACGACCGTTCGTACGGCAAGGAAATCCACTATGAACAAGTTTGCCCGGATTTTAGCAACGGTGACGTCGTTGCTGTCGGGGAGAACGGCGGGCATCCTATGGTGATATGGCTCAACCGCTTGGGCGAAAGTATCCTTTCGCGCAAGTTTCCGGCAGGGGATTTTGCGAAAATCACGAATGTCTTTCCCCTGCAGGACGGCAAAGTGCTGCTGGTCGGCTGCCGCACGGTTCCGCCGCGCGACAACCGGGGTGCCACGGGACGCGCCATCGTCCTGACCTCCAATGGGGTCGTAGAGCAGGACGTGCGCGTGGGAGAGCCCGGGTCGTGCATCACATTGGGGAGGCAGCTGGCGGACGGCAGTTTGATCCTCGGCGGGGACTCCCCGGCCGTAACCGGGGGCCGCAAACCTTTCGTATGCAAAATTTCACCCTCGGGACGCGTGATATACAATTATATTCCCACCGCGGGCGAAGTTTGCGTCGGGCTGAACGTATTGGGCAGTTCCACTGAGTACCTTCATGTGGCATTCTCGTCGAAAGACAACGAAGGCAGCTGCGTGGTGCGTCTCGACGAACGTGGAAAGCCGTTCTTCATTACCCAGCTTCCCGACCGCACATTCCATATCGAGAAGATGGCTTCGACCGTTGACGGCGACCTCTATTTGGTTGGCGAGGGCCAGAAAGCGGGGGGAGCAGTAATCAAAATACGCCCTGAAGGCGATATTGTTTTCCAGAAACAGATCGTCCCCACGTCGGTAGAGACAAAACTCGATCAGTTGATCGTCTGCCCCACGGGCGAGATCATGGTCGGCGGAAACGACCTCACCAATTCATATTATGCCCAACTGCGTCCCGACGGGACGGAACTCATCTCGCAGGTGGATCGCGGTGTGATCGCAGGCATCACGCACGACCCCGTATCAGGCTCCTGCGTGGCAAGCCTCTACAATCCGGAAACCTCACAAGGCAAAATCGTCAAGTTCTCACGGCAGGGACACCGCATGTACGAAAAGAACACGGCCGCCAGCTACACTTCGTTACGCATCAACGGCAACGGGGACTTGCTGATGGGCAGCCCGACGACGGGCCGCCTGAGTATGCTTTCCTCGCTGGGCGAACTGCTTTTCGACCGTTACGTCGTCGAAAACACACCGACGCCTTTCGCGGCAGCATCCCTTCCAGCCAATGGCGAAGCGGTATTCCTCTCAGACGGAAGCCGCATCATAAAACTGGCACACGGCATCTACATGAGCGACATCCAGGTCAGCAAACCCATCATGGGAAGTGCCACCGCAACATTCACCGTAACCCTTTCCGGCTACTCCTTTACGCCCGAAGGCGCCCCGCTGCCCGTAACGGTCGACTACAAAACCCGTCCGGTGACCGCCTCAGAGGGCGTTAACTACGACCCCGTGGCGGGAACACTCTCGTTCGTGCCTTCGACGGACGGCAGCGATCGTTACCTCAATAAATTCGCGGTAGAAGTACCTATCAATGCCAACGATTTGCTGGAGGGCAGCCGTACGTTCAACCTCGATCTTTCGAACATCAGCAACAGTTATCTGATCCGCTCCTCGAGCCAGGCCCTGATCAAAGACCAGCCGGCCATAGTACGCCTGATCGGCACCAAGGCTGGCATCGAGGGTGAACAGGACATCGTTTATGAACTGGGCATCTTCAAAACCAACGGCGTGGCGCTGACCAACGCCACGCGTGCCAACATCGTGATCGACGGAATCTACGGCAAAGGCACGGCCGACCAACTGGACTTCGACATGGGACGGCTCCCGCGCCTGACCATCCAGCCTGACATGCACAGCGGGCAGTATCGTGTGCAAACGAAGGAGGACACCCGCTATGAATCGGTCAAAAGCGTCGTCATAGATTTCAGCCAGATTTATGCCATGAGCGACACAGACGTCCACTTCAGCAGTTCCGTGCTGAGCTGCAAGGGAGAACTTTACGACCAGCCGGCGTTAGTAGCCATCGAGTCGTTGGGCGATTTCGGCCGCAAGAACAATGTCGTCTCCGGCTTCTTTAAGGTGTCGCTGCTCCGGGCGAAAGACGGGGCGCTGCTAACCAACTGCAGCGGCGGCGATATCCTGATCGACGCCGCCATCGACCAAAGCACGACAGGCCAGTTGGGACAGGATTTCGTACTGACCAACCTGCATGACCTGCGCATCTGGGGAGACGACAAGAGCAGCACCGTTAATATCAACGGTATGGTACTCTACTCGCCGGACTCCGCCTCACGCAACGTAGTCGTCAAACTCAACGGCGCAAAAGCCGTGGCCGACGGAGGTAAAATCTCAGTCAGTCCCTCCAAGGCCATTTCAGGGTTCGTTATCCGCAACAAATAGGTTCCGCGGAAATGAAATCCTTCCAGTTACTTCTCTTAATCGGGTTTCTCCTGGGTGTGCAATGTATGCGCGCCCAGGGAGATACCCTCAGCCGTATTCCTCCGGTTCTGCACAATGTGCGACAGGGGCATATCTCCACAGGCGCCCAGGAAGCCAACCACCGCCACTCCCTGTCCCTGCAATGGGGTGTGTATATCCCCACGGGCAAAGGTTTCCTGAATCGTGCGACCACCATATCCCCGGTTCTCGAATGGGAATGGCGCGCTTCGAACGCGGTTTCCATCGGAGCCGGGATTGGATATACCCGCGGAGCCGAGCGTAATTACACCCGGGATACGTATGAAGGCGACCTGGTGACAGGGCCGTCCGACCGCAGCCTGACACTCATGCCCCTTACGGCCCACTTCCGCTGGTTCCCCACGACGTCGCCGCAACACCGCCTACGGCCGTTCATCGGAGCCGGAATAGGCGTACAGTACGCCGTATTCCGAATCGAAGGCGAACTGATCAACAAATCGGAAGTCCAGTCATGGGGTGCCGTAGTAAGGCCAGAGGCGGGCGTCAGCTTCTGCCCGCAGCAAAACGGCCGTATCTGCATCGAAATCAAATGCGGCTGGCAGTATGCCACCAACAAGTTCCCCATAATGAGCATAGAATCGCTTCAGGGCGTGCAGATCAGCGCCGGCGTGCGCTACAAGTTTTAGACATTCTCCGCAGAAGGAAAGACAAAAACAAAAAGGCTATGAAGAGCAAACTGATTCGATATACATTACCATTGATGACATTCCTTGCGGCTGCTTGCTCCAAGACCCTGGATCAACCTCCCGTGGAGACAAAAGAAGCCCCCGTTACGATCCGCACCCAAGCCAACGGAGGGAATGACACCAATCAACTCAACGCCTCGGAAACCGCCGTAAAGTCGGTGCGCATCTATATTTTCGACGGCGGCAAACTGGATCGGATGCAATACTTCGACACACCGGACGGCGGCATACAACTGAAAATGCGCGCCAAGGTCGGTTCCGGCAAGACGTTCTGCGCCGTAGTCAACGAACTGCCAGAGGTGAAAGACGAACTGGACAACGTCGGGACGCCCGGCCAGCTAAACGCCGTAATGTACTCACTGGCTGGCTATATAGCCCCCGACCGTAATATCGGGATGGGGGACGCCTCGCAGACCGAAAGTTATTTCCTGCCTTTTTACGGGCAGACCGACAACGTGACGATCACCGAGGACGGAGCCGCCCTGTCGCTCGAAATCGAGCGCGCCGTAGCACGCATGGACGTATACCTGCGCGCAGAAGAAAAAGCCGTTCTCGACTGTCACGTCACTCCTGCATCGACCCTGAAAGTCGAACGCAGCTCTGCGAAAGGCTATTTCGCCCCGGCAACGCCCAACCAGACGCCGGGCGCCGACCGCACGTTCACGTCCGGTACGACAACACGATTGGACAAAGCGACAAGTACGGATAAAAGCGGCTACAAAATAATTTTCTCCTTTTACCTGCCGGCCCAGCAGTTTGCACAACCGGAAAACCGGCTTCGGTTGACTCTTGCCGACCTGACATGGGGAGAAGACACTAAATGGACTTACAAGCCGTTCCTCTTCGGAGATCATATCCCCGCGTTCGACAATACGATCCGGCCCAACAAGGTTTACAAACTGTACTGCACGCTTTCACAGGCGGCTTTCCCGGTCGATATCTCCGTCGTGGTCGAGGACTGGGATGTAAAGGTACAACACGGAGGACTGTAATCCGGGGGAGGCAAGCGTGACTCCCGTATTCGGAACGCCCGGGAGTCATCCCGGGATGGACACATTCCCGGAGCCTGCAGGAAATATGCACCGGCTGAAACTATGCAGATCCGGAAACTATGGCTGCGGATGCAGCCGAAATAACAGGTGCCGCCACGACAACAACCGCGTAAACAGGCGGGAACGAAATTCCAACGGAAAAATGAGAACGTCAAATCTGAACAGGCTCCTCCGGCACACCGCACCGCACCGATTTCTGTTGTTGTGCCTGCCGTTCACAGCCTCCTGTTCCGAAGGCTCCGTCCCGGAGCCCTGCGCCGAGCTGCCGACACGCACCGTACTGGTTTACCTCGCCGGCGACAACAACCTCGAGGAAATCGGCCGCACACCGGAACTGCTCAGGCAAGGCTGGAAAGATACGGGTAGCAAATGCCTTATTTACTACGACGCACCGCAAGCTGCGCCGAAACTTTTCGCACTGACCATCCGGCATTCCGATGCCTCCTCCGTCCTCGAGACCGTTGAAGAGTATCCGGAAGAGAACTCCTCTTCGGCCGGTGTTTTCGGCCGCGTACTCGCCGACGTCGTGCGAAAATATCCCTCGGACAGTTACGGGTTGATCTTTGCCTCGCACGGAAGCGGATGGCTTCCGTGCGGTGCGCTTTCCGACCCGACACGCACGATCGGCGACGACCGAACTCCCGGAACAACGGGTGGGGCAAGGGAAATGGAGATCACAGACTTTGCAGCGGCAATCCCCGACCACCAATTCGATTTCATTATTTTCGAGGCATGCCTGATGTCGGGAATCGAAGTAGCCTATGAACTGCGTAACAAGACGGACTATCTCCTGGCGTCGTCGGCAGAACTGCTGGTTCCGGGTTATGCCCCCGTCTACCCCACGGCTTTCCAATACCTTTTCGACACAAGCCTGGGGGTGCCGCAGGCCCTCGAAAAATTTGCCGGGAGCTATTTCAATTACATCGATACCCGGAACGGTGCTTACCGTTCGGCGACGCAAAGCATCGTATACACCCGGGAAATGGATGCCTTGGCAATTTTGGCCGGGAAAACGACGGGCAATACACACGGACGATGGGATGACGCCTTGCTTGGCAAGCTCCAGCATTTCGACCGTCCCGGCAGTTACGGCGACATCCCTGCCAGACCCCGTTACTTCGATTTCGGGCAATATATGGCATACCTCGCCCCGGAGCGGCAGGCCGACCTGGATGCCCTGCTGCGAAAAACAGTCGTCTGGAAAGCGGCGACACCGGAGTTCATGGCCGGGTACAACGGCTTCACGATCCTGACGCACAGCGGGCTGACGACCTATATCGAACAGGACGAATTTCCGGAGCTGAATGCCGCTTATAAAAAAACGGCCTGGTGGAAAGCAACGCATGTGCAGAAGTAATACATTACCGGAAGGCCGCAACGCAGGCAAAACAGACGAAAAAACAGGCCAAAGAGCCTACGCCTGCGGTTAAAATATTTTATCCGAATAACTTTTTGAGCGTTTTGGATAACTGAATAACAAAAAACACTCCCGACCTTTGCAGACAACGAAGATCATTCCGGTATCGAAACCCCAAAAGGCGCGACAGAAAGACAGTAATGAATGAACAGTAAACGAATCATAGCTACGGCGAAATTGCCCGTCCTGCATGCGATCGTGCTGGCATGCGTACTCCTTTTACCAAGCGGATGCCTGAAGGATCTGGGCGGGGAGCAGCAGAAAGCCCCCGTAAAAACAGAGGAGGTTATCCTAACGATCGCAAACACGGGGAACAGCGCGGAAGCTACGCGGGCAAGCGAGACCAACAACGAGGGGAAAGTTGAAAAAATCTTGGTTTTGCAACTTGAAGCGGGCGAACCGAATATAATACGCCGCATGTCCGAGGGAGAGCCCGTGGACGGATCACCGGGGAGTTACCGGGTAGAGTTACTCGAGACTGCCGGCAGTGAAAAATGGAAAATCATTGTGGTAGGACAACCAACCACTGACCATAAAATCAATCCTGATCCATTTAAGTATTTGGGAAAACCTTATAAGGATCTTACAAATGCCCTAACGGCTACGTACCCCCTCCCTATTACACACAGCATGCTAACCCACTGCGAAACCGTAGGAATGGCCTACCTTAACGGAAGCAGTGACCTGAAGGTATCCGAATGCCTGAACGGCCTGTCGATAAAGCTTTTGCGAGCGTTCGCAAAGGTGGATATTGGGGTTGGAAAATACAACGAGAAAAACAATACCTGGAGCAATTCGGGCCCCGGTAAAATCCCCTTCGAACTGGTATCGGTAGAGACGCGTAGTATCCGTAAGGATGCGCAAAGATTTTTCAACATCGACAAAGAGACTTTCGACCCGTCGATTCCCGCCGTCAAAAAGGCAAGCATAAAAGAGACTTTAGTGAACTATGGCACTTGCCAATACCCCAGTTCCGCCATTATTTCAGGGACTTACATCAAAAATACAATCTACTTCGTCGAAAATGAGCTGAGCGGCACCCGCTACGATGACGATCACCTCAAACGCCCGAGGCTCATCATCGGCGGCAAATACGACGGCGGCCCGACAACCTATTACCGAATCGACTTCTCCGGGCTGGACGGCGGGTCGAAGGACTCATTCACTTCGGATATCCTCCGCAACCACCTGTATCGCTTCACCATCAACAGCGTCTCGGGCCCGGGCCAGGAAACAGCCAACGAAGCGGATGCAACCATACCGGAAAAACTCGATTTCACAACGGCCATCGAGCCGTGGGAAACCGGCGTAGAGGACACCCCGAACCAGCAGATCGGATATTATATGAATTACGAAGGCCTGAACGGGGATATCACCTATACGAAACAAACGGGCCCCATCCCGGTCAAAACCCGGACATGGAAGGGACGCCAGCCGAGCAACATATTCGATTACAACACATTCTACGGCGAGGCGGATAATTTTTGGGCACACTTGTCCAGCGCAGACCCGGGAAATTGGAACGGCGACCTCTACGCAACGGCAAACGGCGAGGCCAACCCTTCCCAGTACAACTTCGCGGCCCTGAAAACCGAAGGAGCATACCCGACGCTGATGATCGCCGCCAACAATTTGGTCAACGTCAAGGGGGATAACACGTTTCCCTGGAAAGAAGGGCAGGCGCTGACCGCATTCGACATGTGCCGCGCCTACAACGGCGGAGGATTCAGCGACTGGCGGCTGCCCCGCCTTTCGGAACTCGCACTGATGTACGCAAACAGGGCGGCATTGGAGGATCTCAGCGGCTTCGAGCCTTTCGGAGAGAATGCGGTCTACTGGAGCGGTTCCGAATACGGAGAGGGACGGATCCTAAAATCCTCCGAGGCCTGGACCTTCACGTTCACTACGACAGACACGGCGGAGGTATTCAATAAAGACGTCAAGAGCGCCAGGCACTTCATCCGCTGCGTGCGCCAGCCATAAAGTCCCGAAACGGCCGCCAACCGGAGAGGGCCCGCGGGGCGGCGGGCAGAAGCAATGCAACCACGGCCCGCGGGGCGGCGGGCAGAAGCAATGCAACCACGGCCCGCGGAGAGGGGCAGGAGCTATGTAACAATGGCCCGCAGGAACAGGTGCAGATGTAACCACAGCCCGCGGGGCGGCGGGCAAAACAGGAAGAAAATGAAAATTCTGAACAGATATTCCAAACCTAATTCCCGACGGCACGAGCCGGGGTGCGGTCGCATTCGCGGTGTGCCGCCCGGCTATATATTCTTGTTCGCAGCGTCCTGTCTGGCAATGAGTTCATGTACCTGGGAAGAGTTTCCCGATGAGCCGGCCGTATTGCAGAAACCCGTCGCGCTGAGTTTCGCCACTGCTGTGGAAACCGCCCCGGAAGCAGACACGCGGGTCATCAGGCCGGGTACCGATTTCGGAGGGAACGCGTATTTCCCGGTCGGGAAGTACGCTATCGGCATTCACCTCTACAACCTTAACGGGAGCGAGGTATTCGAAGGCTCGGACAACATGCAGGGACTGATGGAGATAACCGGAACCGGAACCGGAACCGGAACGGATAACGATGAGTGGAAGTACTGGAACAGCCAGGGGACTCCGGTTACACCCAAAGGTTTTCCCGGAACCCGGATCCGACGAATGGCCTACACACCTTACGACCCCAAAGCCACAATAGACAGCATTCCTTTCGATTTCACGAATAAGGTCAACGTCGAGCCGCAGTACGGCCAGGCCAACCTGCTGCTTTGCAGCACCGGAGAGACCGATATCCCGGCAGACCCGCTGGCAAACCCCATCCAGCTCAGATTCAAGAATGCCTACACGAAAGTAGTGCTCCGGATCACGAAGAAAGAGGATAAGAACGACAACCAAAATATAGGCAAGGTGACCGAAACGGCGATCGACAACCTGACCGCCGAGTGGATCAAAAACCGGGGCGGCATCGACCCGGCAACGGGCTATGTCAAACCTACGTCGGAGCCAGGCAAAATATGGAACGACTCGACCGCCATGCTGACGACGATCGAGCCGGTAGAATTCACATTCCTGGTTCCGGCGTTCATGGACAAGGATGTGAAGGACGACAATTTCGGATTCGTCCTGCAGATCGACGGCCAGCAGCGCCTATTCCCGCTCAAAAAGAGCCAGCTCAACACCGGCGCCGATGCCGGCCGCAACACCACATACGGATTCGAATCGAACAGGATCAACACCTACAACCTCGTATACAACAATTCGCTGCTGTTTCTGTCGTTGCAAAGCTGGAACTCCGTCGATGCGAGCGCCGGCTTCGGCCAAACCGCAGAGAACAACCCGACGTTCTCGTTCGACCTGAGTTTGGGGCCAACTCCTCCTCAGGGAACAGGATACTATTTTCTAACCCAATCTCAGCAAATAGCAGAACATTCCGAAACCTCCGAACTGAATTACCCCAAGGATCCCACGGAAGATCCGTATGTAATGTACGATGACCCGAGACCTCTTCCAAAGAATAAATTCATCTATCGCACAGACCATCTGAACAACACCTACCTGAGTTCCGTGCTGCTGGGCGGAAACGGCCCCGCAGTCCCGGAGAACAAGGGCGGAAGATTATATTCCGACTGCGAGCGACCCTACGTCAAACTGCAGGTAACCGCACTCGACGTAGGCGGCAAGGCGGTGGTATGGCAGGACGGCAGAGGCGGACTGATCGCCAAGGACGTATGCCGGAACTACCGTGGCAACGGCTTCACCGACTGGCGGCTGCCCCGCGTCACCGAGATGAAGCTCATCATGATGTGGGCCGTTTTCAACCGCAACCAGATGGGAAGATTTTTAGGAAAGACCGACGCCACCCTGGAAAAAGAGGATGCGAAACCCTACTGGACTGCCACGGAAGCCGATATGGGAACCCAAAACGAGGTCGACGAAAGTGAGACCGCCTGGTATGTACAAGGTTATTACTCCAAACTCGGCGGCGGTAAACGGAATTATAAGGTAGCGACCCGGAACAAACAGGAGGCGGCCTTTATCCGCTGCGTCCGCGAAATGTAAGCGACGAACCCCAGTATCCAGTATGAAGAAAAAACCGATATACCTGCTTTGCGCCGCCTGCCTGGCGTGGAGCTGCACGAACGATCCGACGGCCGACCCGGCCGGGCTGGCCGGCACCTCTTCCGGAGAACTGGTGCCCGTGAGTCTGGAGCTGCGAATGACCGATTTCGCGGCACCGCCGACCCGGGCCACGCAGAACATACGGGCCACGGCGCCGGGCGGCGGCACCGCGCTGGTCGACGCGGAGATTTCCGCCCCCCAACCCGCTTCCCGGACGCGGACGGGCGGCAGCGGGGAATTCACAATCCCCGACGACCAGAAAGTATTCAGGCTCGACATCCTGCAGTTCAACGGCACCGGCACCCAGGCGCAACTGGTCAAAAAAGCGGCTTATATCTCCGAGGACGGCGACTATACGCGTTACGAATTCTCAGGACTGGAGTTGGTGGACTCCGGCAAGGAAAAAAACAGGATCGTTATTCTGGGCAACGCCGATCCGGCCCTGGCGGGGAAACTGCAGGAAAAAACATCCGGTACCGAAGGCACCAAATACGAATCGTTGCTGCAGGAAAGAATCTCCCGCACCGGGGAAACCGACACATCGTTTCCGCTCGTGCCCCGGAATCAAACCGATCTCCCGGTCTTCTCGGGCATGGCCGTCACGATCGTCACCTCGGGGTCGCAGATCGGTGTCGAACTCATGCGCAATGTGGCCAAGGTGAATTTCAGCTTTTTCCTGACCGAGCCCATGCGGAAGGCCTACGACGAGTGGGACATCGTGCTGAACACCATCCCGCCCGCGTCATTTTACATCCCGCAGGCATACGAAGCGCCTTTCCCCGAACTGCAGATAACCGATCCCTATTACAGCAGGGTGCTGGGCGTGGGCGTCGCATCCCCGGGAAATGCGGACACTCCCCTGCTGGTGCCCGCCGCGGAGAACCTCTACCTGCCCGTCAACCTGCAGTACAGCGTTCCCGGGACGGTGGTCTCGACCCGTTACCTGAACGCCCCGGTCTTCGCCACAAGCCTGCAACTGCTGGGGAAAAAGACCGCAGGCAGTTCGATAACCCAGACCGTCGTCTACATGATTCCCCTGGGGGCCAACTTCACCGACGATTACAGCATCCGCCCCAACAACGCGATCAACTACCGGATCACGCTGGTCAGCGACAGCCCGGACGACTCCAGCGTGGTCAAATTCATTGCCGGGAAATTCGCCGGGAAATTCGAAAAATACCAGAACCCCGCAGACAATTCCGAATGCTGGGGCTACACGGATGAACTCGAGGTATGGCCGACGGATGTCGAATACGTCCCTTCCCCCGGCGATAGCCGCGACTACGGCACATGGGTGCCGTGGGCGGTGGTTCTCGTGGCTAACACCCCGACAGGCATGGCGGACGGTTTGGCGAACACACAAACGCTGTGCCAAGATTCAGGCACCTGGAGCCATCCTATCCCGGCCTACATGTGTTACAAGCAGCTCAACGGCCTGACGGAGCCGCTCCCAAGCCCAGCACCGAATATGTGGTTCCTGCCCGCCATCCATCAACTGGTCGGCATCTACGTCGCCGGAGGCTCCCAGGTCGCAGCGATGCAACCCTACTACTGGTCATCGACCTTTTTGGGAGGAGTGGCTTCGATGCAGCAATCTTACCGGATAGGCAAAAACGGGCTGGTGGAGGCGAAGACAAACTCAGCCAACATCAAAGCCGCCGTACGCGGATGCAGAATTCCCCCCCCCCGTTGAGTTAGCGCCCGAAACAAGCCGCCAACAGACTAAGACACAATAATATACCAGCACAAGAAAACCGGGCTGAAAAGCCCCGAAAACCGCAATAAAACCCGATATACAATGAATGCCAGACACTACTATCGCTATTCGCTGATGCTGCTCGTGCTGTCGGCAGTGTTCTGTCCCGCAGCCGGGGTACGGGCGCAATACATCAAAAAAGAGACGCTCCCGATCAAGGGCGGCGGCGAGCAGGAATTCGCAGTCTTCTATGCCGACGGAATGCCCGAAACGGCGCAATGGCCTCTGGGAACCGTGATCGTAGACGACGTGGGAAGAACGACCCGCCACCAGGTCTCCCGCGGAAACGGGCGCAACCGCAATATCAACAGCAAAGTCTCGGCACGGTTCATCATATCGCCCTTCGACGTACCGATAAGCGGCGCTGAGATGTGGACAACAGGTTCCGTCCAGGGCGAGTGGAATTACGCAGTGGGCGAAGAGGGCAACGCATCCTTGACGTTAGACGAACAATTTAAAGACGTAACCGTTAAAACAGGATGCTTTTGGTTCGGCGGCCACAAAGGAAACAGTAGCGGTAAATATACCAACCGGAAATGGCGGTTACCCACCCAGCGCGAGCTGATGATCATGATGGTACTGCAGGATGGCATCAATGCCATATACGGCATAGACAGAGATTCACTCAGATACCCGCAGAACAACAGCTCCAAACCCATACCCGAACCGACAGACCCCACGGGCATGAACGGCAAGATTTACTGGAGCGCCACGGAGGAACCCAACGACGGCGCCCCGACCAAGAGCAATAGAGCCTGGGTAGTCGATTTCACCCGGGGAAAGCCCGCGGTATACCCGACAAAAAAAATTGACGACATCGACAATACCAAACATTACAAACTCAGATGCGTAAGCGATTATTAAAAACACGATGACGATGCCCGAAGAAATACCGCATACGATTTACTTTATCCTGCTGCTCGCAGGCCTATTCGCAACGGCAACAGCCGTAGTTTTAACCTGCCATTTCCGGAAAGTACGCCGGAGACGGCGGCTGGTCAGTCCGCGAAAAGATTACATTCACAGGCTGCGGGTATGATCAGGATTTTCACACGGGCGGCGCTCTGCATTTGCTGCGCCTGCGGCCTGTGGGGCTGTCCGCGGCAGCACGCCGCAAGCGCAGCGGCCGGTTCCGCCCCACAGCACCCGCAGGATTTCAAACTGCCCCACATCCCCGCGGCACTGACCACGCCCGAAGCCCGCGCGGATTACCTCGCGGCACACTACTGGGACAATTTCGACTTCAGGGACACCACGCTGATATCCCGACCCGAGATCACCGAACAGGCATTCGCCGATTTCATCGATCTGCTCACGGCGGCGCCGATTTCGGCAGCAGACAGCGCCCTGGTGCGGATGATGGAGGCAAGCACAGCCAACAGCGCCATGTTCGCCCATTTCACAGAGTTGTCGGAAAAATACCTCTACGACCCGAATTCCCCCCTGCGCAACGAGGAACTCTATATCCCCGTACTGCAATACCTCACGGATTCGCCGCACCTGGATTCACTCAGCAAACTCCGCCCCCGCTACCAGTTGGAACTGGCACTCAAGAACCGTCCCGGCGATATCGCGGCGGACTTCTATTACACATCCGAATCCGGTAAACGAAGCAGGATGAGGCAGATCGAAGCCGATTACACGATCCTGTTCTTCAATAACCCCGACTGCGGGGACTGTAACCGTGTAAAAGAATATATGGACATGTCCCCCGTGATCGGCGGCCGGCTGCGCGAACAGGCCGGGCCGGCCAAAACGGGAACCGGCGCCCCGGCAAGCGGAAAACTCGCCGTATTGGCGCTTTACACAGAAGGGGACATTCCCCATTGGCGAAACACGGAATATCCTCCCGGGATGATAAACGCCTACGACGCGGGGCAAAAAATAACAGAGCGGCAGCTGTATGACCTCAAAGCGATGCCGACGCTCTACCTGCTCGACAAGGACAAACGCGTGATCCTCAAAGACGCCCCGGTCGAGCAGATCGAGCAGTGGCTGACCGAAAAACGCAAAAGTCAAACAGAATGACCATGGCAGCGGACATGGCAGAACGGCTGAAACAGACTGCCAGCACATGCGCCGACCGTGCAATCAGGTGGGCGATCGCACTCATGGGGATCGTGTTCTTCACTTTGCTCTATCTACTGCTTTCACTCCCAATGGTGCTGTGCTGGAGCTGCGAGAGCCTGTTCGGACGCAACAGGAAACAATCGGGTGTAAATTAAAAAGAGGTGGGAAATTCCCACCTCTGCCTTATTATGGCACAATCCGGTTTTTTCAGTTCGCGAAGGTCAGCCCCTTGTCGTCGGCGTCGATGCGGATCGGCTGCTCACGGTTGACGTCGCCCGCAAGGATACGCTTCGAGAGGTCGTTGACCACATAGCGCTGGATGGTACGCTTCACGGGACGCGCACCATAGAGCGGGTCGTAACCCGCGGCGGCGATCCATTCGCGTGCCTTGTCGGTGTATTCGAGGCGGATGCCGTTTTCGGCAAGCATCCTGCGCACCACACCGAGCTGAATGTCCACGATGCGCCCGATATCCCGGCGCGTCAGCGGCTCGAACATCACGATTTCGTCGATACGGTTGAGGAACTCGGGCTTGAGCTGCTGCTTGAGCAGGTCGATCACATCCCGGCGGGTCTTCTCGACCACTTCGGGGGCAAGTTTCTCACCGTTGAACGCCTCCGCGAAATTCTCCTGGATGACCTGCGAACCCATATTCGAGGTCATGATGATGATCGTATTGCGGAAATCCACCGTACGGCCCTTGTTATCGGTCAGACGGCCGTCGTCGAGCACCTGCAACAGGATGTTGAAAACGTCGGGATGGGCCTTCTCGATCTCGTCGAGCAGCACGACCGAATAGGGCTTGCGGCGCACGGCCTCGGTCAGCTGGCCGCCCTCGTCGTAACCGACATATCCGGGCGGTGAACCGATAATTTTAGAAACCGAATGTTTCTCCATAAATTCACTCATATCAAGTCTGATAAGAGTTTCGGGGGTATCGAAAAGTTCCTTGCTGAGAACCTTTACAAGCTCTGTTTTACCGACACCTGTAGGACCTACAAAGATGAACGATGCAGGTCTGCGGCGAGGTGAAATCTGAACTCTGCTTCTTCTGATTGCAGATGCAAGAGCCTTTACAGCCTCGTCCTGACCGATAATTTTCTTTTTAAGCTCGTTCTCAAGGTCGGCAAGCTTTGAAAGCTCATTTTCCTTGATTCTTGATGCGGGGATGCCTGTCCAGAGTTCGATTACCTTGGCGATATCCTCCTCTGTAACCTTTGAAACGAGAGTTTCGGGGTCAATTTCTTTAAGGTCGCTGTCAATTCTTGCAAGGCTTGTGTTGACCTCGGCAAGCTGTTCGTAGTTTACCTCATCGGCATTTGTAAGAGCGTCCTTTCTGATAAGAAGCTTCTGTCTTTCGTCCTCAAGCTTATCGTGACGCTCCATGCTTTTATTGCGGAGAGCGGCACAGGCACAGCTTTCATCAAGAAGGTCGATTGCTTTGTCGGGAAGAAAACGGTCTGTTATGTATCTTTCGGAAAGAACAACCGTCTTGCGAACGATATCATCGTCAACAATTACACGGTGATGTGCCTCATAATAGCCTTTTACGCCTGCGATAACATCAATTGACTGAGCAATTGTAGGCTCGCCGACCTTTACAGGCTGAAATCTTCTTTCGAGAGCAGAATCCTTTTCGATATATTTTCTGTATTCGTTGAATGTTGTAGCGCCGATGACCTGAACCTCGCCCCTTGAAAGAGCCGGTTTGAGGATATTTGCGGCATTCATTGTACCCTCGTTGTCACCTGTGCCGACAAGGCTGTGAACCTCATCAATAAAGAGAATTATGTTGCCGTTCTCCTTGATTTCGGAAACAAGTCCTTTGATTCTGCTTTCAAACTGACCTCTGAACTGAGTACCTGCAACAAGTGATGTGAGGTCAAGAAGCTGAATTTCCTTGTTTTTAAGTCTTTGAGGAACATTTCCTGCGGCAATGCGGAGAGCAAGCCCCTCTGCAATAGCGGTTTTACCTACACCGGGTTCACCGATAAGGCAAGGATTGTTCTTTGTTTTTCTTGAAAGTATCCTTATAACGTTTCTTATCTCGCTGTCTCTGCCGATAACAGGGTCGAGCTTGTTCTGTCTTGCAAGCTCCACAAGGTCCTGACCGTACTTTTTCAGCACGTCATATGTTTCCTCAGGGTTCTGGCTCGTTACCTGAGCATTTCCTCTTACAGCTTGAAGAACTTTCAGAAACTTTGTTTTTGTTACACCAAAGGTCTTGAATATTTCCTTCAAAGCGCTGTTAGGGCTGTCCATTATGCCCATAACAAGATGTTCAACTGAAACGTATTCGTCCTTCATTCTTGCCGCCTCAGACTCAGCTTCCGCAAAAGCCTTGTCAAGGTCGCTTGAAATGTACACAGAGTCCTGTGCACGTCCGCCTACCTGTACCTTAGGTATATCGTCAACTGCTCTTGTAAGAGCCGCCTCTATATTTTCAGGGGCGATATCCATTTTTACAAAAAGCTGCGGCACAAGACCGTTTTCCTGTGAAAGCAAAGCCAGCATAAGGTGCTGCTGGTCAACAGCCTGATTTGAGTTTCTTGAGGCAATGCTCTGCGCTTCCTGCAAAGCTTCCAATGATTTCTGTGTCAATTTCTGAGCGTTCATAAAATTACCTCCCTTATTATCATAAAGATATATGCTCACAGCAGGCGGAATGCTCCGCCCACCGTTTAAAGAACGACAACGCCTTTTTTCAGATATCTTTCATACATTTCAGATACCTTTCTTGCCGCCGCTTCAGGTTCTGCAGCGTTGTCAAAGTAAAGCTGAATACAGCTGTCCATACAGCTTATATAATCACCGATAGCGTTCGCTATATCCTCGTCGGTCAGCTCCGATTGAGGCGGTGCGTAAAAATCTCTTGTAAATCTGCCCTCGGCTGTTTCATAAGGCACGCCAGTAGTGAAAAGATACGAAAGATATTTTTCCTCGAGCCTTGCCCACAGCTTAAAAAAGCTGTCAAGCATTGAAATGAGCTGTGTGCTTTGGGTTCTGAAAGATACTTTCAGCCTACCCACCTTTCCGTGAAAATCTCGGCTCAGCTCTATGCTGTATCGTATGGTCGGCTTATATTTATATCTCAAAGGACTTTTTATAGACATCATAGCGTCAGAGGGCTGATTAAGGGTCTGAAACCTGCTGTCTATAAAAAGTCCTATTTTAGAGAATATCTCACGCATTCTTTTTTCAGGGGTGAGAAGCTGAACACGCTCTGCCAATATCTGATTTATCAGATTTGAACGGCTGGTATTCATGGAATATGCCAGTCTGTCGATAGCCTCCACCACATCGTCTGCAAGCACCAGACTATACACGCTCTTGTTCACTTTGCTCTCATTCCTTTCTTTAAGGCATTGCCTTTTA